>Ga0302319_10004264_pt1 | contig 29417 bp, 29 predicted proteins | sample Bog_T0_2_FD_203319 | JGI IMG/M metagenome (GOLD analysis project Ga0302319, IMG submission 203319) | Peat permafrost microbial communities from Stordalen Mire near Abisko, Sweden - Bog_T0_2 | ecosystem: Environmental > Terrestrial > Soil > Wetlands > Peat | place: Sweden: Abisko, Stordalen Mire... | reverse complement strand
GGCGCTGAAGGCTCATGTCGGCGTCGCCCGCCAAAGCGAAGTTGCCGAGTCCAATCTGGATCTTGCCGAGCAACTCTGGCAGGCTCGCAAGAAAGACTGCAGGTTGGCACCAGATAGCGATAGCCCGTTGGCACTGGTTCTGGCGAGGCTAGGTCAGTAGAACCAGCATCATGGTGTTACGCGAAATGGCTGTTCCAGACCGGGTTGAGATGTTCGAGGAGAGCCTGGTCGTTGCGGAATATTCTCTACGCCCCGCGTTTCCCACTCTTCGGATGGAGTATATCCCCCAGAACGTCAGCCAGACCGCACGGCGGGCGCCGGCCGAGTTCCGCGAGTGTTGGGAAGCACTCTGGGGCCAGGAGTTGCACGAACGGCTGCTGCGGATGAGCCAGGTGGATATGGAGCTGGTGCGCCAGGCGGAGCGTGAGATTCTGCGCCGCCTAGACCGGATTCCGCGAGCCGCTGACAAGCTCGTCGAGTTCAAGTCGCGGTGTGCCCGCCTAGCCTTGATGTCGGGCAGGCACGAGTCGGTGCGGGTTCCGCTTCCGGTGTTTCCGGCTGCTCAGGAAGCCGGAGGCCGGAGGGTCGAGCCTGGCGATCGAGAACCTTGAAACAATGCAATGCGTGAAGCGCCAATACTCGGAAACGAAGGACCTCGACTGGCGTTGCGCCGGAAGGTGGCACGAGACGGCAAGATGCCGATGGAGCGCATCACCATCGCACCGGGCGACATGGGTGGTCAGCCCTGTATTCGAGACCTGCAGATCAAGTTTTGGGATGTGTACCGTGATTTGGCTTTTCGTGGCATGACCGCGGATTCAGTCCTTCAAAGGTACCCGCAACTCGAACGGGACGACCTTTCTGCTGTTCGGGAGTATGCGGTTCATCTCATCCAATCGAGAACCCACGACGAGTTCACAGGACGACCGATTCTGTCGAGGGAAGCCCTGAAGGAAGGGCGCTATTATAAGGGCCGATGCCGGAATGCAACGACTGCCAGATGGAATGCCCAAGAGAATTGCTTCTACTATTGGCAGGAGAAGTTCGGACGGATCTTCATCGAGACGATCCGGTTCCCGACTGAAGCAGAAGAGGTATGGTGGGATGTTTTTGATGTTGTGGAAGAGTTGCTCAATCCGAAATTCGAGATTCCGTTCGGCAGGGAAGCGGTTTTTTGCGGAAACCCAGACGACCTGTACGAATACGACGTTGAGATGTGGAGCCGCCCGCGCCCGAAGGGCTGAATACTCACTAACTGAGAACGCGCTCTCTCCATTTCAGGTTGAACCAACACACGCTAGTTAGTTTTTAGGGTGGCAAGGTTATGGCGCTGTTTATGAGGAAATGCCGAGACTGGCACTCAGCCCCACTGGGGCCCAAACCGGCCCAGGTTCTGCCGCTTGATGGCACACGGCTGACCCAGCCAGGAATAACTTGGCAACGGAGAACGACATGACGAAGAAGGAGAAGCGGCCGACGAAGACTCCGGCTTCCCGCGCGAAAGGCCGGCTGAGCGCTGCAGGGAAATCCTCCGGCGCATCCTCCAGACCTCAATTTCCGGTCGTGGGGATTGGCGCCTCCGCTGGGGGCCTGGAGGCTTGCACGGCGTTGCTCAAGGCGCTGCCGGTGAACCCTGGGATGGCATTCGTGGTGGTCCAGCACCTTGATCCTCACCACGAGAGCATTCTGCACAAGCTACTCTCCAGAACAACAGAGATGCCCGTCATCCAGGTGGAAGATGGCATGGTCCTGAAACCGAACCATGTTTACGTGATCCCGCCGAACCACGATATGGCCGTTCGCGAGAAGACGTTGAGGCTCCTGTCCCGCCGGCGGACCGCGGGCAGACACTTGCCTATTAATCGCTTCCTTGTTTCCCTTGCGGAGGACCAGAAGAGCGCCGCCATTGGGGTCATCCTATCGGGAACGGCATCCGACGGAACGGTGGGGTTGCAGGCCATCAAGGCTGAAGGCGGCGTCGCCTTTGCGCAGGACCCCAAGTCGGCCGGCTATCCTGGCATGCCGGAGAGCGCGATTCTGGCGGGGTGCGTGGATTTTGTCCTCCCGCCCGAGGAAATTGCCCGGGAGCTTATCCGGCTCCAGCACCTACCTTACGCGAAAAGGACCGCCGCCATGCTGGAGGCGGAGCCGCCGTTGGTGGGCGCGGCCGATCTTCAAAAGATCCTCCAAATTCTGCGGACGGCCACGGGGGTCGACTTCAGTCTTTACAAAACCGGAACGATCAAGCGGCGCGTCGCGCGCCGCTTGATCCTCCAAAAGATCGAAAACCTGCAACGTTACGGAACCTACCTGGAGCATAACCCCCTCGAGGTGGCGGCCCTCTACCAGGACATCTTTATTCACGTAACCAGCTTCTTCCGGGAACCGGAGATGTTCGCGGCGCTGCAACGAAGAGTTCTCCCAATGCTGATGGCGAACCGGCTGCAAGGGGAACCGCTTCGAATATGGGTTCCCGGATGCTCGACGGGCGAAGAGGTGTACTCGATTGCGATAACGCTTTTGGAATTTCTGGACAAACGGGCCTCCGGGGCCGCTATCCAGGTTTTCGGCACCGACATCAGTGCGCCGGCCGTCGACACGGCACGGGCCGGCACATACTCGGAAGCCGCCGTGGCAAATGTCTCCCCGGAGCGTCTTAAGCGCTTCTTCGTGAAAGTGGGGGATAGCTACCAAATCGGCAAGCGGGTCCGTGAGCGGTGCGTGTTTGCCCGGCATGACCTGGGCAAGGATCCGCCTTTCTCCAAGCTCGATCTCATCAGTTGCCGCAATGTCTTGATCTACATGAGTGCGCCGCTTCAGGAGCGGGTGCTTTCCTTTTTCCATTACGCTTTGAAGCCGGCCGGCTTTCTCTTGCTGGGAAAATCAGAGGCTCTCGGTTCCTCCGCTCATCTTTTTATCCAGGAGGAAAGCAAGCGTAAGATTTATTCGCGGAACCCAGCGGCGGCCGTCTCTAGATCGGCCCTGGCGCCTGTGGATCACGCAATAGCGCCGGCGCGCGGCGCCACGGCGGAATCGAAGGGCACCGCGTTCGACCTGGAGAAGGCCGTCGAGCGCGTCATCTGGCAGCGATACGCCCCGGCAGCGCTGGTGGTAGACGCGGGCTTGCAGGTCCTACATTTCGAGGGGAACGCCGGACCATACCTGGCGCCGGCGCGAGGGGCCGCAACCCTCCACGTGTTGAAATTGGTGCGGGAAGAACTGGCGCTGGATCTCCGCACAGCGCTTTACCGGGCGAAAAAAGAGGAGACTCCGGTTCGCAGGGAAGGTATCCGCTTTCCCCAGGACGGCGGATCGAAGACAGTCAATCTGGAAGTCATACCGATGAAAGGCCGCCACCCGAAAGGGGCGGATTTCCTCATATTGATCGAGGAGGTTCCGGCGCGCGAAGCGGCGGAACCGCGCGAAGCCAGGCAGGACGGCGAACTTGTCCATTTGAGACAGGAGTTGGCTGCCACCAGGGAACACTTGCAGTCCATCATCGAGAGCCAGGAAGCCACAAACGAGGCGCTGACGGTGGAACATGAGGAGGTCCTCTCGGCCAACGAGGAACTCCAGAGCACCAACGAAGAACTGGAGACTGCCAAGGAGGAATTGCAATCCTCGAACGAGGAATTGAGCACGCTAAACGAGGAGTTGCAGAACCGGAACGCGGAACTGGACCAACTCGCGAACGATCTGAGCAATCTGCTTGTCGGTGTCAGCATCCCGGTTATCATCGTGGGAGGCGACCGGCGAATCCGGCGCTTCACTCCCGCGGCGGAACCATTGCTGAACCTGATTCCCGCCGACGTGGGCCGGCCAATCAGCGATATCAGGCCCAACGTCGATGTGCCCGACCTGGACAGCCTGGTCTCGGAAGTGAGCGGTAACGGCAGCTTGGTTGAACGAGAGGTCCAGGGCCGGGACGGACGTTGGTACTCCCTCCGCATGAGACCGTACAAGACCGCCGAGAACAAGATCGACGGAGTGCTGATGGCGCTCATGGATATCGACGTGATGAAGCGCGGCCTCGATCAGGCCCAGCTGTCACTGGATGACGCGGTCACCGCGAGGGACCTGTCGGCCAGCCTCCTGGACATGAGCGGCGCCCTGATTGTCATTCTCGACCCAGCTGGCCGCATTATCGCCTTCAACCGCGCCTCCCAGGAGAGGTCGGGCTACTCCTTCCGGGAGGTAGAGGGCAGGATGTTTTGGGACTTCCTGCTCCCACCGGAGGAAGTGGACGAGGCGAAATCCGTGTTTGCGAGCATCCTGAGAGGCGCGGGGCCCGCGAGCACTTACGAAAGAACCTGGATCGGAAAGGACGGTTCCCGCAGGGTGATCGCCTCGTCAAGCATCGGGCGTTGTGGCGCGGATGGCGCGGTCAGGCAGATCATCAGCACCGGTATCGATATCACTCCGCGCAAGCTCGCCCAGGACGCCCTACGCCGAAGTGAGAACCAACTCCGAAGATTGACGGCAAACCTCTTGATTGCTCAGGAAGATGAGCGCAAACGCGTGGCGCGAGAGCTTCACGACGACCTGAACCAGAGAATGGCCATGCTGGCAAACGAGGTGGCTACCTTGGAACAGACTCCGCCCGGTTCCACCCGTCTCCTTCGCAAACAGCTCCGATCGCTCCGCGCGCGGGTGGATCAACTCTCGGATGACCTCCGCCGCACAGCTCACCGGCTCCATCCTTCGGTGCTTGAGCATTTCGGCCTGGTGGCGGCGGTTGAGTCCCACTGTTCCGACTTCATGAAACTGCACCGGATCCAGCTCAAGCTTGCCCATCGCAACGTGCCGGAATCCATTCCCTTCGATGTCTCGTTGTGCCTCTACCGGGTCACGCAGGAATGTCTGAACAACGTTGCGAAGCATTCCGGAGCCAGGGAGGTAACGGTGGCGATTGAAGGGGACAAAGACGGCATCCTCTTATCTGTCACCGATAACGGAACGGGGTTCGATCCTGTCTTGATGGCGGACCAGAGCGGGCTTGGCATAGTCGGCATTCGGGAACGGGTACGGCTCGTAGATGGGGTCGTTTCGATCAACTCGCAGCCAGGTCGCGGAACGCAGATCGATGTCCGAGTCCCCATGACAAAGAGAATGAACCCGTGAAACGCCCGCGCGTGCTGATTGCGGATGACCACACGCTGGTCACGGATGGGCTTCGAAGGATACTGGAACCCGAGTGTGAAGTCGTGGGAGCAGTGGAAGACGGCCGGTCGCTACTGGTGGCTGCGGAAGAACTGAAGCCGGACATCATCCTGCTCGATATCTCCATGCCCCTGTTGAATGGCGTGGACGCCGCCCGCAGGCTACACGACATCGTGCCGAGTGCCAAGGTGATCTTTGTTACCATGCACGCGGACGCTACTTACGTCACCGGGGCCTTTCGCGCGGGAGCGTCCGGCTACGTCTTGAAGCGGTGCGCCTCCATGGAGTTGCTGAACGCCGTCCACGAGATACTTAGGGGTCGGACCTACGTCACGCCCTTGATCAGGAAAGACATCTTGGACCAATTGCCGGGGTGGCCGCTCGGGTCTGGGGAGACGTCGGGCGAACTAACGGACCGCCAGCGGGAAGTGGTGCAACTGGTGGCGGAAGGACATTCCGTCAAAGAAATTGCGGCGATTCTCAACATTTCCCGCAAGACGGTAGCATTCCACAAGTCGAACGTGATGCGAAGACTGGGCATTCGCAGCACTGCCGAATTGACGAAATACGCTCTGGAACACGGCATCAGCGGATCCTGACCAGCCTTGGCAGTGGTGCCAATCGGAGCATCCCTTTCCGGAACCAAGACTGGGCATTTGCCCAGTTCCGCCAGCTGATATCGCAGCATAACATTCGAAGTGGGAAGCAATCCATGGGCCCACAATGGGAGCACTCTACCAGAGCAACCGCCTTGAGGCGGTGGTTTTGTCACATGTCGGTCCATGGATTGTCCGAATAGTCTGAAGTAATAGTCCAAAAACGAATGGAGTTAGACGATGCCAAAGAAGCTTGCAGGTGTTATCCTCGCCGCCACGGTCTTTCTTGCTTTGCCGGCGACTGACCTGGTAGCCCAGACCGCGAGTTCGGTGAAACCGAAGGTGGTAGTGAAGGCCACGGGCCACCCGGAGAAGGAAACCTCAGCAGTGGCAGTTCACCAGACCACCAAACCGAAGCCCGCGCCGAAGGCGGAGAAGGTTCCCGCGCTTCGCGAAGGCTACAGTTGGGTGCCCGGCGACTACTACTGGGACGGTGGCGACTGGCAGTGGGCTGGCGGCTATTGGTTCAATCAGCCGTGGTCGGATGCCGTGTGGATGCCCGGCCACTGGAGCGACCGCTGGTGGGGCTGGACATGGGTTCCCGGCTACTGGTACTGAGCGAGGCCCGAGCCCGACAGGTTGAGCGCCGATGGCATCGTGGTTTCGCGGTCGGCGCTCGATAATGGAAATCCGGTCGAATGGGTGCACACTGTGCGCCGTGTTTGAAAGGCAGAAAGGAGATTCCGACTATGTACTACCTTTGGGGAATGCATGGGTATTGGTGGGTTTTCTGGATCCTCATCTGGATCTGTTTCTTTTCCTTCATGATGCCGGTTAGGCGGACTACCTACCGGCAAATGCAATCGCCTCTGCAGGTCCTGCAAAGGAGATATGCCGCCGGGGAGATCACCAGCGAGGAATACGAAGAACGGCGGACCAGACTCCTGCGGGATGCGAATATGAAATAGGGATATCCACCTGGACCCAACCAGCCATAATCTATAGTGTACGCGGGTATGAAGGATTACCTGCGTACCCGGCTCTCCGTTGAGGCCTTCGCAGCGCTTACCTCACACGGGATTGTGCGCGGCACAAAGCTCAAGCCATTCTGCGAGGGCCTTTCCCGGATCATTGGACTCGATAACCTTGGGGCGGATCTGGACCTACATCGGGGGCCGCCATCCCGCTCTGCGCAACTCAGAGACTTCAGCCGCGGTTCCACTTCGTTCAGCAGTTCAACTGCCCCAGCCGGATCGAAAAACTATCTCTCCAGTCAGAACTTGATTGAGCTGGTACCAGCAGGATTGCTCTTCCGGCACTTTCATCGATTCTTCCCTGAGCCTGGTAGCTGACATCAAGGTTTGTAGCCGCGCCGCTGCATCGGCGGGGAATCGAAGCTCTGAAGCCAAAGGAGCATCGCGATGCCATGCGACGAATCGCATTTTCGATGACCAGCTTTGCCAACACCCGCCCCGTTGTTTTGCCGACAAGCTGCCGCGCCGCTCCGAAAGCAGAAAGCGGCACAATAGCAGCACGCCGCGCCCGCAAGATGCTTTCTTCGAGGGGTGGCCGACGAGCTGCAATGGCCGTAGTCACCTCTTCAGGGTCAAATTCCATCGCCAGTGAATGCTGATGGGAAGGTTCACCCGCTAGGAGTAGCTCATCCACGCGACAGCCAAGTGCGCGGGCGAACTCCTCCAAGCGATCTTGCCGAATCATCCTTCGCGTGGGGTTGATTGCACCGGTTACTGGCATAACCCCGCCTCCTCCTTCGTTTTCGATGCAACAATTCCACCGAAAAGTGTTTCGTATGCTTGCTCTTTGCCCACGTGGGCACGAGTTACCCGGACATCCGCCGAATTGTGAACCCATTTGTACAGATGTGCGGGTGATCCAGGTGTTTGTAGCGGGAAGTCGGTATTTGCGGACCGGAGACTTGGTATGGCCACAACAAAACCGTAATTGCATCCGTCGAATAGAAAGACATGGAACACACTTCCCACCACGGCTCCAAGCGGCGGGAGCCCGTGGAACGTTGCATCCGCTGTGGTCATCTAGAGTCTGAACACGGAAAAACAGGCACGCAACCGTGCCTGGCCATGATTGGCGATCTGCTGGATCGAGCTTTCTGCCCGTGCGACGAACTGCAGATCACAGCGGATCGAGGACTCCCCGCCGATGGTTTGGCTGCGGCATGAAACCCGCACGACACAGCCGTGCCTCGAAAGCGGCTGGGGCGGACGCGCGGGTTCTACTCGATTGCTTACGGGTGCGACCCAGAGAATGTGTCCAAAGCTCGCGCCATGGTGGAGAAGGATTTGAAGGACCTGCAGGAGAACCTGGTGCCGGCCGACGTTCTCCTGCAGGCCAAGGTGTTGCTGCTGCAGCAGATTCCGCTGTCCGAATCGAGCGTGAGCGCTATCGCCGGCGGGTTCCTCGCAAGAACAAACAACGATCTGCCTTTGGACGAACCCACTCAAGCCGCGAATCGATACGCCGCGATGACAGCCCAGCAGGTGCGGGCGGCCTTCGCTAAGTGGATCCGCCCCGGCGACCTGGTACAGATCACCGAAGGAGCGAACCCGAAGTAGTAATGCACAGGCCTGCAAACGATGTCCACAGTTGCGGATACCTAGCAGGGCCGGCCGATCGGAAATGAGAGCTTTAAGACATTATCGGAAGCCAACTCCGCGGGCCCGCCGGCTGCCCGGCACGGAGTTCTGCCTCGATGCCCGCGATCTCCCGGCGACAGCGGGCGATTCAGGAGGCCTCCTTCTGGCGTTTCTGGGCGATTTCGTCGAGGCTGGGCCCGTCGGCGTCGATCACTACCTGCTTTCCCGTGTATTCCTGGAATCGTCGGCAGATGCAATCCGCATACTGCGGGTCGATCTGCATCAGCCGCGAATTGCGGTTCTGCCGTTCACATGCGATCGCGGAACGCAGATCGATGTTCGAGTCCCGATGACAAAGAGGATGGACCCATGAAACGCCCGCGCGTGCTGCTTGCGGATGACCACACGCTGGTCATGGACGGGCTTCGAAGAATACTGGAACCCGAGTGCGAAGTCGTGGGAGCGGTGGAAGACGGCCGGTCACTGCTGGCGGCTGCGGAAGAACTGAAGCCGGACATCATCCTGCTCGATATCTCCATGCCCCTGTTGAATGGCGTGGACGCCGCCCGCAGGCTACACGACACCGTGCCGAGTGCCAAGGTGATCTTTGTTACCATGCACGCGGATGCTACTTACGTCACCGGGGCCTTTCGCGCGGGAGCGTCCGGCTACGTCTTGAAGCGGTGCGCCTCGATGGAGTTGCTGAACGCCGTCCACGAGGTACTTAAGGGTCGGACCTACGTCACGCCCTTGATCAGGAAAGACATCTTGGGCCAATTGCCGGGGTGGCCGCTCGGGTCTGGGGAGACCTCGGGCGAACTAACGGACCGCCAGCGGGAAGTGGTGCAACTGGTGGCAGAAGGACATCCCGTCAAAGAAATTGCGGCGATTCTCAATATTTCCCAGAAAACGGTGGCATTCCACAAGTCGAACGTGATGCGAAGGCTGGGCATTCGCAGCACTGCCGAATTGACGAAATACGCTCTGGAACACGGCATCAGCGGATCCTGACCAGCCTTGGCAGTGGCGCCAATCCCGAGCATCCCTTTCCCGAGCCAAAACTGGACATTTGCCCAGTTCCGCCGGCTGATATCGAAGGCTACCATTCGAAGTAGCGCATCCAGCGGAGAAATCAATGAGCGGCCGATCAGAGGAGTCTATCCCAATGCCGGAGCGGACCGCAGTGGCCCTTGCAGTCAGTCCTTTGCCCGCTGATCGGGCTCGACTTCGAGAGATTCTCTCCCAGGGAAACTGGGAACTGCATGAGGCTTCCGATTGCTGTGGAGCTTTGGCCTTGTTGCGCAACCAACGTGTTGCGGTGCTGCTCTGCGAGCGTGACCACAGCGACGGCAACTGGGAAGACCTTTTGAAGGCCACGGCGAGACTGCCGGATCCGCCGAACCTCATTGTGTTCTCTCGTCTGGCCGACGAGTCCCTCTGGGCGAAGGTGCTGAATCTGGGAGGTTTCGACGTGCTGATAACGCCTTTCGAGCCGGAGGAGGTCTTGCGAGTCACCTTCGCCGCCTGGAGCCGCTGGGAATGCGACTTTGGTGCGAGCATCGCCAAAGAGGCGACTGGTAGTGGGAGGCCCACGGCCGTCAAGGCGGCTCAGTCGGACGAGGACTGGCTCCGGGCGCAACGGGAGACAAGAACGCGACCATTGGCGGCCGGAGCCGGACGGGTTGCATGAACCAGGAGTGAGGACATGGCTCCAGCAAGGCAGCAGCTAATGGCGGCCCGAGAAAAGGAAAGGTTTCCAACGGAGTGGGCCTTGTACGACGGCGACGAACAAGAGGGCGAGTTGGCGTCACCGCAATCGGAGGATGCTCGACTTGGAGGCTGGGCGCCGGTATCGCCCATAGAGACGATCCGGCGCCCAGCCCGCCAGTCGGCGAGGCTCGATCGGCAACTTGACGGTGCAGCGTAGTTGCGCCGGGAGAGTCGGCCCGCACGGGCGAAGGGATGGCAATGAAGATGGCGCGTACCGAAATGAGCGTGTTCCAAGAGATCCTGGAACGAAGAGCGGCCGAACTGGTTCAGGTATTGCGCAAGCGAGACGGCCTCGCAATCGAGAAGAGCGCGGACCAAATGGATGAGATTCAGTATGCGTCGGAACGAGATCTGGCGATGCGAAACGTGGACCGAGAGTCCAGCCTGCTGCGTCAAGTAAAAGCCGCATTGCGTCGGATTCACGACGGCAGCTTTGGAGTCTGTATTGAGTGCGAGTTGGCGATCAGCCCAAAACGCCTCGCTGCCGTGCCATGGGCGTCGCGTTGTATCCAGTGCCAGGACGCTGCCGACCGGGATAGGCAGGAAAGAACGGAATCCGTAAGCGAGACTCTCGTCAATGCGGCGTGACTGAGCGGTTCTGCGCCCGGCCCGTCGCTCACCATCAACGTTAGATGAACCGCCCGGCCATTGCGACGGCGAGGAACGGGGAAAAAGGTGGGGCCAGTGGTGAAGACCGAGTCCAGCATTCGAGACATCGCGTTTCTCGGCAACTACTTGCCGCGTAAATGCGGCATTGCGACGTTTACATCCGACCTGCTTCGGGCTGTGGCAGCGCGGCATCCCAAAAGCCGGTGCTTCGCGGTGCCGGTCAATGACATCGATGGGTGCTATCAATACCCGGACGTCGTTCGCTTCGAGATTGAGGAGCAGGATCTGGAATCTTACCGGCAGGCCGCCGACTTCCTAGACACCAGCAACGTGGATATTGTCTCGGTCCAGCACGAGTTCGGGATTTTCGGCGGGCCGGCAGGCAGCCACTTATTAGCCCTGCTGCGCGAATTGAAAGCGCCGGTCGTCACCACGCTCCATACCGTTCTCCTCAAGCCGAACGCCGACCAGCACCGCGTGATGCAGGAATTGATCGCGCACTCGACCCGACTGGTGGTCATGACGGAGCGGGGACGAACGATCTTGCAGGAAGTGTACCAGGCGCCTCGGGCCAAGATCGATGTCATCCCGCATGGAATTCCCGACGTAACATTTGTCGCTCCGGATTATTACAAGGACCAGTTCGGCGTGGGTGGAAAGAAGGTGTTGCTGACGTTCGGGCTGCTTTCGCCGAACAAGGGGATTGAACATGTGCTCAATGCTCTCCCAGATGTCGTAGCGGAGTTTCCCGACGTTGTCTACATCGTGCTCGGCGCTACACACCCCAACGAGCTGCGCACGCGAGGGGAAGCCTACCGCCTTGGCCTGGAGGCAATCGCCAGGAAGAACAAACTCGAGAACAACGTTATCTTCCACAACTGCTTTGTCGAGCTCAAGGAACTGACCGAGTTCATTGGAGCGGCAGATCTTTACATCACTCCCTATCTGGACGAAGCCCAGAGCACGTCGGGAACATTAGCTTATGCGTTTGGCGCGGGCAAAGCCGTGATCTCAACGCCGTATTGGCACGCCTCCGAATTGTTGAGGGACCAGCGTGGCGTACTGGTGCCATTCGCAGACCCGAGGGCAATTGCGCGTGAGGTAACTGGGCTTTTGCGGGATCGAACGCGCCGGCACGTCATGAGCGCTAACGCCTATAAGCTCGGCCGCGAAATGGTGTGGAGCAACACGGCGGGGCTGTACATGCGCTGCTTTGAGCTGACACGGCGCAAAGGGGCGGCGGCGCCCCGCGAATCGCTTGCCGCAAGACCGGTCGGCCATGCGGCTGCATGAATCGCCGGAGCCGAATCCGGATCATCTCTAGCATGTGGCCGATTCGACGGGCATTCCCCTTGGACCCTGACCGCACTCATGTGGTGGCTCGGCCTTTTCGTCTCATGAGCGACCAGCGCTCAATTAAGTTTCCAAAAATGATCGGAGCAGTGAGGATGGTAAAAACATCGCCATTCTGGCGATTGTTAGCGACGGTTCCTTTCCTGGTTTTGTTTCTCCAAGGGCCCGCCTCCTGCCAAGAAGCCCGAGGGACCTCAGCCCGTGATGAATCGACCCGCTTTGACTACTCGAACAGCCATAGCTTTCCCCGCCTTTCTTATCCTTACACAGCTCCCATCCTCGCCGGCCCGCGATTGGACAACTCGGGACGGCTCCAAGACCTGATTGTCGACGGCAAACTGAGGCTGACACTTGATGACGCCATCGCGCTAGCCCTGGAAAACAATCTGGAGATCGCCGTGACGCGGTACGACCTGCCCATTGCCCAAACGGACCTGCTGCGCGCGAAGGGGGGCGGCGCAACACGTGGCGTGGCGGGATCCTATCAATCCACCACTCTGTTTTCCGGCAGTCTGGGTGGAGGTGTGGGCAGCGCCGGAGGCGTTGGCGCAGGCGGCGCCGGAGGCGTCCTGGGGGGCGGCATTGACCGCGTTGGTTCATCGCCCTGCTGTGATCCGAGCCTGTATGTCAGCTATGGCTGGAGCAATGCCATTACACCCCTGAACTACACGGTGGTGAGCGGCGTGCCGATTGACATCACTCACCAGGAATCAGCTTTCGCCGGGTACAGCCAGGGGTTTCTGACTGGCACCAGCCTTTTCGTGTCCGAGAGCAGCTCGCGTCTATCATCAAACACCCCGACAAGCCTTTTCAATCCGGAGCTTGTCTCGGACCTTTCCGTAGGTGTAAGTCAGCACTTGTTGCGCGGCTTTGGGACGCGCGCCAACGCCAGATTCATCCTCATCGCCCGTAATGATGTCAGATACTCCGCGAGTGTCTTCCGGCAGAACGTGATCACCGCGCTGGCGGTCGTGATGACCACTTACTACGACCTACTGGCCGACCAGGAAAGCATTCGCATGGCACAAGGAGGACTGGAGTATGCGGAAAAGCTTTTGGCGGACAACCAAGCGGAAGCGAAGAGTGGGCTTGCGGCCCAGTATGATGTGCTGCGGAGCCAGGAGGAGGTCGCTTTGCGGCAGCAAGCACTGCTGGCAGCGCAAAACACTTTCTCTCAAGACGGCCAATCCCTGAAGGCCAAACTCTCCAAGAGTTTCAATGAGGAGTTGGCGAGGGTGGAGATAATCCCCTCTGACCGACTGCCTGAGCCGCATCCTGAGGATGCGCCCACTCTGGCCGAGGCATTGCGGGAGGCTGCCAGCCATCGGCCGGAGATCGAGCAGGTCGAGTTGAGCTTGCGCAATCAGCAAGTGGTGATCCAGGCGATACACAATTCGCTGCTGCCCTCGCTCGATGTCTATGCCTCCTATTATCTTGCGGGGCTGGATGGGGCGTTGCGTTCTACCTTTACGAATATCTTCCACGACGACTTCCCGAACTTCTCCTTCGGGGTGACGCTCGACGTCCCCCTCCGCAACCGTACCGCCCAGGCCGACGCCGAACGGGCGCTGCTGGAACAACGGCGCTTGCAAGTGAAGCTACAGGATGCGAAGAATCAGGCCGTTTGGGATGTCAACAAAGCTTGGAGCGGAGTGCAGCAGTCCCGTGATCAACTCGACGCCGCCAAGAAACTGGTGACACTCGCGCGCCAGGTGCTCGAGATGCAGCAAAAACGGTTCACCTTGGCTTCGGTCGCGGCGGAAGATGTCATCACGGCACAACAGAATCTGGCCATAGCCCAAGGCCATGTCGTGAGAGCGCACGCCACCTATGCCAAGGCATTGATTCAGTATGAACAGGCGACGGGTACCCTCCTGGAAAGACACAACATCGAGATGTCAGAGGCCGTAAATGGGGAAGTTCACCGTGTACCAATCAAATAAGCACATCACTTCCCTGAAGCTTCGCTCACGCCGCCCCGCATCGGGTTGCGACACACGCTACGATCGAGAGGCGGGCAAGCAAAGTCGCCGGGTGACGGCGTGATGCAGCAGCGAAAACTGCACGTTCGGGGGCAGTATTTGCACTTGGGCGTAATGCGTCTGCTGCCGCCGCGGCTCTGCCGGGCCGAACCATCATGTGGCCAAGCGCGTGCTCAGTGGGTACCTATCGAGCGGCGCCCACAGAAACGCGTTGCGCCTGTGCTCTGAAGCCGCCCGAAGAAAACCATGACGCCCATCGCGCTCCATGAATCAGGGTCAGACCATCGGCCCCGGGCTGCTGTTGTCGTCGCCCATCCGGACGATGAGACGCTCTGGTGCGGCGGCTACATACTGACCCATCCGGAGTTCCTTTGGCGGATCGTAACCTTATGCAGAGCGGCAGATCCGGATCGCGCGCCGAGGTTTGGCCGGGTTTTACGGCGATTGGGGGCGGAGGGTGAGATGGCGGATCTCGACGATGGTCCGGACCAGACGCCGCTGCCCGTCGAGCAAGTTCAGGAGACCACTGCCCGACTGCTGGCGGGAACTCGCTACAACCTGATTTTGACCCACGGCCCGAATGGTGAGTACACACGGCATCGCCGACATGCGGAGTGCTGCCAAACTGTCGTTGAGCTTTGGCGATTGGGCGTTATCGACACAAGACGATTGTGGCTGTTTGCCTATGACGATGGGAACCTTGCGTACTTGCCTCGTGTTCGTGACGATGCCGACCGGCGGGACGTGTTGACAGAGGACGTCTGGCGCGAGAAGCATCGGCTGATTACGGATCTTTACGGGTTTCGGCCCGATAGTTGGGAAGCGCGTACCACTCCGCGAGAAGAAGGGTTCTGGTGCTTCGATTCCGCGTCAGCAGTGGTGAAGCGCGTGGCACCCCAGGAGCAACATCCATGAAAGTACTTGTTCTGACCGAATACCCGCCGTCGGCCGCGGGCCTGGCGACGCAGGGTCAGTTGCTGTGCAGGGGACTGTGCGAAATCGGCGTGGATGTCCACCCAGTGCATTTTGAGTCGCCCCAGGAAAAGGAATGGTACTACCGCTGGTTCCAGCCGGACGTGGTGGTCGGCATAGGGTTCTGGGGCCACATTCCGCACCTGGTCCTCCACCCGCAGCAGTTTGGGATGACGGCAGTCCCATGGCTCGTGGCTGATGGTTATATCGCGGCACACCAAGAGGTGTTGAACGCCCTGCCGCTGATGCTGGTTACCTCCAATTGGGTAAAAGAGACCTACATTCGAGATGGCATCAGGGGCGACAACATCGATGTGCTGCCGGTGGGCTGCGACACGGACCGTTTCGCGCCGCACAGCCGCGATGACCTCAAGGTCCGGGCGATCCGCGAGGCTTTGGGAGTGGCCGACAACCAGATCATGATCCTGACCGTCGGCGGCGACGCGGCGTCCAAGGGCGCTCAGGAGGTCATGCAGGCGCTGGCGCTAATCGATGCCGAGGCGCCCGGCTGGAGATATGTCTGCAAAGTCTGGCCCCAGCCCCGCACGGTGAAGCAGAACGTGATCGACCTCGAACTGGCGGCTCAGTTGGGTATCGACAAGAAGGTCACTTACTCCACCAACGTGGTCTCGCACAACTTCATGCCCTACTTGCTGGCCGCCTGCGATATCTACGCTGCCCCGTCGCGGCTGGAGGGCTTCGGAATGATTCACGTAGAGGCCAGCGCCTGCGCAAAGCCGGTGATCGCGATCCGCGCGATGGCATTTCTCGACACGATGGTCCACGGTGAAACGGCATTCCTGGCGAAAGTGGCTGAGGAAAGGAAGATCGGTGAGGCGGTTTTCGGGGAAGGCCACGGGATCGACGATAGCCACCGTATCGTGTTTCCAAACCCACGAACAGCGGAGTACCGCGCCAGCGTGCCTGACATCGCTAAGTACCTGCTGACACTCATCGAGGACGGTGGTCTGCGGCAGAGGATGGGGGAAGCGGGCCGAAAACACGTGACCGAGTTGTTCGACTATCGCCAGGTAGCTAGGCGTTTCCTGAAGATCATGTCCGACCGATTGGGAATTCAGTAAGGGTGGCCATACTTATGGAAGAGAATTCGCCTGCCTCCATTGAGCGGGCCAAAGAGGCGGCCCTCCGCGTCCTGCTCCACAACGCGCGGGGGCCGTTTCAAGGACTGCCCCGGGCCGCCGGGTGGGGATACCCGGAACCTTACACGCGGGACCTCATGATTTCAGCCCTTGGCTTTCTAGCCACCGGCAACGAGGAACTTGCGGACGCGCTACGACGCACACTGGTGGCGCTGGCAACCAATCAGACGCCGCGCGGCCTGGTCCCATCACTCGCGCACGATCCGGCTGACCGTGGCTCCAGCGATACGACGCCGTTGTTCCTCTTTGGCCTGGCTTTGTACAGGAAGTCGGCTAACGAGCCGGAGTTCCTCGATGGGGCAGCTCAGAACGCCCTGAAGTGGATGCAATACCAGAGTCCCGACGACATGGTGATGGTCTCGCAACTACCGACCAGCGACTGGCGTGACGAGCAGTGGGTGATGGGTTTTGGGCTGTACGTGAACACGCTAGTTTACGCATATCTGCTTCTTTATGGCGAGCACGAGTCCGCCGGTCGGCTGCGCGGGTTGATGAATCGTCTGGAGGTCCTTGGCGAGGCGAAGAACCCCCATGAGCATGAGGGTCTGGTAGTGCCATCCAAGCCTTATTACGCCCTCTACTCCTACAAACTCTTTAACAGCGACCGTTTCGACCTGCTGGGCAACAGCCTGGCGATCCTGACTGGCATTGCTTCACCCGATCGGGCACGAAAACTGGTGGATTGGATTGAAGCGGAGTGCGACTCCATGAGAGACCGTGGAGAGTTGGCTGTGGATCTGCCGCCTTGTTTGTTCCCGTATATACTGCGCCGCGACCCCGACTGGCGGCCACGATACGAGCAGTACAACCGGCCCGGCGACTATCACAACGGGGGTGTCTGGCCGTTTGTCTGCGGCTTCTATGTCGCGGCATGCGTAGCGGCGGGGCGGATGGAACTGGCGAGACGGAATCTGTTGGCGCTCACCGAGCTGGTCAAGCCGTGGCACGAAAACGAAGCGGAGTGGGGTTTCAACGAGTGGATTAAGGCGCAGACCGGTCAACCCAGCGGGCGGGATTGGCAAACCTGGTCGGCCGCGATGTACCTCTATGCCGCCGAGTGTGTGCAGCAGCAGGCCACCCCGTTTTTTGACGAGATGCGCGCAGGCGATCGCTGGGCGACGGCGTAGCCGGTCCCCTGGGGACGCTGGCCGGTCCGCGCCGGCGCGCCCGCAATCTGTGGATCCTACGAGGCCGGCTTAAGCGTGAGCTGTGACTACCGAGTGAGCAGCCTCTTCATCTTTGGCGGCAATACCTGCACCCACAATGTGTTCGGATACAAACCAGACCTGTAGCTCGTTCCTACGAAGAACGTCGCTCACCAGTAAGTCATTGGTTCCATCGTCGGCCGTTCGCCGCTGGGGTCCGCGCCGCTTCGTGGGTTTCCTCGGTGATGAGTTCGTGCGCCTGCAACAAACGGAACACCTGCATGGTTACGTCTTCACCGCTCCACGGCAGGCGTTCAATCCGCGTTGTTTCGGCAACATCGGGCCATGGCGATCGCAACTCCGCCGAGCTTCTGAACGCGTTCGGCCAATGCGTCAACAAGCTCAGCCTGTTCGTCACAGTGCTTGTCGAAGAGAAGACGGAGTTGGTAGAACGTGGTACCGGAGACTTGCCAATGGTGCTTACCCGGGCCGGCCGGCGCGCATCCGCGTGAGCGGAGCCATCACCAGGCGGTTTGGCGCCTCTTGGATTCGACGAACTGCAATATGTCGTAGCGCTTTAGTTTCCGGTCGGGGAAAAAGCTGTCAATCGCGTCCTGCTCGTCGTGAAATATCTCGAGTACGGTCTCCAGTTTTGCTTCGGTCAGCAATTCGATATGCGACGGTCTCAGGTTGAAGAGTGCCAGGTTTCCACCCGTTTTTCGCAGTTTCGCTAGAGCAAAGAGCAGAGTCCCAAGGCCGGTAGTGTCAAGTTTGTGCAGATGGCCGAGGTTCAATACCAGGCGAGTCTTTCCAGCCTGGACCAGCCGGTCCAACTCACTTCGAAACTCCAGGTCCTCCTTACCGAACGTGAGATGTCCATTCAACCCCAGAATGCCGATTCCTTCGCGTTCTCCGATTGTGATTTCCAGCGACATGTGTGTATGGCTTGCGGATGGCGAAACCGTCCGGCTTACCGGGGGGTGTTTCTGTCGCCGCTCGATCGCGAGCGGTGCTACTCCAGGACCACTTGATGCCAGGATTTGTCGGGATTGAAACGCGTCGTCTGTCGGGCTTGCACGGCCGTTCCGGCCCCCAGATCTTTTTCGTAAACCACTCCATCGTGATTGATGATAAAAGTCCCGACTCCGGACACGCCATATTCTGCGGGCCAAGCGATTAGAGCGAAGCCGCCAATCATCTTACCGTTCACTACATAGTCGAAAGCGCCTCCGGCAGCGTCCGGCCCCTGAGATTTCAGCGCCAGGTAGTAGTATCCGTGATATGGTTCTGCCTTCTTACCTGTTGTGGACGGACTCGCGATTGCGGCCTCGGCGAAGGGTTGCGAAACGAGACTATCGGAAGCACCGCCCAGATACAGCCCATCCTGCTTGCCCGATGTAGCTGTGATTTTCTGCGCATACTTCAGGACGTGGTCGCCGTCGTGCTCCGCCGCGGCGTATTCCATCTGCGCTTCTGCGTAGCCGCGGCAAACCTCCATGGCATTCAATTCGTTTCTGCCAATTCTGCGTGCGAGAATCTCCAGACGCCCGCTGGCCGAATCGAGTTGCCATCTGCCGTTGCTGAGAACGACTGGAACCGGAAACGGCCACTGCCGAGCCCCCACCGTAAATTCCACCCTGCCGGGCGTCAAGGGGTCGGCATCAATCTGAAGCTTCTCATGAGCGGACCGCGCAAACTCGGCGCGAAGATCCTTGTCTTCCGCCGGATCGCCGGATTCGACAATGTCCTTGCCATCGGGTCCGAAAAGCTGGAGGAGGGCCGCCGCGTCATTGTGCTCTGCTGCATCGATGGTCGCTTGAATGGCTTCCTGCGGCGTCGCAAATGTCCGCTGGGCGTCTTTTGGTGCGGCCTGTAGTAGAGCTGTCCCAACCACCAGGCCAACGGCCACGAGTTGCGTGAGCCGCCGTGGGCTATCTTTCGAGTCAATCAAATTGGTTTTCCGCATGATTCGCTCCTATCGATGTCCACCACCGCCGCCGCCACCACGCATGCCGCCGCCACCACCACCACGCATACCGCCGCCACCACCTCCCCCGCGTGAGAAGCCTCCGCCGCGGCTCCGCGCAGGCCCCATGCTGGAATATCCATGGTCGCTATGCGTCCGTGCCGCTTTGCCCTCCCGAACGCCGCCGAAAGCGCTACGGTTCTGGGCGGCTTTGCCCGACGAAATCTGCCGATTGCCCATCCGCTCGCCTCCGGACTGAGTGGCGCCTCGGGCTTGCGGTTGTCCGGCCGATCCGCGAGTCTGCAAATTCTGGCGCACGTTGCCGCGATAGCGGTTGGCCAGGGCGGCGTTCGAATACGGCACGCCGCCGCGATGCGATGCATCGTGGGCCCATGCGCTTCTTCCACTCAGGCTGGCGCTGCCTCTGGAGTTGAAATTGTAGCGATGAATGAAGCTGTTATTGACAAAGATGCTGTGGCCGCCCCAGCCGAGCCCCCAACCCCATCCGCCCCATCCACCCCATCCGCCGCCAAAATACAATCCCATCGGTATGCCCATGCCAAAGCCGAAGTAGCCGTTGGGGTAATACCAACTTGCGTATGGATAGTACAGAGGAGGCCCCCAGATAAAAGCGGGGTCGTAGTATGGCAGGTACATCATTTGCGAATTGGCGGGCTGGATCACGATGACGGGTTGCCCGGAGTCGTTCGTGGTGCTCACGGTTTGCTGGCTCGTCGACGACAATTTCCCTGCCTGCTGCGCCTTCAACCGCATTCGCTGTACGGCGTCCATCACATCGCCTTGCTGACTCAGAAAGGCGTTGCCAAGATTTGTCGTCCACGTGATGTCCTGATTCAATCGTTTGACGAGGTCCGGAAAGACCACCAAGGCCTGTATGCTCGGATCCCAGTTTTGCTGTTGCGCCGCCTGCGTCAAAGCAGCGCCCGTGAAGCCCGGGTTTCGTTGAAGCCACTGCGAGGCTTGTACGAGTTCGAGCGGGTAGGTAGACGCCACCAGGATCTGGCTTACCAGCGGATCCGGATAGAGTGCAATCGGCGCTACCAAATCGTCGAGTTGATTAGGCGACAGTGCCTGACCGGGAGGAGGGAGTTGCGGAGGCTGTTGGGCACTCAGCAGTGCGCCCCCCGGTGCAAGCAGCAGCGTGGCACAGAAAACCGCCCGCATTGGGAAAGACGATAGATAAAGGCGCTTCATGGATTCCGATCCTCTCTACGTGTGTTCACTTCTGAAGGCCATCCGGGCGGCCATTTTCGTAATGTGATCCGTGGTTATAGCGAGTAAGCACTTAAGGACCTTCGAGCTGTCCAGATTTGTTGTGGGCTTCCTTGGCGAGCTTGTAAGCTTGATCCGAGTACTCCAGCGCACGTTCCGAATGCCAGATTGCCGCTGTGTAATCGCCTTTTTCGTTGTGTTCGGCAGCAGTACGATGGGCCTTTGCCGCAAGATCGTGCTGCTCTGCTGCTTTCCGGTGTGCCTCGTGCATGCGGTTTCCTCCTGGGGAAGCGCCGGCAACTCTCCTCTTATATGCACGAAACCGACCAATCTTCTTTCGGGATCGGAGAATTCTCCCTGGCATGGCCCTGGATGGCCGAAATCTTGACGAGCGCGCAATCCGATGGGCGATTCCAGGCGACAAAGCTCGCATCACGCCGGCCTCTTCCCTCGCCATTAGCGGCTCGGATTCTTGCATGCAGCTTTGACATGCGCTTCCCAGTGCGGAGTTTGCACTCGCCGTGGCAGATTCTGCATCCATGAGCCAGCGGCACGACGGAGTCTTTCTCGCCCAGAGGTTGGTGCTGCGCGTGCACTGATTGCTGTGCCGCGATTTCGACTGTGCGTTGAGCACGCTGAGCGAACGCAACGAAGTGGACGCGACCTGATCGTGCGCATTCCAGGGCCCGTCCTTGAGTCGGCGCACTGGTGTGTGGATCGCTGGTAGCGAAAATGCAGTTAACAACTGCCCGGGAGGGCGAAGATAATGTTAACGAATGCAACGAATTTGAAAGGTCTAGTGATCCGAGCGACCGATGGCGAACTTGGAACGGTAGAGCAGTTCTATTTCGACGACGAGACTTGGGCCATCCGCTACCTCATAGTAGATACCGGCGGCTGGCTTGGCGGCCGGCGAGTGCTGATCTCGCCATTTTCCGTAATCCACTCCGACTTGGTGGCCGGGCGGCTGGATGTGGCGTTGACGAAGAAGCAGGTGGAGCATAGTCCTGACACCGACATGCACAAGCCCGTCTCCCGGCAGCACGAGGCCGCCTACCTCGGCTATTACGGGTATCCCTATTATTGGGGTGGTCCGTATCTGTGGGGCACAGCATACTACCCCACGGGTGTGGCTGTTTCAGCAACTCCTTCCGCGGAAACGCTGGCGGACCGGATCCGGCGAGAGTCGACGGATTCGCATCTGCGCAGCAGTGAGGCCGTCACTGGTTACAGCATTGAGGCGGCCGACGGTGAGATCGGCCATGTGGATGGGTTCGTCGTGGACGATGAAGCCTGGGCGATCCGCTACATCGAGGTGGCAACGAGGAATTGGTGGCCGGGCAAAAAGGTGCTGGTTTCACCCGCGTGGATTGAGCGGGTGAGCTGGCCGGATTCTAAAGTCTTTGTAGGCCTCTCCCGGGAAGTCATCAAGAACGGCCCGGAGTACGTCGAGTCCGCGCCGATCACCCGAGAGTATGAAAACCGCCTCTACCTTCACTACGGCCGGCCGCCATATTGGCTTCACGAAACCGAACACAAGCCTTTGTATTCCCTGAGCGGTGTTTAAGTTCAGGCATGGGCGTCCGGTAAGGCGGACGCCCATGTTCTCGCTTTCTGCCATCGCTCGACAACAGGGTCCGTGCTTTGAGCTTAGACGAGTTCGAGACGGACAGGCAGTGAACAACCGCATCACATTGCGTAAGGTCTCTCACGAGGGCTGTTGAAGGATTCTACGCGATTTGGGTCCATAATGCACTCAGAGAAAGGAATGACCGTGGTGGACCAATCCTTGATGAAGACGACGATCCTGCTCTTGGTCTCCGATCCGGTTGTACGTTCGATTCTTAAGGAGACATTGGAATGCGCAGGATACATCGTCCTGGCCGCCGGCGACCTTGGGACGGCGGTAGACCGGTTGAAGGAGTGCACGCCCGATCTGTTGATAACCCGCACCTATGTTGAGAGTTTGCCGGGACACGAGGCAGCCATGTATCTGCGTACGAAGTGCTTGGAAATGAAAGTTCTTATGCTCGGCGGTCTTCTTGATGACGAGCGGCTTCAATATCGAGCAGCGGAGCAAGGATTTGAGGTATTCCCAAAGCCATATACCGCGGCTGTGTTGCTCCAGGAAGTGAAGGCCGTCTTAAGTAGGCCGCGCAGATGAACAGGAGGAGCCGGCGCGATTGAAGGGAATACTAAGTCCGACTTCATTTCCTTTCAAGAAAAAGGGCCGGTCCCGCCGGAGGAGGTCGGGGCCGGCCTTTTCCTGCATGGGTGATAACCGGTCAGACAGCTAGATACATCGTGCTGCCCTGCCGGTTCACGAGCAGGAGAGTGGCGTCTTTCGCGTTACGCATGGCAGACTCGAAATCTGAGGTGTTCCGCACCGGCTGGTGGTTTACTTCCTGAATTACGTCGCCACGCCGCAAGCCGGAATCGGCAGCTTTACTGCCCGGGTCCACGTTGGTCACCACAACTCCGGCAGCGGTAGCCGGCAGTCCTAGCCCCTGGGCCGTCCGGGCTGTGACGTTCTCTACCGTCGCCCCTTGCAGGGCATCTTCGCTGCCGGACTCCGGCTGTTCGTTCTTGGCGGTTTCCGTGGGCATTTCCGCCAGAGTCAGGGGGAGGGTTTTCGCCGCACCGTCGCGGAACACCTTCACGTTTACCATGGTTCCGGGAGCCATCAGCGAAACGTGCATGCGCAGTTCGGCGCTATTGTTTACCGGCTTGCCGTCGATGTCCAGGATGATGTCACCCTTTTCCAAGCCAGCCTTTTGGGCTGGGCTGTTGGGGTTCACATCGCCGACCAGCGCGCCGCGTACTTCCGTTTCATGGAAGGCCTGGGCGATGGCGGGCGTTACTTCCTGAGCCATCACGCCCAGGTACGCGCGGGTCACCTTGCCGTTTCCGATGATCTGGTCCATAACATTTCGCGCCACACTAACGGGTACGGCAAAACCGATGCCCTGGTTTCCTTCCGATCCATTGGCCAGGATGGCGGTGTTGATGCCGATCAGGTCGCCGCGGTCATTCACCAGTGCGCCGCCCGAGTTGCCGGGGTTGATCGACGCGTCGGTCTGAATGAAGTCTTCGTAGTCTTCGATGCCCAGATTCGCGCGGCCGGTAGCGCTGACAATGCCCATGGTGACAGTTTTGCCGACCCCAAAGGGATTGCCGACGGCCAGCACGTAGTCGCCTACCTGAACTTTATCGGAATCGCCAATGGTGATCGGATCCAGGGAGCCGGCGTCCACCTTGAGTACGGCTATGTCGGTCTTCGGATCGGTACCCACCACGCGAGCTTTGTATTCGTGCTTGTCGGCCATGATCACGGTCACCGTGGTAGCGTGATCTACCACGTGGTTGTTAGTCAGGATGTAGCCGTTCGAGCTAACGATCACGCCCGAGCCCAGTCCTTCTTCCTTCTGTTGTCGAGGCCTGCGGAACTGCCGGCCACCGTCGCCCGGGTCATCGCCAAAGAACTGGCGGAACATCGGAGGGATTCCGTCGTCCCCACCCTGCGAGCCGGTCTTCACCATACGAGACGAAGTAATGGTTACGACCGAGGGCAATACCTTCTTCACCACCGGAGCGAAACTGTTGCGGCTTGCCGGCTCGTCCGCACTCGCGAACTTAAACGTGGCTGGTGCGTTTAACAGACGATCCGCACCCGCTACCGCAAAGCCTCCCAATCCGAGCGCCAGTATCACGGCTGCGGCTGCTATCTTCGGTCGCCCCCAAATCCGTTGCATCTTCATGTAGCCTCCAAAATGTTTCGTGGGATCGCCACCGAGGTTCCATGCGTCGAGTGGCTCCATATATAGAGATGGAGCGAGGGAGGGGCCCGGTTGTGCTGGGAAGTCGGTATATGTTGTACCGGAGACTTGGTATGTCCCGACGCGGCTAAGAGATGATGCCCTTGCGAACAGCGTACAGGATAACTTCCGGGACGCTGCGTAAGTTCAATTTTTGCATGAGCCTGGCGCGGTGCGTCTCGACTGTGTAGACGCTCAGGTTGAGCAGATTGGCGATCTCCTTACTGGATTTGCCCTCAGCCACCAGTTGCAGGATTTCGCGCTCGCGGGGCGTGAGGAGTTCGTAGGAATCTTCGCCGCCGGTGCGCTGCAGCCTGCGCATGTAGTCCTCGAGGAGTACCTGGCCGACTGCGGGACTGAAAAACGACTTCCCCGCGGTCGCGGCGCGGATGGCGCGCGCCAGGTCGGCCTCGGCGGAGTCCTTGAGCAGGTAGGCCTTGGCTCCCGCTTTCAATGCCCGGAGCACGTAGCCTTCGTCGGAGTGCATACTGAGCATGACAACTTGCGTATCCGGCAGCGCAGCCCGAATCTGGCGGGATGCCTCGATGCCATTCAAGCTCGGCATGCCGATATCCATCACCACTACGTCCGGGTTCAGCTTCCCGGCCATGGCCACAGCTTCACGGCCATCGCTGGCTTCTCCGACAACCGTGAGGTCGGGTTCGGCATCCACCACCATGCGCAGGCCCGCGCGAATCAGGGTGTGGTCGTCGGCAAGCAGGACGCTGGTCTTCTTCACGCGTTACCCCCGCCGGGGATGGGAAGGTCCGCCACGACGGTTGCGCCCTTTCCCGGCTGAGATTCCACCCGCAATGTTCCGCCCAGCCGTTTCACCCGTTCCTCCATTCCCAATATTCCCATTCCGCGCGAACGGTCCGGATCGAAGCCGCGGCCGTCATCGGTCACCCGCACCACGATGGATTTCGCCAACTGCTCCACCACAACTTTCGCATTCCTGGCGCCGGAGTGGCGCACCGCGTTGTTCAGGGCTTCCTGGACGAGTCGGTAGATGTAGATCTTGTATTCATCGGGCAGGTCTTCGGGGACGCTCTCCGATTCCACGGATACTTCGATCTCGCTACGCCGAGATACTTCCCTCCCTTGCCATTCCAGAGCCGCCGCCAACCCGAGGTCGTCCAGCATGGAAGGCCGGAGCAGGAGCGCGATGTTTCTGACAGTTTGGACGGTCCGCTCGGCCACCGACTTCAGGTTATCCAGTTGTGTCTTCACTTCGGGGTGGTCGCCAGAGAGCGTGGTCGAGAGCCGGCCGATATCCACCAGAAGGGCTCCCAGCGATTGTCCGACTTCGTCATGCAACTCGCGAGAGATGGCGCGCCGTTCGGTCTCCTGTGCGTCCACGAGGCGCGCCGAGAGTTGCTGCAGCGCGTGCCGGCTTCGCGCAAGTTCGACGTAGCGGGCACGGGTCTGCCGATCGAGCCTCACGATATACGCCATGCTACCCAGCACGAGCAACAGACCGCTTCCGAATCCGATGGCGAGCACTCGGGACAGACTTCCCTGTAGATTCGTAAACTGAATCACGAGCCCGCGATCGGCACGTTGGAGTCGCTTTGAGTTCCACACCTGGAGTCTCCCGGACCAGTCCAGGATCTGCTTCTGGACGGACACGAGGTGCTCTGCAAGCATGCTTTCCGCCCGGCGCCTGCGTTCCGCGGGCCTCGCCGCGAGAATCGTGATATAAAAAGTCCGCTGTTGTGAGAAGACTCCCCGCATGCCGTTCAGCAACGCGTCTTCCTCAGAGTCCCGAACGCTGGGGTAGCGGTCGAAATCGGCGTCGATTTCCAGGGTGAGTCGATCCAGGTGGCGGCGAGCTTCGGCGTCCCGGTCGGCGGCGGTCTGTGCGACGAATTGCTGCACGGCCTGGTCGTAGCCCTGTATGGAGAGCCAAAGTCCGGATAGCGCGCGCGTCCGCTCCGCCAACGCGCGAGTGGCCGCCAGTTCTTGAGTGTGCATTTCCGAGAGAAAGCGGACAGCCAGGACCCGGGACACAAGCAAAAGTGCCAGCAGCAATACGGAAACGCAGAGAAACAACCAGCGCAACTTGCTGGAGGGCGGTGTGGGTTCCCGCCATGCGCCCGTGTCCGCGGTCTCACTCAATTTCGCCATAAGGTCTGAATGGGGGAAACAACCTCATTATCGCTCCGAGGCTTACGTCGACTCAACCCTTTGGCATTTTGGATAGCCTGATATCCGACCACCAATGCCACGACAGCGATGATGACAGCCAATAGACAGAGCGACACCTGGAAGCGGTGTGCGTGCTGAACCCTGCTGTCGGAAACCGCCACATTCCTTTTAGCATATTCTCCGAATGAAAGCTGAATCCTGTCCGAACAGGATTGGAACCCCGGCACGAAAGTGATATCCATAAGAAGGAACGAGAGCCGCACTTACGTGGAAGCCGAAGATGTGAAAACGTCGCGCCTCGTCGACTTTTGTCCAGGTCGGAGCGTCTGAAGAATAGTGGTCCGGATCCTAGGGGTGAGTTTACTTGCGACCGCGCTAGCCGCCGCCACTGTGCCGCCCGGCTGCACGGGAAGCACTACTCTGGGAACGTTCGAGATCTCGGTGCGCCCTTTCTCGCAAGGCTCGGCGCTGCCGTTGAAATCAGTGGCTGCCATCCCGGCGGGGTCACGCCTGATTTGGAATCCTGTTCACCTGACGCCGCAGGCTTCCAGAACCGGTGAGGTCGCAGCCGTTATAGTGTCGGCCTCGAATCTGATCACACTGGAACCGCGGAAGGCGGGAAGACGCACGGAATGGCAACTGCTCGAACGTCCGCAAGTCATCGCCCTCATCTTCGGACCCCAGGGGCTGAGTGAGGGCAAGATTCAATCGCTGGTGACTCGCAATCGCGACCTGATGAGGCAACTGGCGGACTATGCCGAGCAAAGTTCCGAAGTCGAATCCCTGGTGCAGGAACTCGCAGATGCACAGCAATCGGGCGGAAGTGCCGATGCCGTGCTCAAGGGATTCTCCTCTCAGTATGGCGTCAACCCACAGAAGCTGAACACGCAAGCGTTCTCCAACCAACAGGCGACGCTGCTGCTGAAGGCGTTGCTCCCGGCCTCAACTGCCTACGACCCGCTTGCCAACCAAAGCGCTCAGGTTCATCAATCGGGCGGCCTTGCGGCCTCAGTAGCGGGGATGTTCTTCGGCAACGCGGTGGGACTGGCCGCGGGCGGCGCTACCCTGCTCCAGAACCTCAAGACCGCATTGTTCCCCGATACCGAATTTCGCTCGGCGTTCGCTCAGGCCGTCGCCAAAGACGGTATGGCCTTCTGCACCAAGAACTCCGCGCCAAAGTCCAAGACCCGTATTGCTTATCTGTGGGCATATCGCGTACCAGAAGTGAAAAAGCCGGTGGTGTCTGTAGCCGGCGCTCCGCACCTGCCGCTCGGGTCGAAGTCGACGCTCGCTTTGAAGTTCGGCGGGGGATCTACGGCAAAGGAGCTGGAGCGCGCTCGTGACTGGCAGTTGACGCCGGTCGCGGGCGGCCATTCCATTCCCGTCGATGTCAAACCCACTACCGCAGGCTCCCTGGAAATCGATCTTTCCAAGGTGAACCTATCTGCTGGTGACTATGAACTGGCTGCCACATGGGACTGGGAACGGCTACCGATTGCAGGAACGCTGCATTTGCACACCTGTGAGGATTTATCCCATGTCGCCCTCGCGCGAGGTGAAGGTGACAAACTTGTCGAGGGGACCGGGAATGTCGCTGTGCAATTGTCCGGAGCCGATTTCGAGTTCCTCGAAAAGGTCATGCTTGAATCCGCAACTCGGGATGCCAAGCCCGCCGAAGTTGGCTTCACTTTGCCCTTGGGCAAGCGCGCCGGCCCGCAGAATTCGGTGACGGTGAATATCGACACTGCGAAGGCGGGTTCCTATCGTTTGGTGCTGACGCAATCCGACGGGGTCGCACATAAAGTCCCGGTAACCATCTTGCCGCCGAATCCGAAACTCTCCAATCTCCCGATTCGTCTCAACATAGGGGAAACGCGCGAGGCCATTCGCCTTCAGGGAAGCGGCATGGACCGAATCGAAGGGGCCTCCTCGGATGCGGGTGACATAACGGGAGCGCCCGATGCGCACAACTGGTCCGGCGAGATTCGCCTGAAAGCCGAGCTGATCAAAGGCCAGAGCGTTCCGCTACTTCTGAAAGTCAAAGGCCTTGAGAATCCCTTGATTGTGCCGGGCGCGATCGAAATCGTGGGGCCGCGGCCCAGAATTTTATCTGTGCGGAAGTCGCTGGCGGACGACTTCGGGATTGAGTTGGGCGCGGATGAGCTGCCGGCCGGCGCTGCAGCGGGGTTGGCGCTGAGCGTGAGTCACGTGCCGGACACCACTCGGCTCGGACTGGAATTGAGTTGTGAAACCGGAGAGTCGCGTCAGCCGCTCAGGCTTTCCCCAGGAGAACCCGCCGGGGGCGCGAGTTTGACCCTAGCCGGACCGGGCACGCTGTATCTTTCCGTAGACCCCGGCGCCGTTGGCTATGCCGGGTGCCGTTTGGCAGCTACCGTGATTCTGGATCCGGAAGGGCGCTCCGATCCGTTGGTGCTCGGCCGCGTCATTCGCGTTCCGCGTCTCGAAAAGTTCACACTCACTACCGAGAAGATTGCTGATTCCGCTTATTCCGGCATCCTGGAGGGCCGCGACCTCGACGTGATCGAAAAGGCCGGGTGGGATGCCCAGCATGGCGTACCGATTGAATCGATTCCGACACCGCTTCCCGATGACTCTTCTCGCCAGAAACTCTTTATTGTGCTGCCTTGGCCTGCGCCTGGGCCCCACGCGCCTTTGTATGTCTGGCTTCGGGGAGAGACTCAGGGGCGCAAGACGGCCGTTGCTTATTGAAGCGCCCGCGACCATGGTTCGTTGGGACCGTAGGTTAGAGACCACACCTGTCCAAGACGATTTCGTAAGACTTGACGGAAATCCTGCTAGGTTCAGATCTGGGTTTGCCTAGAACCGATCTCAACCGAGAGGATTTCCGCCATGAATCGAGTATGCAGCATTTTTG
>Ga0302319_10004262_pt1 | contig 29436 bp, 14 predicted proteins | sample Bog_T0_2_FD_203319 | JGI IMG/M metagenome (GOLD analysis project Ga0302319, IMG submission 203319) | Peat permafrost microbial communities from Stordalen Mire near Abisko, Sweden - Bog_T0_2 | ecosystem: Environmental > Terrestrial > Soil > Wetlands > Peat | place: Sweden: Abisko, Stordalen Mire... | reverse complement strand
GGAATCAGGTGGAACACGACGGGCGTGAGGTTGGTGCTCTGGCACATGCAACTCAACCCCGGATTGATCACTCGCGCCCGCGCCCAGTTGGTATAAGTGCCGCTCAACCGGTTAGTCGGATTGAACACCAGCGTGTTGGTTGCGGGTATTTCCACCCAGGAGCCATTCCACATGGTGGCAGGAATTGTTCCGGCGGCATCCGCATACCAATCCGCCGTGACCGTCGTTCCCGGGGCACCCGCGGCAATCAAATTAGTGGAAAGATCAACATTCACCACCAAGGGCAAGTTGGTCTGACTGGCTGCCGTCAGGACATTGGTCACGCCCATGGTTACCAACACGGGAGCCAAGGGCAAGGCGTTCACCTTGAATAGCACCGGCAAACGGCGGGTGCTGTAGTATCCGGAAGCCACGTCGCGGGTCTGTGCATAGTTGGTGTATAAGCCCACCGCCGTGTTCGTAGGAACATATGACAGCGTTGTGCTGGCGACCTTGATTCCTGCCACCGGCGCATTAAACCAATCGGCCGTCAATACGCTGGGCGGATAATCCGGATTCGTCAACAGGCTCACGGTCAGTGCCGGATTGGCGCATTCGCCCAGCGCACAATTGGTGGCCCCCACGCCGCCTGTGGGCAACGGCGGAAGAATCGTGTACACCACCGGCGTCAGATTGGTACTCTGGCACACACAACCCGTGAAGTTCGGATTGATCACCCGCGCCCGCGCCCAATTCGTATAGGTGCCGCAAACCCGATTAGTGGGAATAAGCACCAGCGTGTTCGTGGCCGGGACCACTCCGCCGCCGGTCAGCCAGTTGGGATCCGCGTTATTGGTCCCCGTGGTGGCCGGAATCGTTCCCGCCCCATCCTGGTACCAATCCACCGCCACCGTCGCGCCAGGGGAATCCAAGGCAATCAGGTTGGTCGTACCACTCACATCCATGACCAGCGCCAAGTTCGTCTGGTAGGGTGCGGTCAACTCATTCTTCACAAACGGAGCCGCTGACACTGGTGCCGCCGGCAAGGCGTTCACCTTGAACACCACCGGCAAACGGCTGGTGCTGATATAACCGCTCGTCACTTCCCGCGTTTGCGCATAGTAGGGATAGCTGCCGGCGATGGCATTCGTTGGAATCAACGCCAGGGTTGCATTGGTCACTTGATTGCCACCCACCGCCGAGTCAAACCAATCCACCGTCAAGATGCCGGGCGGGTAATCCGGGTTTGTCAGCACCGACACGGTCAGCGCCGGGTTCGGACATTCCATCAACGCACAGTTGGTCGCCCCCATTCCGCCAGTGGGGATGGGCGGGATAATCGTGAACACCACCGGGCTCAGATTTGTGCTCTGGCACACGCAACCCGTGTAATTCGGATTGATCACCCGCGCCCGCGCCCAGTTGGTGTAAGTGCCACAAATCCGGTTGGTGGGAATAAACACCAGCGTGTTCGTGGCCGGGACCACCCCGCCGCCGGTCAGCCAGTTGGGATCCGCATTATTGGTGCCCGTGCTGGCGGGAATCGTTCCCGCCGCATCCAGGTACCAATCCACCGCCACCGTTGCTCCGGGGGAATCCAGCGCAATCAGGTTGGTCGTGCCACTCACATCCACCGACAAGGCGGTGTTCGTCTGGTAAGGTGCAGTCAACTCATTCTTCACATACGGAGCCGCTGACACCGGTGCTGCCGGCAGGGCATTCACCTTGAACACCACCGGCAGGCGGCTGGTGCTGGTGTATCCGGTGGCCACCTCCCGCGTCTGCACGTAGTAGGTGTACGAACCCACGGCCGTGTTGGCGGGGAAAAACAATAACGTGCTGGGCGCAACCTCGTTTCCACCTGTCGCCGCATCAAACCAATCCGCTGTCAATACGCTGGGCGGATAATCCGGATTCGTCAACACCGTCGCGCTCAGGGCCGGATTCGCGCATTCGCTCAGCGCACAATTGGTCGCGCCCGTTGCCCCCGTGGGCAACGGCGGAATCACGGTAAACACCACCGGTGTCAGCGTGAGGCTCTGGCAAACGCAACCCGTGAAGTTCGGATTAATCACCCGCGCCCGGGCATAGTAAGTGTAGGTGCCGCAGACTCGATTGGTCGGATGGAACACCAGCGTGTTTAGCGCCGGAATCACCCCGCCACCCGTCAACCAGTTGGCATCGGCGCTATTGGTGGCGGTGCTGGCCGGGATCGTTCCCGCCGCATCCAGATACCAGTCCGCCGTCACCGTCGCGCCTGGCGAATCCAGCGCAATCAGGTTGGTGGAGGAGTCCACACTCACCGCCAGGGAACCGTTCGTCTGCAACGGCGCCGTCAAAACACTCGTCACCGCACCCGCCAACGCCACCGGGGAAAACGGCAGGGCGTTGACCTTGAATATCACGGCCAGCCGGTTCGTGCTCACCAAACCGGAATCCTTTGACTGCGTTTCCACCCAATAGGTGTAGGTGCCAGCCACGGTGTCGAGCGGAACATAATCCAAGGTGCCCGTCGCCACCGACGTGCCGGAGCCATCATACCAGTTGGCCGTCAGGCTGTTGCAAGTCGCCGGATCCACCCAAAGCTGCACGGACAAGGTCGGATTGGGACAACCCGCTTGCACTGCATATTTCTTGACCACCACCGGCTGCTCGACCGGCCCGCCGGCACAATTGGTGCCGCCCTGCCCGGTTAACGGAGCCGGCGGAATCAGCACAAACGTCACCGGCAGCTTGTTCGTGCTGACCACATTCACCCCGGCGGGGGAAGTGTTCGTGGCCCGGGTTTGCGCCCAAATTGTATAAACACCACTCTGGCAATTCGTGGCCGTATGGAAAAAGCGGTTGTTCAAGTTGGTTTCCGTCCCATTGTTCAAATTGATCGTGCCCGCCTCATCCGCAAACCAATCCACCACAAAATTGCCGGGCGGATTATCGCTGTTGATCTGAATATCCACCCACAGGGGCGTTGCCGGTTGCGACAGCACATTGGTCAGGCCCACAATGGCATTGGTCGGCATCGGCGGCAGCACATGAAATTCCACCGGGGTCAGGTTGGTGCTCTGACAGACACAACCCGTGAAATTAGGATTGATCACCCGCGTCCTCGCCCAGTAAGTATAGGTGCCACCGAGCCGGTTGGTCGGATAAAACACCAGCGTGTTTGTGCCCACCACCAGGCCAACGCCGCTGGCCCACCCGGTATCCACGTTGGTCTGACCGCCGATGGCAGCCGCCCCCGTATAGGAAGCTTCGTCCACATTCGTCGTATACCAGTCCACGGTCACGATGGCTCCCGGAGAGTTGGTGGCAATCAAATTGGTCGAGCCGCTCACGTCCGCCATGAGAACCAAGTTGGTCTGGTACGGCTGGGTCAACTCATTCGTCACATACCTCACCGTCACCGTCGGGGCCAACGGCAGGGCATCCACTTGGAACACCACCGGAGTCAGGTTCGTGCTCACGTAATTGTTGACCGGGTCCCGCGTTTGCACGTAGTAAGTGTAACTGCCGGCCGCCGTGTCCGCCGGAATAAACGACAACGTCCCATTCGTCACCAGCGTCCCGCCGGAAGCGGCCGTGTACCAATCCGCCGTCAAAACCCGCGGCGGATAATCCCAGTTGGTCAACACCGTGACCGTCAACGCCGGATTATTGCACGTGCCAAACGTATTCTGCAGCGCGCAGTTGGTCACCCCCGTTGCGCTGGTCGGCTGCGGCGGAATCACCGTCAGCGTCACCAGGGTCAGATTGGTGCTCTGACACACGCAACCAATGAAATTCGGGTTCATCACCCGCGCCCGCGCATAATAAAGATAGGTGCCGGTGACCCGGTTGGTGGGATGGAAAATGAGCGTGTTCGTGGCCACCAACAAGCCGGTGCCCCCCGCCCAGCCAGTATCTCCACTCGCCACCCCGCCCACGGCAATGCTGCTCAGGCCGGCGGCGTAGGAGGCGGAACTCACGTCAGCGGTGTACCAATCCACCGTCACCCACGCTCCCGGCGCGTTCGTGGCAATCAAATTGGCCGAGGCGCTCACATCCGCGATCAGCGGCGTGTTCACTTGGTTCGGCGAAGTCAATTCGTTTATGACGTTGGTCGCCGCCACTGCCGGGGCATACGGCAGCGCATTCACGGTGAACACCACCGGCAACCGGTTCGTGCTCACATAGCCATTAACCGTGTCGCGGGTCTGCACATAGTATGTATAGCTGCCCGCCGCCGAATCACCCGGAATGAACGACAACGTCCCCGTCGCCACCTGCGTCCCCCCCGTCGCCGCCGTGTACCAATCCGCCGTCAAAGGGCGCGGCGGATAATCGAAATTCGTCAGCAGCGTCACCGTCAACGCCGGATTGCCGCACTCGCCAAATTGATTCTGCAATGCACAATTCGTCGCCCAAACCGAACCGGTCGGCAAGGGCGGGATCACCACCAGTGTTACCATGGTCAGATTGGTGCTCTGGCACACGCAGCCCGCATAGCTGGAATCGTAGTTGGGGTTGATCACCCGCGCCCGCGCATAATATGTGTAGGTGCCGCAAACGCGGTTGGTGGGATGGAACACCAGTGTGTTCGTGGCCACCAGCAAGCCGGTGCCGCCCGCCCAACCCGCACCGAAGTTGGTCACCCCTCCCGTCGCGGCAAAACCGCCGGCCAGCGCCTCCTGATACGAGTCCTGATCCACATTGGCGGTGTACCAGTCCACGGTCACCCACGCCCCCGGCGTGTTGGTGGCGATCAAAACCAAATTGGTGCTTACATCCGCCACCAGCGCGGTGTTGGTCTGATAGGGCGAGGTCAGCACGTTCGTGACCCATGCCGCCACCCCGGACGCATACCCAGCCACGGCGGGGGCAAACGGTCGTGCGTTCACCGTGAACACCACATTGGTCAGGGCACTGACCAAGCCCGTGCGGATGTCCCGGGTGCGCACATAATACGTGTAACTGCCCGCCGCCGAATTGGTGGGGACAAAGCTCTGCGAATTGTTGGTCAGCTGGCCGGTGCCGGCGGCATCCACATACCAATCCACCACAAGATCATTGGTCGGATGATAGCTGTCGCCATTGAGGATCGTGGACAGGGCCGGATTCGGGCAGGCACCGAACAGACCGTCGAGCGCGCAATTGGTGTTATTGACCGGGGTCGGCACCGGCGGCCGGGTGCCCCCGATAATAATCGTGCCTGAATCCCCGACCAGCATGGCAATGCCGGCCATCGGCCCCGTCAATGCCACCGTGGCACCCCGCAGGCTGTTCGTCGGCAGGGCAGCCATCACATTGGTCGCCTGATACCAGTTCAAAACCGAGTTCACCGGACGGTTGGTGGCCATGAAAATCCGGCCCGTCGCATCCGCCAGCAGGAATTGATTATCCTGCCACCCCGTATAGGTTGCCGCATAGAACGTGTTCGTCCCCGCCCCGGCAATGGTGTTGGTCACCCAGACACCCCCGCCATTGGTGGAAACCAGCACCGCCCCGGCGACGCCTGCGCATACCAATGTGTTGCTGCCATCCGAGGCAATCGCATTGAGATCCGGCGCGTTGAAATTAAACTCCCGGCTCAAATTCCAGGAACGACCGCCATCCGGGGAAATGCGAATGTCGCCGCGAATGCCGCACAATGCCAGGTTGCTGCCCCCCAGGGTGGTCACCGCCTGGAAGGATTCCACCACCGCAGTGGTATTCGAGGTATTTGGCGCATTGGTCCAGCCCACCACCGTACTGGGTGCCCATTCCGCTTGATAGAACGCGGTGACCAGCGCAAATGTCTTGGCCGAGGAATTATAGCTGACCCCGTCCGCATCCACATTGACACTCGTAATCGCCTTTCCTGAACTGCCCCACGCGGCACCGGCATTGGTGAAGGTTGCGCTGCCGGTACCTGCGGCCAGAAACAAGTTGGCCCCATAAGTCACCCCGTACAAATTGACATTCGTGGCCGGAACCACGTGTCGGGACCAAGCGGCCACGTTGGTCAAATAGCCGCCGAGCGGCGGTGCACTATTTGTGCCCGCCAGGGAAGCCACGGCATTGTTGCCCACGCAATAGAAATTGGTGCCACTGTTGGCGACCGCATAATACGAAAGGTTGTTGGAGTTAAACTGGCTGACCACATTCGCAGGCACCGCCTGGAAAATGAACTGGTCGCCCAAGGCATCAAACCCAAGCCCCAAGACCAAAGAGAAAGCTGCAAGCCATTTGCGATTCATAGGTTTAATATGCTAAAGGTTAAAAGACGTAGCTGATACCCACTTTGGCGTAAGGTCCCCACAAGGTTTCGTCCGGCGCACTGGCGCCGGAATAAGTAATGATGGTGTACTTGTATTGAATCCCTGCATCGGCCATCAACCGCCAGCGACCGGCCTGCCCTAACCGCCAGTCCGCATGCACCGTGGCCCGGCCAATGCCGCCGTACAGATCATTATCGATATTCGCTTGCGTGACCAACCCTGCGCCCTTGTTATCCTGCGGCAGATTCTCCGTGCTCGTTTGCGAGCGCGCCCCGTAAAATCCCTCGCCTTCCACCTGCAAGCCCACCTTGAATCGCGGCCGGGCATACAGCGAATAGGTCAGGCCAAAACCCAGATTCCCCAAAATATCCGTGGTGTCGTCATTCTGATTATATAACGGTGAAGGGTCCGAAACATCCGTCACCGTCATGGTGGCCTGGACCAGACTCACGCCGCCCCGCAAATAGGCTTTGAACCGGGTTCCCGACAAAAGATTTTGGAAATTATAACGCAGATACAATTGATACCAGTCGTCATTGTAATCAAAATTGCCAGTGAAATGCCCGGGAATTGTGTTGTTGATGTCAATTTGCTGCGAACCCGTGGAGACGCCCTTCTCGTAGGAAAAGTCCAAATACCAGGAACGGCCATAAGAATAGGAAACCGTGCCGCCGTAATAGACCGTGGAGCGGTTACCCGAAACCACCTGCGGCTGCAAATTGCCCCCTTCCTTCGCCAGGGCAAAGCCGATCGGAATGGTCACCGTACCCTCCCCATACATGAAATCGGCGGTGACGCCGACCTCATTCTTAAAGACCTTGGGTTTGGTGATCTCCTTGCCCGCCGGGGCCGGCATGGAAAGATCGGTGCCGTTCCCGGCATTGTTCATGGGAGGAGTGCTATTCGGCGCGGGCGTCGTCGCTTCCGGCTGGGTCTGTGCCGCCGCGTTCAGGGTGATTCCTGCCGCCAATAGCGAACCCGAAACGAGCCGGATAACGGACCCGTAAGCTGAAAAAGGCATGGTCAGCCTGGCTTTACGCATGTCGCCAGTGCGGACCGCAAGATTATTTAGTAATGATTTCATTGGCACCTCGATATAATTCAAACATTCCTAAGAAAATCGCCCTAATTGTTTAAACTCCCACCGCCATTGATTTATACGAACTTATACGAGCTCTGAAAATTCGTCTGGAAATTCGTTCTCCTGCATTGTTTTACGAACACTTCGCCCCTCCGTCAAGGAATTTCCAGATTAAAACAGGTTCAATTTGGTTTCCAACTGTGAAAACGCCGCGCTCCGCTCCCGATTCAACCACTCGCTTTTATACTGCCCTTTTAAGTTTTTAAGGTTGGTGATATCCGCCAGATAATTATCACTCTTTTCGGAGGCGGAATATTCTTTCACCTGACTGTTCTTGGGATTGACGGCATGAACGGGATCCTTGGGCTGCACGCCATAATGCTTCAGCAGGTCTTCCAACTGCTGGTCCAGCCCGCGAACGGCCGCAATCTCCTTCTCCAAAGCATCCAGGCTGGGTTCCGGCTTGATCGTATCGGGATTTTTGGCTTGCAGGTCTTTCGCCTCAGCAACCGCCGCCAGCGCCTGCTGCGGATCATCAATCTCCAAGCTTTTGGCCTTGGCCACCGCACCGGCAAATTGCGTCCGGACCGCCTCAACCGCATTGGCCTGGGTGGCCTGCGTCAACAAGGCGGTGGCGGCGGCGTCCCCGGGCTTGATTCCCAGCGCCGCGTTGGCCTTTTCCATCGCCAGGCTGTAATTCGACTCCTGGAGCGCCTTGGTGCCATCGGCCAGCGCGGCCTGATACGCCTGCTCCTGCTGCGCCTTGGCCTGCTCCTGCTGCTGCCTGGCTTGCTGCGCCCTGGCGTCGGCCGCCAGTTGTTTGGCTTCCGTGCCATCCCGCTTGATGCCCAGCGCCGCCTCGGCCTGCACCAGTGCCTGGCTGAAATTCCCTTCTTGAAACGCTTTGCGTCCATCGGCCAGCGCCGCCTGATACGCCTGGTCCTGCTGCTGCTTCGCGGCCAGCGCCGCCTGCTGCGCCTTCGCGTCGGCCGCCAGTTGCCGGGCTTCCGTGCTCTCCGGGTTGATCCCCAGCGCCAGCGCCGCCTTTTCTTGCGCCAGGGCGAAATTTCCGTCCTTGAACGCCTTGTGCCCGTCCGCCAACGCCGTCTGGTAAGCCTGTTGCTGCTGCTGCTTCGCGGTCAGCGCCGCCAGCTGCGCCTTCGCGTCGGCCGCCAGTTGGCTGGCTTCTGCGCCCTCCGGCTTGATCCCCTGCGCCGCCGCCGCTTTTTCTTGCGCCAGGGTGAAATTCCCGTCCTTGAACGCTTTGCGCCCATCCGCCAGCGCCGCCTGGTAAGCCTGTTCCTGTTGCAGCTTCGCCGCCAGTGCCGCCTGTTGCGCCTTCACGTCCGCTGACAACTGCCTGGCTTCCGCGCCGTCCGGCCGGATTCTCAAAGCGGTCGCGGCCTTTTGCTGCGCCACCGCAACGTTGCCCGCTTGCAACGCGTTGCGCCCGTCCGCCAACGCCGCCTCGTACGCCTGTTGCTGCTGCAACTTGGCCGCCAGCACAGACTGCTGCGCCTTCACCTCCGCCACCAGTTGTTTCGCCTCCGCGCCCTCCGGCTGGAAGACCAGCGCGGCGTTCGCCTTTTCCAGGGCCAGATCATAGTTCGCTCCCTGCAACGCCTTGCGCCCCTCGGCCACGGCCGCCTTGTAGGCCTGATCCTGTTGCAGCTTGGATAACTGGGCATCCATCTGCGCCTTGGCCGTGGCCGCCAGTTGCCTGGCCTCGGCGTCGTCGGGCTTGAGGCCCAGGGCCACATTGGCTTTTTGGAGCGCCAGGCTGGAATTCCCGTCCTTGAACGCTTTTTGCGCCTCGGTCAAGGCCGCCTGAAAATCCTGGTCCAGCTTTTGGGTCGCGGACGCGGATTGTTCCCGCTCGGCGGCGCTCTTCATCTCCTGCGCCTGCGTCAGCAACCCCTGGGCGGCGGCATCCGCCGGCTTCGAGCCCAGCGCCTTTTGCGCCGCCCCGGCGGCCGCATCCCAATGTTTGTCTGCCAGCGCCTTCACCCCCGCATCCATGCTCTCCACATAGTCCCGCTCGGTTTGCAATTCCGCCAGCGACGGCTGCGGATGGTCGGCTTTGCCCGCCATGAGCCGGGCCTTTTCCAAACCGCTTTTCGCATCATTCCATTGCTGCGACTTCTCCGCCAGTTGGCCCGCCGCGAAATTGGCGCTGATCGCCTGCTGCAACTGGTCCTGAATGTCTTTCCGTTTCGCGCGGGCCGGCGCGTTGTCGGGATGCTGCTGCAGGGCCAGCTCGATTTCCTGCGCCGCCGTCACCGCATCCCCCGACTGGCTGGCTTGGGTCGCGGCCTCGAGATGGCGCTTGAATTCCCCCTCCGACTTCGCGTGCATGGCATAAATCCCCCCGCCCGCCAACCCCACCACCACCACCAAACCACCGGCCATCGCCAGATAGCGGCCCGAAGCTCTGGGCTTGACCTGCCCGGCCAGCCAGACAAAATTCACCTGGTCGATCGACAATTGGGGATCCAGCAGTTGATTACACAGGGTCCGCCAGCTTTCTCCGCTCTTGCCCAAACGCGCCCACGCCTCGGAAGCGGCAATGGGGTAGTTATAATCATAGCCACTTTCGATCACGCGCCCTTCCACCAATTGCAAAATGATTTCCCCGATGGCCTTGAGGTCCTGCACCTCAAAAATGTTATGCACCGTCTGCTCCACGCTGCGGCGGTCCCCGCTGTCCAGCGTGGAGATTTGCTTCGACGGCACCGGCATCGGGTCCACCAGCAGCAAGGGCGTCTTGCGCAACGGCTGGTTTTGCCCCCCGCGCAGCACGTTGCTCAGCTTGAGATTGCCATGCGAGCGCCCGCTGGTGCGGGCCAGCGAAGTGCAGCCGGCCACTATCGAATAAACCACCTGCCGCAGCGCGGCGTCATCCACCTGCCCCTGGCGATTCACCAGCGCCTTGAGCGACACGCGCTCGCAATAGTCCGTGACATACCACACCCCTTCCACCGCCGTGCCGAAATCATGAATGGGCGCCAGGCATCGTCCGCCATCCGCCAGGGCCTGCTTGACCTGTTTGATCACCCCCACGAACTCCAACCCGCGATCCGCCTCCAACTGCGCTTCCGTCGCCTCGTCCCGGTTCCGCCGCCGCCGCGGTGAAATGACTTTGAGGATATAAACCCGCTCCCCCGGCTCCCCTATTTTTCGCACCTTCCAGACGGTGGAAAAATAGTCCTTGGCCGAGGCGGTGACCTGCGGCTCCCCAAACGTCTCAAACTCCCCAAAAATAGGCATGTTAGTAGGGATTCATTGGCTGATGGATGACCATGACAAACCCGGCCATGACTTCGTGTTAAGCACAAAAATCACTTGGCCTTCTGCGGGGTCTGCACCAGGATCATGGTGTCTTGGATTTCAATTTGCAGCGTTTTGTCCTTCGCCTTCCACACCGGCCCCAGCGGCAGATAGCAACGGCGCGGATCGGCCGCCCCCGGTTCGAAATGACCCGGCAAATTCGCCACCACCAGCAATTCCGTCGCCCCCCGGTCCAGCCACTCCTGCCACTTCGGATCGGTTGCGGAAATCACCCACGGTTTGCCCACTTTCAAAATCTGGGTCATCGGCTTGGCGTTCAGGCGGCGCAAATCCCCTTCGCTCCAATACTTGTCGATGCTGTAGCCATCCCAATACGGCTTCTCCGACTCCTTCACCCCGATCAAATCCACCTGCACGGAAGCATACGTGGACTTGCTAATGCTCACCGTCCAGGGACGCGGACTTGTGCTGCACCCGGCCACGAACAACGTGACACAAGCCGCCGCCAACCACAGGCAATGTCTTGGAGTTTTGATATAGTTCATAAAATATGACCTCGTAAACCCTTTTATTTAGAACCATGCCGCGAACAGGTCAAGCGGCAAACCAAAGAAAAACCACCCGCCGCCGCCCGGATGGGTGGGTGGACGGAGTCGCGCTGCGACTCCGTTTGCCTGCGGAGCAGGCACTTTGCGGCGTGGCTTCGCCCAAAGCCTGCGAATCCCCCATTGCCACCAAGCATGCTCGGCCGCCGAATCCGGTTTCTTTCCGCGCCCATTTCTGATTTAGTCAGGCCATGGACGCATCATTGCCGCCGCTGACCCCCAGCACCTTGTATCTGGTTGCCACCCCCATCGGCAATCTCGAGGACATCACCCTGCGCGCCCTGCGCGTCTTGCGCGAATGCGATGTCGTCGCCGCCGAGGACACCCGCCGCTCCGGCCAACTCCTGAAACATTTCGGGCTCTCCAAGCCCCTCCTGAGCTATTTCCAGTTCAATGAAGCCAGACGCAGCGAGGAAATCATCGAGCGCCTCCGCCGGGGCGAGAAGATCGCCCTCGTCACCGACGCCGGTAGCCCGGGCATCAGCGATCCCGGCGAACGCGTCGTGCGCGCCGCCATCACCGCCGGCTTCCGGGTTGAAACCGTGGCCGGCCCCTGTGCACTCGTGGCCGCCCTGACCGCCAGCGGCCTGCCCACCGCCGAATTTCATTTCCTCGGCTTCCTGCCCCACAAATCCGGCCAGCGCCGCAACCAACTGACCGCGCTCCTGACCGTGCCCGGCACCCTCGTGTTTTACGAGTCGCCCTATCGCATCGAAAAATTGCTGGGCGAACTCCTGGAGGTCTTTCCCGAACGCGACGTGGTGCTGGCCCGCGAATTATCCAAGAAATTCGAGGAATTCCTGCGCGGCAAGCCGGCGGACCTTTTGGCGCAGGCCCGGAAACGCAGCTTGAAAGGCGAATTTGTCGTCCTGGTCGCCCCCGCCGACGATCGCCAGCGCGCACCGGCGTCATCCGAACCGCCAAACTCCTAACCCGGGTTAAACCCAGACCACCAAACTGCCGATACAGACTCGTGAGCAAATTGGGCAACAAATTGAACCGGTCGCTGGCCGGTCTGATCCTGCATCCGGGCCTCCTCGGGGTGACGGCCCAACTCGCCATTCACGTCGTCGCCTTTGGCACCGGTCGCGAACGCGGGCACCGGGCCTGGGCGGGAATCCGCCGTGCCGTTTGCCATGGATAGGCCATCGGAAAAACCAGCCAATAGCTTGCTTTGGGTGCTTTGGGGAATGCAGGAAAGTCGTGCTTTCACAACGCGCCTGCTTTAGATTATTGCCATGAATCGGGCGCAGGAAGTTCTCCTCCATATCCTGGAATATCAACGACTGTGCAGCAAGGGAGCGGCCTCTCAACCGTTAAAGGAGGCGGCCGCCAAACTGGCGCCCCCACCGCATGCGAAGCAAGCGCTCACCAGGAATCGCTTTGGGACCAAGTTCTTTCGCTTGCTGACCCGCGCCACCTGAAGTAGCTTACCTCTGATGGCCAGTATGAAAATTGCAGCCAAACCAGGGGCCAAGGAAGACCAGATGGGCCGCGAGGCAAAGCTCGGCGGCACGGTCCGTATTGAGAAGTCCTCCGGTGACACGGTTATTATCGTTTACGAGTTCAAGCCTTGCCCGGACAGCATCAAAACCCCGCTCGCAGAATTCAAGGAACTGCTCGCTGAATATCCCATGGATGATCAGCAGCGCGACTCCGTTTTTGCCAACGCCCAAACCCTGCCAGAACCGCAGGTGGTGGCCATGATCCAGCGCATGCGGACGACCCTGGAGCAATTGGAAGCCGGACTTTCCGAGCTTAAAAAGCAAATGCCTTTTGAGGAAGGGGTGGAATTCAGTTCGCATACCTCAGCCGTTGCGGCCTACGCGGCTTCCATCCCAGGATGACCAGTACGGAAGGTGCCCGAAGACCATCTCCAGGCTGGCGGCAATTCCCTGATTTCTTTTGGTCCACTCCAGCATCCGGCTAATACAGGATCATAGGCGGGATCAGGCAACGGGTTCATTCGCTTTCTTCACCGGTCTGCGGCCGCGGGTCGCACGCCGCCGGGTGTGAGACAAAATTCTGAAAGACCCGAAAAAGCCCACCAAACGAGGCATTCGCAGCTACGATTGCATCGATTCGCTGAGGTTGAACTTTTTTGCATAAAAAAACACCTTGGACAGCCTATGTCCAAGGTCCCCTGATATGCTAAAGGCAAAAAGATCAATTAATGAGCGCCCACAACGCCAAAATGTCACGCCGTGGACCGCCGCCGCATTCGGGGGTGGCGACGGCTCGTCGCCCAGTGTTTAAATTTAATTCGGGGAGTGTACCGTCGCCAGATCGCTGCCTGAATCAAGGTAAATCAAGCCTAATCAAGGTAAATCAAGGTAAATCAAGGTGGAAAAAATGGGCAGGACCCGGTTTCCGTGGCTGCTCAAAGTCTGCGTTCCAAACCATGAACCTAAACGCTCCCTTTCGTCGGTAGCTCGTTTCCTAGCGACACAAACTGCGGTTTTATGCGCTTTTTAAGCTGCTTGCAGATTTTTGTCTCACACCCCACGCCGCCCTCACCCCGCAAATTGCTTTGCCACCGCCGCCCGATTCAGAGATAGTATCCGTCCGCTTTTGGCGGAAAACACATGAAACCCCAAGTCGAAATCTATGATACGACCCTGCGCGACGGCGCGCAGGCCGAAGGCATTAATTTCTCGGCCGCGGACAAGCTCCGCATTGCCGACAAACTCGATTCTTTTGGGGTCCAATATATTGAAGGCGGCTGGCCCGGCAGCAACCCCAAGGACATGGAGTTCTTCCAGCAAGCCGCCCGCCGCAAATGGAAGCATGCCCAGGTCGCCGCATTCAGCATGACCCGCCGCAAAGGCGTCGCCGTGGAAAGCGATGAACTCATGCGCCTGATCCTGGAGGCCAAAACCCCCGTCGTCACCATCGTCGGCAAAACCTGGCTCCTGCACGTCACCGAAGTCCTCCGCGCCAAGCCCGAGGAAAACCTCGGCATGATCGGCGACACCATCCGCTTTCTCAAAGACCACGGCAAAAAGGTCATTTACGACGCCGAACACAGTTTCGATGGCTACGCCGACGAACCCGAATACGCCCTCGCCACCTGGCAGGCCGCTGAAAAGGCCGGGGCTGACTGCATCGTCCTCTGTGATACCAACGGCGGCCGCCTGCCGCGCGAGATCGCCAATGTCGTCACCCTGGCCAAATCCAAATTAACCTGCCCCATCGGCATCCACACCCACAACGACTGCGGGTTTGGCGTGGCCAACGCCATCGCCGCCGTGGAGGCCGGGGCCATGCAGGTGCAGGGCACCATCAACGGCTTTGGCGAGCGGACCGGCAACTGCAACCTCATCAGCCTCATCCCCACCCTGCAACTGAAAATGGGGGTGAACGTCGTGCCCAAGTCCTCCCTGCCCAAGCTGAAGGAACTTTCCGAATTCGTGAACGAAGTCGCCAACGTGCGCCACGATGTCCGCGCCCCGTGGGTCGGCCAGACCGCCTTTGCGCACAAGGGCGGCATGCACGTCCACGCCATCGAACGCGTCTCCCGCAGCTACGAGCACGTCACCCCCGAATCCGTCGGTAACTTCCGCCGCGTCCTCGTGAGCGACATGTCCGGCCGCACCAACATCCTGCTCAAGGCCAAGGAACTCGGCTATCCCCTGGCCCCCGACGCCCCGGCCGCGCGCGAAATCACCGACCGGGTCAAGGAACTCGAGTCCCGGGGCTACGAATACGAGGCCGCCGAGGGCTCCCTCGCCCTGATGATCTGGCGGGCCATGCAGCACCGCGAGCCCAGCTTCACCGTCGAGACCTATCACGTCTCCATGCGGCGCGACAAAAAAGAATCCATCTGTGAAGCCACCATCCGCGTCCGCGTCGGCGATGAGGTCGCCCACACCGTGGCCGAGGGCGACGGCCCCGTGAACGCCTTGGACGGCGCGCTTCGCCGCGCGCTGGTGAAGTTCTTCCCCTCGCTCAAAGCCATCGAACTGACCGACTACAAAGTCCGGATCATCAACGGCACCACCGGCACCGCCGCCAAGACCCGCGTGCTCATCACCTCCAGCAACGGCAAGCGCGAATGGGGCACCGTCGGCGTGAGCGAAAACATCATCGAAGCCAGCCTCGAGGCCCTTGTGGACTCCATGGAATTCGCGCTGTTGAAGAAATAAGACACGAATTTCACGAATTAACACGAATTTAACTATTTCCTTCATGGACCCCATCTACAAAGCTGAGTCGTTCAAGATCATTGGCTGCTGTATGGAAGTTCATCGCGAATTGGGCAGAGGCCATAACGAGGTGATTTACAAAGATGCACTGGAAATTGAGTTCAAACGGCAGGGAATCCTGTTTTTGCGGGAACAAGAATACACGCTGACTTATAAAAACGTGGTTTTGCCGCACAAGTACTTCGCTGATTTTGTGGTGTTGGATAAAATCATTTTAGAGGTCAAAGCCGTGGAAGGATTAATCGCCTCCCACGTCAAACAAACCCTGAATTACCTCGCCGCCTCAAAATTAAGACTTGGCCTGCTCGTCAATTTTGGTGAGGATTCGCTGACTTACAAACGGGTGGTCTTATGAAATCGGTTTAATTCGTGTTAATTCGTGAAATTAGTGTCTATGTCTGAAATTCCCAAAGCCTACGAACCGCAAGCGGTGGAAGATAAATGGCACGACTTCTGGCTGAAGCAGGGTTGCTTCACCGCCAACGAGAAGTCCGCGAAACCTGCGTACTCCATCGTCATCCCGCCGCCCAACGTCACCGGCATGCTCCACATGGGGCATGTCCTCAACAACACCATCCAGGACATCCTCAGCCGCAAGGCCCGCATGGACGGCAAGGAAGTCCTCTGGTTACCCGGCACCGACCACGCCGGTATTGCCACGCAGGTCATGGTGGAAAAGCAGCTTAAGAAAGAGGAGAAGAAATCGCGCCACGACCTCGGCCGCGAGGAATTCCTCAAGCGCGTCTGGGCCTGGAAGGAAAAGCACGGCGACATCATCATCAACCAGCTCAAAAAGCTCGGCTGCTCCTGCGATTGGACCCGCGAACGCTTCACCATGGACCCGGACTATTCCCGCTGCGTCCAGAAAGTATTCGTGGAACTGTACAAAAAAGGCCTGATCTATCGCGGCAAACGCATGGTCAACTGGTGCCCCGTGTCCCAGACCGCCCTCTCCGACGAGGAAGTGGAAATGAAGCCGCAAAAGGGCTTCATGTATCATTTCAAGGTGCAGGTGGCGGAGGCTCCCGATACTTGGCTCACCATCGCCACCACGCGCCCGGAAACCATCCCCGGCGACACCGCCGTGGCCGTGAACCCGAAAGACCCGCGCTACACGCATCTCATCGGCAAGCACATCATCCGTCCGCTCCCGGCGGAACTGCCCGCCGAGCAAAAACTCATCCCCATCGTGGCGGATGAGCATGTGGACTTCGAATTCGGCACCGGCGTGCTCAAGGTCACGCCCGCGCACGACAAGGCGGACTTCGACATCGGCACACGCCACAAGCTGCCCCTCATCGAAGTCATCAACGCCGACGGATCAATGAACGCCCTGGCCGGTGCGCCACTGGCCGGACTGGATCGCTTCAAGGCGCGCAAAGTTGCCGTGGAATTGCTCAAGGAACAAGGCGTGTTCGTGGAGGAACAACCCTACGACAACAATGTCGGTTTCAGCCAGCGCGCCGATGTGCCCATTGAACCGCGCCTGAGCGAGCAATGGTTTTTGAAATATCCCGCTGTCCCGCAATCGCAATCCTGCGTGGCGGAAGGCCGGATGAAATTCCACCCCGACCGCTGGGCAAAGGTGTATGACCACTGGCTGAGCAACATTCAGGACTGGTGCATCAGCCGGCAGCTTTGGTGGGGACATCGGATTCCGGTGTGGAGCGGACAGGTTGATTTGGGTTCGCTGGGACTCAATCTACGCGAAGGGGTCATGAATCTTCGTGCATCCTGCCAAGAACGTGAAGTTTTGGAGGACGGATCAGAGATTATTTGGTGGATTCAGCCACCAGATAGTGATCGTAAGTGCAAAGTCTCAGCGGCAACTTATTCAACAAGTGGTGCTGATCGCCTTGAGGGTCTTGGGCTCACCCAAGACCCCGACGTCCTCGACACCTGGTTCAGCTCCTGGCTGTGGCCGTTTGCCACCATGGGCTGGCCCGAGCAGACCGAGACCTTGAAGAAGTTCTACCCCACCACCGACCTGGTGACCGGGCCGGACATCATCTTCTTCTGGGTCGCGCGCATGATCATGGCCGGCTACGAATTCATGGGCGACCCGAAGTTCGGCCTCCCCGATGCGTTGCCGTTCCAGAACGTCTATTTCACCGGCATCATCCGCGACAAACAGGGCCGCAAGATGTCCAAGATGCTTGGCAACTCGCCCGACCCGCTCGTGCTCATTGCGCAATACGGCGCCGATGCCCTCCGCTTCGGCACCATGCGTAGCGCGCCCCTCGGCCAGGACGTGTTGTTCGACGAAAAGGACGTGGAACTCGGCCGCAACTTCTGCAACAAGCTCTGGAACGCCTGCCGTTTCCGCCAGATGCAAGGCGGCGAGGTGCAGGGCGAAATTGATCCCGCGCTGCTCAGCTCGGATGACAAATGGGTCCTGCTCAAGCTGGATGCCGCCATCCGCGAAGTCTCCATTGCCCTGAACGAATACAAGTTCAGCGAGGCCACCGCCGCGCTCTACCGCTTCTTCTGGAGCGAATATTGCGACTGGTACGTCGAGGCCAGCAAGGCTGTGTTCTTCGGCACCGACGCCGCGCAGAAGGCAAATACCCTCGCGGTGATTGACTTCGTGCTCTCGCACACCGTGCGGATGTTCCATCCCTTTCTGCCCTTCATCACCGAGGAACTCTGGCACGGCATGGGTTACTCCACCGACATGCCCGAAAACCAGGGCGGCAAGACCATCATGAACGCCCCGTGGCCCCTGCCCTTCGACGAGGACTTTCAGGCCCACTACGGCTTGGACCAGAGTCATCTCGAAGCCACCGACGCCAAGTACGACCTGGTGACCCAGGGCCGCAACCTGCGCCGCGCCGGCAACATCCAGGCCGCCAAAAAGGTGAAGTACGTCTTCAAGCCCGCACAACCGCTCCCGCCGCACGACGCCGAAGTCATCAAGCTCCTGCTCAACGCCGACGCCTTGGAAGTGACCGCCAGTTATCCGGCCCCCAAAGGCACGCCGACCGTGCAAACCAAGCTGGGCGAACTGTTCCTGCCGCTGGAAGGCCACATTGACGTCGCCGCCGAGAAAGTGCGCCTCGCCAAGGAAATCGAAAAAATCCAGGCCGAGATCGTGAAAGTCGAACAAAAGCTGGCCAACCCGAACTTCACCCAGAAAGTTCCGCCCGCCGTCCTCGCCGACCACGAACAGCGTCTGGCCGATTGGAAAGCCAAGCTCATCCATACCCAGTCCCAACTCGACGCCCTGGGCTGAAAAGGATCAATCCACGAATTGCGCGAATGAACGCGAATTTTGCGGAAAGGTTGTGATTAAGAGGGGCGATGGGAAACGGCATTTCCGCAGCCCCTCCGGGGCTGGTTGGGTGAGGTTGCTGTCCGGTGGCTGCGCTACGCTGGCCACCGGCTAATATCCGGCGTCCCTTCGGGACAAGAGCCCAGCCGGTCCGTAACCCGATCCCCCTTGCTGTTCAGGCCTCTGCGTCTCAGCGCCTCTGCGGTGAACAGTTTACAGCCGGGTTGCGGCTTTAGGCATTCAACCCGCGCCCCACCAACTCCGCCACCTTGTTCCCTTCCCGCACGGCGAAATTGGTCCCGCGATCCTCGGGGAAGATCTGCGAGAAATTGGCCAGGTACACCCCCGGCAACGGCGTCTGATACTCGGGGATCTTCCCCTCATATTGCCGGTCCACAATATGCTGGGCCGCCCGGAACCGGAAGATGTGCTTTTCGCCCACACCCGACGCCCGGAACTTGGGAAACAGCCTGGGCAGATACCCCAGCCAGAGCTGCGACAACTCCTCATCCGGCAGCGAAAACAGCTTCCCTTCCAGCGGCAGATACGCGCCTATATAATAGACGTGCCTGCCGCCATACATTTCCCGCCCCACCAGATTGGTATGCTGGATGAACACCAGAAATGGCGCGTCCGGTTCATTCACGTTCACCCAGTAAATGTCCCCGAGATTTTGTTCGCTGGTAAAGACCAGGCAGATCGCGCCCAGATAGCCGATGCTCCGCAGCTTCCGGCCGTATTCGTCATAAGCCCCGCCCGCCGGCAGCAACCCGGCCAGCGCGGAGGAAGACCCGGTGAAGACGCAACCGTCAAAGGCCAGTTCCTGGCCGTTCGTCAGCACCGCCCGGCGGTTCTCCTGGAACTGTTGCACGCCGACGCCCGTTTGAATCACCACGCCCAACCGGCGCAGCTCAGTTTCCATCGCGTTCGTGATGACATTGAAGCCGCCGGTGAAATATCCCAGCTTTTCGCCACCCGGCGCGCGCGAGTTGGCGCGGGTATGAATGCGCGCCCACAGCCAGGCCATGGAAACATCGGCATAACGATCGCCAAACTTGCCCTTCAACAGCGGCGTCCAGATGGCGTTCATCGCGCTCGGACCGCACGCCCGCGCCATCCAATCATGCGCGCCCTGCGGCAGCAGCCCGCGCCAGTCCTTCCGATGCTTGAGATAAAAAGCCGTGAGCCCCGTGCGCAACCGCCCCATGAAACTGCACGGGGAGAAGCACAACAAATCCAGCGGCGTCTTGAACGGATGGATTTTACCGTCGCGGAAGATGCCCACGGAACTGTCACACCAGCGCAAGTGCTGCTGGATGCCCAGTTCGTCCACGAGCTTCAAGATGTCCGCATCGGTGAGAAAAATATGGTGATAGGTCTTTTCCAGCGAGGTTCCAGCGATGGCAAACCCCGCCGCCAGACCGCCCAGCTGCCCGGAAAGCTCGGTCAAGGTCACGGAATGCCCCGCCTGCGCCAAACGCAGCGCTACGGTCAGACCGGTGTAGCCGCCGCCCACAATGAGGATTGTTTTGGACATTAATCGTTTTTGCGAAAGGAGAACCAGCAGTTCAAATTGTATTGCAGCAGCACCACCACCCCGAGCGTGGCCAGTTTCGGGTTGGGGTTCATGCCTTGTTTGGGGCCGCCGCTTTATCCTGCGTCAATCCAGCACTATCGCGCAGGATCCACAGCGGACGCCCCTTGACCTCCTCGTAAATGCGCCCGATATATTCGCCCAGAATCCCCAAACATATCAACTGAACCCCGCCGAGAAACAAAATGGAAATCACAATCGTCGGGAAACCGGAAGTGGGGGCCAGCCCGATTTTGGCGAATTGCGCCGAAAAAATCTTTTGCACCAGCGTGAACACCGCGCCGAAGAAGGCCAGCGCCGAAACCGACAGCCCCAGATACGTGGCCACCCGCAGCGGCACCGTGGAAAAAGAAAACAAGCCGTCCGTGGCCAGCCGCACCAGTTTGCCGAAACTATACTTGGTCGTGCCGGCGAAACGCGCGGCCCGCTCGTAAGTAATCCCAACCTGCCGGAAACCCGACCATGCCCGCAGCCCGCGCACAAAGCGGTTGCGCTCCGGCATCGCATTGATGGTGTCCGCCACCCGCCGGCTGATCAGGCAGAAATCTCCCGTATCCAGCGGAATTTCAAAGGACACCAGGCTCGCCATCAAGCGGTAAAACGCCCAGTAACAAAACCGCTTCGGCCAGCTTTCCTTGCGTTTTTGCCGGATGGCATAAACGACGTCGTAACCGTCGCGCCATTTCTCCAGCAGCCGCGCGATTTCCTCCGGCGGATCCTCCAGATCCGCATCCAGCACCACCACCGCCTCCCCCTGGGCATAATGCAGCCCCGCGCTCACGGCCGTTTGATGGCCGAAATTCCGGGCAAAAGACAGGCCGCTCCACCGCGCATCTTTTTGGTGCTGGGCGCTGAGTAATTCCCAGGTGCGGTCCTGCGAGCCGTCGTCCACGCAGATGACCTCGTAATCCAGGTTCCACGCCGGCGCGACGGAAGCGATCCGCCGGAACAGCTCCGGCAGCACGGCTTCCTCGTTATAACACGGAACAATGATGGATATTTTTTTCATCCGGGGCGCGGCACCGGTTTTAATTAACAAAAAACGCCACGGTTCACCATTCAAAATTTCCAGTCCAAATCCACGATCACCGGGGCCCAGGAAATATGCTGCACCACCCGCTGCAGCGAAGGGCTGGCATCCGGCACCCGCACGCCGGTGAAATCCCGCACGCGCACCGTCACCCATTCCGGATGCTGCCGAAGCTGTTCCAGGGGCGTCACAAAGGCGCGATAATAGTCAAACTGCGTCAACACCAGTTTCGGCGGGCGCAGTTGCTTCAGCGCCGCCACCTGGGCATTGTTCGTCCAGTGCGCATGATCAAAGTACCAATCGGAATGAACCGGGTTTTTCAGCCCCCAGCCGGCGGCCTCGTACAAATAAGCGGAGGATAACAACACCGGCTGCCCGGAGGTCAGATAGGGTTGCAATTCCGTGCGCAACACCGCTTGCGTATTGGCATAACTGTTTTTCCAGGCGCACACCGCGCCCCAGGTGGTCAGGCCCAGCGCCCGCACCGAAACCAGCACGGCACACGCCAGCAACGCGGCGCGCAGGCATCGCCCGCGCCCGGGCGCATACTGGTCCACCAACGCCAGCAGTCCCGCCGCCAGCAGGATCTGGGTGAAGGCCGCATAGTTGACATAGGAAGACGCCAGCAACATCAGGGCCGCCGCCAGCATGCCCCAGCCGGCCACCAGGATCCCGGCGCACAAAGCCAGCCAGGCGGATTCCGGCAGTTCTTTTCGCCGCGCCAGGACCAGCGGCACCACCCCCAAGGCCACCAAAAACACCGGCGTGGTGCGGATCATTTTCATGACATCCGCCCCGTGCGGCGCATGCAGTCCGGTGCTCACCACGGATTGTTGCCGGGCGCTTTCCATGAAGCCCGCCCACCAAAGCGGTTCCCATTTGGCAATGCCCAGGGTCACCACGATAAACAACCCCGCCGCCCCCACATAAGGCGCGAACCAAAACCAGTTCCGCCGCCAGCCGCACGCCACCAGGCAGGCCAGAAAACCCACGCCAAAAAAGTAGCCCCCCACGATCACCGAGGTGTACAGCGTCAGCCACAACGCCAGCATGAGTCCGGCGGCCAAGCCCGGATGAAACCCCGGCTCTGTCAATTGCCGCGACCCCAGCCAGAGTGAGCCCAGGCCGAAAACATACGCCAGGCTTTCCGGCCGGTCGCCAAAGGTGAAGCCAAAAAACAGCAGCCCAGCCAGCGCCAATCCCGGGGCCGCCGGGAAAAATTTGCGGATAATCGCCAGCACCAGCAAACTCGAAACCGCAAACAGGCTGAGATGCAGCGCCATCGCGGAAATAACGCTCGTGCCAAAAAGTTTCATCCATGCGAGCAGCACCACCTGATATAACGGCGGGTACGTCGCGTACAGTTCCTTTCCTGAAATGGGAAAAATCAGGGCAAAGCTGGGGTTGCAATACCCGCCCCCGTGCAAATAATTCACCACCCCGCCATCATAGCCAAACGCATCGTTCGCCGGAATCGGCTGCGCCGTGAGGACCAGCAGCAGCACCCGCCAGACCAGCACCAAGGCAAGCACAATCAGCGCATTACGCGGAAAAAATTTCACCGGCCCAAGCTAGTTGAAGTCTTGCCAGCAGCCAAGCCATTCCGCCAGCATACCCCGGACATGGCCGATCATCCAAATGTGCCCCTGGTCGTTGATCTCGACGGCACGCTCATCCGCACTGACATGATGTGGGAATCGCTCGCGCGATTGCTGCGGCGGAACCCGTTGGCCATTTTTCAGGTCCTGTTTTGGTGGATGCGCGGGCGGGCCTGGCTCAAACAAGAACTCGCTGAACGGGTCCAGGTGGACCCAGCCACCCTGCCCTATCACGAACGCTTTCGCGACTGGCTGCGGCAGGAGAAGGCCGCCGGCCGTAAAATCGTCCTGGCCACCGCCTCCGATCTCCAAATGGCCGAACCCGTCGCGGCCTGCACCGGCCTGTTCGACTCCGTGCTCGCCAGCGATGGCCTGGTCAATTTGCGCCAGGAGAACAAACGGCTCGCGCTCGTGCGGGAATTCGGCGAGCGCGGTTTTGATTATGCGGGGAATTCCCAGGATGACCTCACGGTCTGGCGGAGCGCCCGCCAGGCCATCGTGGTCAACGCCCCGCCTTGGCTTCGCCAGCAGGCCGGCACCATCACCGAACTTGGCCCCTCATTTTGCGATGGCTATTCGCGGAGCGCCGTGGCGCGCAGCTTTGCCACGGAACTCTTCTGGCGCAGCGGGTATCTGGTGGCCATGACCGCCGGCCTGCTCCTGGCGCTGGCGTTTCCCAAATGGAGTCTGGCGGGCTTTGCCTGGATTGCGCCCGCGTTGCTGCTCGTTGCCGCCCATGGCCAGCGCGGCTGGGACAGCTTCCGCACCGGCTGCGTCGGTGGCCTGACGTTCTGGCTGGTATCGCTGTATTGGTTGCTGTTGATGCCCGCCACCGGCCTCCCCATTCTCGGCTGGCTCGCGCTGGCCGGTTACGTGTCCTTGTATTTTGGCGCGTGGGTCTGGTTGACCGCCCGGCTTTCCCCTTCCCATCCTCATCCTCATCCTCATGCTGCCATGCGGCAAAGCAATCCCAGCACCAGCGAAACCACCTGGGAAAACGGATCCTGGACCGGACGCACGCTCTGGGCGCTCAGCGGCGCGGCCATTTGGGTGGCAATGGAAATGATCCGGGCACGCCTGTTTAGCGGCTTCCCTTGGAGCTTCCTCGGCGTCTCGCAATATCAACTGATCCCCCTCATCCAGATGGCGGCGTTCACCGGCGTTTATGGCGTTTCCTTTCTCATCACCTGGTTCTCCCTCTCCCTCTATTCGGCGGGGTTGCTGATTTGGCGGCAGCCCGCCAAACGCCAGGTTTGGCAGGTGGAAATTGTCCTGCCCTTGTTCGCGGTGGTCGGCTGTTACGTCGGCGGTTTCTTTGCCCTGAGCCCCGTGCCGGCGAAAAACTCCCTGCGCGTCACGGCCATCCAGCCGAGTGTGCCCCAAACCTTGATCTGGAACTCCGACGACAACGCCCGCCGCTTCGCCAGCCTGCTCGCGCTTTCCCAACACGCGCTGACCAACCCCGCGAGCGACCTCCTCGTCTGGCCCGAATCCGCCGTGCCCGACCTGGACCGCCCCACCTTCGAGGCGATCAACCAGTTCGTGCAGTCCAACCATGTCTGGCTCATTCTCAACAGCGACGACGTGGAAGCCCGCGCCACCGGCACCAATTATTTCAATGCCGCCTTCCTGATCGGCCCGGATGGCCGCTGGCGGCAGGCTTACCACAAACGCCAGCTCGTCATCTTCGGCGAATACGTGCCCCTGGCCAACTGGCTGCCCTTCTTGAAATGGCTCACGCCCATTGAGGGCGGTTGGACCGCGGGTGCCCAACCGGAAACCTTCGCCATCCAACGCCGTCCGCTGCCGGGCGATCACGTCATTCAAATCACCGCCGACCCCACCGCCGACCCCGCGTCCGCGACCGTCAATTGCGCGCCGCTGATTTGTTTCGAGGACACTTTTGCCGGGGCCACGCGCGCCTCCGCCCAGGACGACGTCGATTTCCTGGTCAATCTCACCAATGACGGCTGGTTTCAGGAAAGTGCCGAGCAGCGCCAGCACCTGGCCAACGCCGTCTTTCGCACCGTGGAAAACGGCCTGCCTCTGCTCCGTTGCGCCAACAATGGCGTCACTTGCTTCATCAACCGTCATGGCCGCATCGAAACGGTTTTTTGCGATCCGCAACAGAGCGAATACGGTCCCGGCGCGCTCACCCTGGATATTCCCCTGCCCGATCAAAAACCTGCGCCCACGTTTTATCATCGCCATGGCGACTGGTTTGGCTGGAGCTGTGTGGCACTTGCCGGACTGCTGCTCATCCGGAGTTCGACCCGGACGGTTGCGGCAGCGGAGCCAGCCGACCACAAACAGCCATAACCAGACAGCGGGGTGCATCCGGGTGCGGCTCACACCGATCAAATTCCGAAGGTCAAACGCCGGGGCATGCGCCCGGCGCTTCGCCACCTTACTTGGCCTTGATTTTCAGCACCGCCACGGCGTTGGCGGCCAGGCCATATTCAAACTCCCGCCCGATATCCGACAGCTCGGAGGTGACCGGGACCACATTCTTGCGGTTCTCCAGATCATTCGTGGATTCCGGCAGCGCTTCCAGCACGCTCGCCGTGCCCTTGCGGTTCACCGAATGCACGCCCACCAGCCTGACCCGCACCACTTGGGCCAACGGCTGCGGATTCACCAGCTTGATGATGATCTCGCCCTGCGCCCGATCCCGCGTCACCGAATAGGCCATCTGGCTGGCCCCGGCAATCAGCCGGGCGGGCAGGATCTCATCCCCCACATTGCGGCTGAACATCTGGCAGGCATAGTAGCTCGGCGACCCATAAACATGGAGCGCATCATAACCAATGAGGTCGGGCCGCCACTGCCGCCCATGGACATTCACCAGCAGCGGCGCATAACAATTCAGCTTGATGAAATCCGAGTTGCGTTCCATGGCCGCCATCCACGCCGCATCGCCCAGCGCCGCCCGCAGGTTGGGCGTCGGGGCCTCCTTCTCCGAGCGCTTGTCCCACGGCACAAAGGCCGTCTCGTATGCCGCCCATTCCCCCACGAAAATGGCCGGGCCCCGCCGGTCATAATTGTCAAAGCGCCCGCTTTCCTTCAGGAACGCCGCCACCGGGCTGTAATAATGCTCGTCCACCAGATCCGGCCGGCGGCTGTGCACGCGCCGGCCCTCCGGCTGCTCGTTGCCCACCGTGGCAATGCACTCCAGCTGCGGATACTTCGCCTTGATCGCATCATAAAATTGCGCGAAACGCCCGTCGTACGAGCCCGATTTGTCGAAGAAATCCTCGTTGCCAATCTCCACATAATGCAGGGGATACGGCGCGGGATGCCCATCCTTGGCGCGGCGCGCACCCCAAGTCGAGGTGACCGGACCGGTCACGTATTCGATTTCATCCAGCGCGTCCTGCACGAACGGCTGCAACTTTTCACCGGGTTCCACATGCGCGCCTTGCAGCGAATAGCCGGCATAAACCGCCAGCACCGGCGCGGCACCCATATCTTCCCCCCAGCGCAGAAATTCCGCCAGACCCATGCCATCCGTCGAGCGATAGCCCCAGGGACTCGGATGCCCCGGACGTTGCTCCACCGGCCCCAGCGTCTGCTTCCAATCGAACCGGGTTTCAATCGTGTTGCCTTCCAGATAATTGCCGCCCGGGAAACGCAGGAATTTGGGATGCAGATCCACCAGCATTTGCATCAAGTCCGGACGGAAACCGTTCGGCTGATTCTTCCAGGTCGGCGGAAACAGCGAGACAAAGCCCAGCCAGATCGTGCCCGGTTGCTCCACGGACAAGACCAGCCTGGCCTTCGTGGTCGGCACCACTTTGCCGTCGGTGGCCAGCGTGGTCGCGTACGCTTTCCACCCCTCGCCGATCTGGGCCACGCGGGCGCTCGCGTAAACCGTCGCCCCATCCTCACTCACCAGGCTGAGCGTGATCGCCCCCCCAAACCCTGGCGCAGCCTTGGCATAAAACGACGCCTGATACGTGGTCGCCGGCTTCACCGGGAAACCCCAATAACCACTGTTGGCCACGCCGGCGCGCGCGCCCGGGGAAGCCGCCGAGACCGCCAGCCGCAAGCTGGCCGGAATCGCCGCATTCAATGGCTGCTGCGGGTCCAGCGCCATCTCGGCGGACGCCCCGCCTGCCGCCACCACCGACCAGCTCTCCGGCTTCTGCGAGTTGTCGCGAAACGCCCGGTTCCGAACCAGTTCCGCGTACAACCCGCCATCATAGGAATAATTGATCTCCTCCGTCATCAGCCCGTAAAACGTTGGACTCACCTGCGCCACCGGCCGGTCGGCCTCAATCGTCAGGAGCGCCTGCGCGGCGGCGGTGAAAACCATGGCCTGCACGAGCAGACAGCCCAACCGGGCGCTTTTCCCGCAGCTTCGATTAATGTGAGTAATGCGTTTCAATTTCATCTGGTGATTTGTATAAGGATATGATCATCATTGGACCGCTCCGATGAAAGTTTAAAATGCATTTCCCCTCCCTTTCCGCCCTTTCCGGCAATGAGCCAAGCCGGAGCCATGCAGTTAAAGAATAATTTCAACCACGGATGGACACGGATAAACACGGATGAAGAAATGTCAGCAGGACGCTCCGGCCTGGTTTTCGGCAGGTCACAAAACGTTGCGCTTTCTGGACGGTTGCAAATTCACGTTTGTATCCGTGTGCATCTGTGTCCATCCGTGTTCAAGTTGTTAAAGCCTGCATGAATAAAGAGTTTCTTGAGCCAGTGGACAGCCACTGTCAGCGAATTTGTCAGCATGGCGCGGAATGGAAATTGTATCTGGAATTGCGGTGGAAAACCGGGGTGTCCCAGAGTGATGGGGTTCATTGCCAGGCCGAGGACCTCGACTGGCAGACCCGCACCATTACCTATCTATTTCCAAATTGAAACCGGCACGATGGCGCAGTTCACCATTGGCAAGGCACTGGAAAAGGTGTTGGAGCAATTGCCAACAACCGGGCTTTTGTTCCCAAGGGCGGTTGAATCTTATGATTCAACCGCTTTTTAAGCATGGGGTAGGCAGTGCCAAGACATCGAATATTCCTTCCATCAATTTCGTTTTCGATTGACGTATCTCGGCTGCGCATGAAGATATTCGTTTCATGGCATCCGCAAACAAACAAGCGCAACCCAAGCCGCCGTCGGCGCACGACTGGCGGACCACGGACACTGACGAAATCGCCAAACGCCGCCAGCGCGCCCGCGAGGAATCGTTTGCCATCACCAACCTCACGCCCGCGCACCCCATCTTCTCCAACTTCCGCGTCAAGTCCGGCAGCGGGCTGACTTACTCCGTCGAGGTGCGCGACCTGGCCGCGCGCCAGTTTGCCTGCGATTGCGTGGATTTCCGCATCAACGGGCTGGGCGTGTGCAAACATATTGAGGCCGTGCTCCTGCAACTTCAGGCACGTCACCGCAATTTGTTCAAGGCGGCGCGCACTGCCGGTTCAACTCGTATCGAAGTGTTCGTGGATCGGGCGAATGACGTGTTGCGCATCGCCAGCGGCCACGGCGAATTACCGCGGGCCGTGGGCAAGTGGTTCGCCGCCGACGGACGGTTGACCGGCCAACCCGAAACCGTCGTGGACGCTTTGCGTCAACTGCGTGACACCAGTTTTCCGCAAATCCGCCTGTCCCAGGAAATCGAGCCGTGGCTGGAAAACCGCCGCCGCGCCGCCGAGCGCCAGCAACTCCGCCACGAATTCGAACTCAAGGTGCAAAGCGGCGAATGGCCCGCGCAGGAGACCCTGGCGCCGCTGTTTCCCTACCAACGCGAAGGCATGTTGCATCTGGCCTTCACCGAACGCGCCCTGCTGGCGGATGAAATGGGGCTGGGCAAAACCATTCAAGCCATTGCCGCCTGCGCCCTGCTGCACCGGCTCGGCAAGGCCCGGCGCGCCTTGATCGTCACCCCCGCCTCGCTGAAGACGGAGTGGGAGGAGCAAATCCGCAAATTCAGCACGCTCCACTACCAGATCGTCTTTGGCGGGAAAAAACGGCGTTTACAAGCCTATGCCTCAGCCGGCAGCTCACACGGAGAAACGCAAACGGAATCCCCTGCGGATGCGCACGCCGGCAGCACGGAGATATTCTTCACCATTGTCAACTACGAGCAAATGGTCGCCGACGCGCTGGACGTGAACGAACGCCTTGCGCCAGACATCGTCGTGCTTGACGAAGCCCAGCGCATCAAGAATTGGAGCACCAAAACCGCCCAGGCGGTCAAACGGCTGCGCAGCCGCTACGCCTTCGTACTCACCGGCACGCCCATCGAAAACCGCATTGATGAACTTCATTCCTTGATGGATTTCCTCAACCCCGCCGTGCTTGGGCCGCTGTTCCGATTCAATCGCGACTTCTACCAACTGGACGAGCGCGGGCGTCCCAACGCGTGTTGCAACCTTGATGTGCTGCACCAGCGCATCAAACCCTTCATGTTGCGCCGCCGCAAGACCGAGGTGGAAACCGAACTGCCCCCGCGAACCGACCGCAACCACTTCGTCCCGTTGAGCGAGTCGCAAAGACAAGAATACAGCGCGCATGAGCAGCAGGTCATGCGACTCG
>Ga0302319_10004261_pt1 | contig 29438 bp, 23 predicted proteins | sample Bog_T0_2_FD_203319 | JGI IMG/M metagenome (GOLD analysis project Ga0302319, IMG submission 203319) | Peat permafrost microbial communities from Stordalen Mire near Abisko, Sweden - Bog_T0_2 | ecosystem: Environmental > Terrestrial > Soil > Wetlands > Peat | place: Sweden: Abisko, Stordalen Mire... | reverse complement strand
GCCGGGCCGCAGGCGTGCGGGCGGGCAGGTTGCGCAACCGGTCCTCCTGCTGCTCGAGCCAGTCGGACAGCCGGCGGATCTCGCGCGCCTGCGCGAAGTACAGCAGCACCAGCAGCGCCAGTCCGATCATTGCGGCGAAGCCCGCGTAGGCCCCGATCGACTTGACGTCGGACTGCAGAGAGAACGCGAGGACCATCAAGGGCGGGAGTCTATGAGGACTCGATGACGACGGGCACGTTGACGCGCAACTCGATCAGCTGGGCGACCTTCTCGGCGAGCCCGGCGGCGTCAGCCTCCAGCACCAGCAGCGAGATTTCGTCGAAGATCGCTTCGACGCGCTCGATGTCCATGGGGTCGCGCTGCGCCAGCCAGATCTTCTCCGCGTCGGTCTCGAGCGCCTGCTCGTAGGGGTTGAAGAGATCCTCCTTCAGCTTCTCCCCCGGCCGGCGGCCGATCAGCTCGACCGCGATGTCGACGCCGGGACGCAGTCCGGAGAGCTCGATCATCTTGTGCGCCAGCTCGATGATCGACACCGGCTCGCCCATATCGAGCACGAAAACCTCACCGCCGCGGCCGAGCGACCCGGCCCGGATCACCAGCGCAACCGCCTCGGGAATCGTCATGAAGTAGCGGGTCATCCCCGGGTCGGTCACCGTCACCGGACCGCCGGCCGCGATCTGGCGGCGGAAGATCGGCACGACGCTGCCCGAGGAGCCGAGCACGTTGCCGAAGCGCACCGCCATGTAGCGCGTGTCGGGGAAGCGGCGCCCAGCCGCGTCGATCGCGCACTCGGCGAGCGCCTTCGAGGCTCCCATCACCGTGGCCGGCATCACAGCCTTGTCGGTCGAGACGAGCACGAACGCGTCGAGACCCAGCTGCCCGGCGACGGTCGCGACGACGCGCGTGCCGATCGCGTTGTTGCGGATCGCCTCGACCGGGTTTCGCTCCATCAGGCCGACATGCTTGTAGGCGGCCGCGTGGAAGACGATCGACGGGTGCTCCTCACCGAGCACCTCCCGCATCCGCTCCTCCTCCTTGCAATCGGCGAGGACGGGGGCGAGCGCGCTGGCCGGGACGTGGCGGTCCTCTTCGAGCTCGCGCAGGATTGCGAACAGGTTGTCCTCGGCGTGGTCGACGAGAATCAGCTTCGCCACGCCCGAGCGCACGATCTGGCGGCAGAGCTCGGAGCCGATCGAACCCCCGGCGCCGGTGACCATCACCACCTTCCCCTCCAGGTAGGCACCGACCTGGCCGAGCGCCATGTGCACCGGCTCGCGGCCCAGCACGTCCTCGACCTGTACGTCGCGCACGGCGCGGGCGACGTTCACCGATCCGGCCAGCAGCTCGAACACCGTCGGCAGCGTGCGGACCGGGATCCCGCGCTCACGACAGGCGGTGACGACGCGCCCGCGCAGCTCGCCCGGGGCCGAGGGGATCGCGATGATGACCTCGTCCGGCTCGGCGTCGTCGAGGATCTGCGCCAGATCGCGCGTCGTTCCCCGCACCCGCACACCCTCGAAGCGCAGGCGCTGCTTGAGCGGGTCGTCATCGACGTAGCCAACCGGATGAAGCCCCAGATCGGCGTTGCGCGCCAGCTCCTGGCAGACCAGGCGCCCGCCCTGGCCGGCCCCGACGATCAGCACGTTGCGCCGGCCGCGTGCGCCCGCCCGCAGGCCCGGCAGGCGACGGTCGTTGACAGCGCGCGCAAGCACCCGCGCGCCGCTCAGAAACACGAGCGACAACAGGAAGTAGACGACGATCACGGTGAGCGGCAGGGGGATGGCCCCGATGTCGACCCCATGCCTGTACCTCAGAACCGGATGCACCAGCGCCACGATGCTGACCAGCAGCACGGTCGCGATCACCAACGAGCGCACGAGCAACTCGATATCGCGCTGCCCGACGTAGCGCCAGCGGCGTTGATACACGCGCGAGAGGGCCAGGATCGCCACGGTGCCGACCATGACCCACGGCAGAGTGCGCGTGAACAGCAGCTTGTAGTTCCCGTGCCGCGAGAGCGACTCGTCGAAGCGCAGCCAGAACGCCAGGTAGTACGCGAGCGCGACCAGCCCGGCGTCCACCACGAGTTGCGGCAGGGAATGGCGGTGAAGCGGGAAGGCCGCCGAGCGAAGGCGTCGGCGCATTGCACCGATTGTAGGGCTTGGAACGGCTTTCAGAATGACCGGCTACGCGGGCGTTCTCAATACCGCCGCGCGCGCCGGGCGGCCACCGAGCGCCCGCCGGCGCCCGCGCCGAGCAGCAGCCCCGCGAGGACGGCCGGGTCCCGGCGCACCCGCTCGCTCGCCGCACGCTCACGCTTGCGCAGCTCGATCTCCTCGGGGCGCTGCAGGCGGGCCATCCGCCGTTGCGCGATCAGGCGTTCGTCAACCGCGCCGAGCCGGCCCTCAAACGTCGTCCAGACCGGTGTCCCAAGCGCCACCGCCTCGCGGTTCATCGTGCCGCCGGCGCTGATCACCAGGTCGGCGTAGGCGATCAGCGACTGCGCATCGATCGCCTGCTCGGGCACGATGAAGCCGCCGGCCGCCACGAGCTCCGCTCGCTGGGACTCGATTCGCGGCAGCACGACGGCCTGCGAGCCCTGGACGCGCGCGAGCACGCCGGCGAACAGCTCGTTCTCGAACCGGTGGTAGAGCGACACGGCCGGCGGTGTGCGGACCACCACGATCGGCTCGCGCTGATCCAGGCCGAGCTCGCCGAGCACCGCGGGGTCGGGCTCGAAGTCGGCGAGGTAGTACTCCTCCTTCAGGCCCGGGTAGGGGCGGACCTTGCCGCGGGCGCCGTAGCGGTCCAGTCGCCCGGCCGGGATCGCGTCGGGCACGACGACGACACGCGCGAGGCGGCAGTTGACGTTGTGCTGCACGCTCGCCCACTCGTAGTCGAACATCGTCGCGCAGGGAATTCGCAGCGCCGCTGCGGCGACCGTCACGTCGTTCGAACCATGCCCGAAGGCGAGCTCGAAGCGGCGTCGGCGCGCCCAGCGGGCCAGCGCGAGCGAGCGCGACCCCAGTCCGGCCGCCTTCGCCGCCAGGCCGGCGCCGCGGTGGCGCCCGATCACCGTCGGCTCGAGACCGAGCCGCTGCGCGAGCTCGACTGTCTGCGCAAAGTCGCGCGCCGTGACCGAGACGGCGTGCCCATCGGCCCGCAGGCACTCGACGATCGGGCGCATGACGAGCGGGTGCGGGCTGTTGGTGAGGTCTACCCAGACTCGCATCGCCGTCCCCAACGCTACCCTTCTGGCCCGGTGTTCGAGATCGCGTCTGTCACCAATGCGTTGGTCAACGTCGCGACGACGATCATCAACGACCTCGGATACCCGGGCATCTTCCTGCTGCTGGTCGCGGGTTCAGCCGGCATCCCCGTCTCCTCCGAGGCGATCATGCTGTTCGCCGGGTTCGATGTCTACAGGGGCCATTTCACGCTGATCGCGATCATCGTCGTGGGCGTCCTCGGCGACATGGTCGGCGCGACGCTGGCCTACGCGATCGGCTACTTCGGGCGCACCGAGCTGCTCCAGCGCCACGGCGCCAAGCTGCACATAACGCCGGAGCGTCTCGACCGCGCCGAGCGCTGGTTCGCGCGCTACGGCAACAAGGCGATCCCGATCTGCCGGATCCTGCCGCTGGTGCGCGCCTACATGTCCTTCCCGGCCGGCGCCGCCGAGGTGCCCTACCCGCGCTTCCTCGCCCTCAGCGCGCTCGGCGGCGTGCCCTGGATCGCCTTCTGGGGCATCCTCGGGCGCGTGATCGGCTCCCATTACCACGACGTGCAAAAGAACCTCCACTACGTCGACATCGCGGCGGTCGTGCTGATCGTCGCCGCGATCGTCTACCTCCTCGTCCGAAGGCGCAGGCGGAAACTCGCGCTCTGAACCGCCGCCACGCTCGCACCCGCGTGTCGCTCTGCGCCGGGCGGTCGCGCTCGGACTGCTCCACGGGCCCGCCGAGCTGGTCCCGATCTCCTCTTCGGCCCACACCACATTGCTGGCCTGGCATCAGGGCTGGGACCTCGAGGCGCTTGATCCGGCGGCGCGCAAGCGCTTCGAGGTCGCCCTGCACGCCGGCACCACCGCGGCGATCCTGCTGCGCCACCGCCGTGAGCTCGCCGCGGGCCTGCGTACCCGCCCTGCCGGCGCGAGCCCGGTCCGGGTCGTGGTGCTCGCCTGCGTGCCCGCGGCGCTGGCCGGCACGCTGCTGCGCGGCCCGATCGAGCGCCGAGCCGGCACGCCGCGCACGATCGCTGCCGCGCTCGCCGGCGGTGCCGTCGCGATGGTCGCAGCCGATCGTCACGCTGAACGCCGCCGCCCCCGGGCCGACGCCGGCACAGCCGACGCCGTGGCGCTCGGCGCCGCCCAGGCGCTCGCGCTGATCCCGGGGGTTTCGCGCAGCGGCGCGACACGCGCCGCCGCCCGCTGGCGCGGCTTCTCCCGCGTCGAGTCCGATGCGCTGTCAGGAGCCGTCGGGCTGCCGATCACGCTCGCTGCGCTCGCGCTGAAGGGCCGCGAGGCCGCGCTGCACAGCGACCGCTCCGAATGGGGCCCCCTCAGTGTGGGCGCGCTCGGCGCCTTCGCATCCACGCTCGCCGCCACCGAGGCCCTGGCGCGAGTCGGGCGCCGTCGCACGCTGCTCCCCTACGCCGTCTACCGCGTTGCCCTGGCTGGGGCGGTCCTCCGCCGCCTGCGACAGAATGACGAACGATGATCGACGCATACGCCGCCGCCGGCGTTGACACGAGCGTGGCCGACCGCGGCGTGCGCGCGCTTGTCGGCGTGCTGCGCACGATCGACATCGGCCGCCCGTCGCGCTCCGCACTCGGCGGCGGCCACTACGCCGCTGTGCTCGAGATCGCTCCCGGCCTCGGCCTCGCGCTATGCACCGACGGCGTCGGCTCGAAGCTGATGCTCGCCGGGGCACTCGGACGGCTCGACACGATCGGGATCGACTGCGTTGCGATGAACGTCAACGACCTCGTCTGCGTCGGCGCCGAGCCGGTCGCGATGCTCGACTACATCGCCGTCGAGGCGGTCGACCCGGCGGCACTGGAGCAGATCGCGATCGGCCTCAAGCGCGGGGCGGAGCTCGCCGGCGTCGAGATCCCCGGCGGCGAGCTGGCGGTTCTGCCCGAGTTGATTCGCGGCCACCCGAGCCCCCACGGCTTCGAGCTCTCCGGTTCCGCCGTCGGCACCGTGGAGCTCGCCCGCCTCGTGACCGGCGAGCACTGCGCTCCGGGGGACGCGCTGATCGGCCTGCCCTCGAGCGGCCTGCACTCCAACGGGTACACGCTCGCGCGGGCGCTCGCCGACGGGCGCCTGTGCGAGCGACCGGCGGCGCTGGCGGGCCTGACGCTCGGCGAGGCGCTGCTCGAGCCGACCGTGATCTACGTCAAGGCGGCGCTGGCCCTGCTGCGCAGCGCGACTCCGGTGCACGGCCTCGCGCACATCACCGGCGACGGGGTCCTGAACCTCAAGCGGCTGCGGCCGGCGGTCGGCTTCGAGATCGACGCGCCGCTGGCGATCCCACCTGTTTGCGAATGGCTGTGCGAGGCCGGCTCGATCGACGCCGCTGCGGCCTACCAGGTGTTCAACATGGGTTGTGGCTTCGTCGCGGTCGTCCCCGCCGAGCAGGCGCCCGCGGCCGTGGCCCTGCTGGCGGAGCACCATCCCGGCACGCGCGTGATCGGCCGCGTCACCGACGCGCCCGGGACAGTCACCCTGCCGGGCCTTCGGATCAGTCTCTAGGAGGCCGCTCCGCGGCCCTTGGTCACACCGCGCCGCGACCGGCGCACGCGCCCGCAAGGTCATCAACGCCACCTGCGCCGTGCTCCGCTGCGCCGGAGCGCACAATAGGGGCGATGGGCACCGCGCCGCAGACGATTGTGGGTGGCCGCTACCGGCTCGAGCGCCAGATCGGCACCGGCGCCACAGCGCGGGTCTGGCTCGCCTTCGACTCCGTGCTCGAGCGCCGCGTCGCGATCAAGATGCTGGCCGAGCCGATCGGCGGCGAGACGGCCCACATCGAGCGTTTCCGGCGCGAGGCGCGCGCGGTGGCGCAGCTGGCGCATCCGCACATCGTCGCCGTGCTCGATTCCGGCGAGCACGACGGGATGCCGTTCATCGTGCTCGAGTTCGTCGAGGGCGAGACGCTCAAGGAGCGCATCCGCAGGGTCGGGCGGCTGACGATCACCGAGGCGGTGGCGTTCGCGATCGAGGTCGCCCGGGCGCTCGACGCCGCCCATACGCGCGGCATCGTCCATCGCGACGTCAAACCGCAGAACATCCTGCTCGACCCCGAGGCGGGCGCGAAGATCACCGATTTCGGCATCGCCCGCAGCGGCGACGAGACCGCGTTGACGATCGGCGGGCGGGTGCTCGGCACGACCGACTATGTCTCGCCCGAACAGGCGCTCGGGCACGAGGTGACCGGCCAGTCCGACATCTATTCGCTCGGCATCGTGCTGTATGAGTCGCTGACCGGGGCCGTCCCGTTCAGCGCGCCCAGCCACGTCGCGGTCGCGACGATGCACGTGCGCGAGGAGATCCCCGACCTGCAGCAACGCCGCCCGCAGGTCTCCGCCGCCCTCGCGGCCGTCGTCGACCGAGCCACCGCCAAGCACCTGACCCGCCGCTACGCGGGCGCGCGCGAGCTGATCGCCGACCTCGAGGAGGTGCTGGCGCTCGAGGCCGCGCGAACCGCGAGCATCCCGGGGAAGGAGGCGACGATCGTGCTGCGCACCCTGCCGGGGCGCGCGACACGCCGGCTGCCTTTGCGGGTCCGCCATCCCGCGGCATTGGCCCTCGCGGCGGCGCTGACGATCGTCGCGGCGGGCGTTCTCGCCTGGTTCCTGCTATCGCGCACCCACGCCGGGACGCCGCTGCCGGTCAATCTGCCGAAGACCCCGGGCGAGACGCCGGTCCGCCTCGCCCAGACCGCTGCCGTCTCCTACAACCCGTTCGGCACGGGGCCCGAGCACCCTGACACGGTCGGCAACGCGATCGATGGAAACCCCGCGACCTCGTGGCGAACATCGAGCTACGCCGGCGGCACGCTGCTCGAGTCGGGCGTCGGCTTCTACGTCGACGCCGCCCCCGGCGCCGCTGTCAACGAGGTGGTGCTCGAATCGCCGACGCCCGGCTTTCACCTGCAGATCTGGGGCAGCGATTACGTCCCGGCCTACAACGCCCACTCGGCGCCCCAGCAGGGGATCACGCCCGCGCAGCTCGACTGGACCCTGCTCGCGCAGGCGCTGGCGGCCAAGCCGACCACCACGATCACGCTGCACGACGTCCGCAGCCGCCGGTTCTATCTGCTCTGGATCACCGACCTCGGGCCGGATCCCAGCCACGCGTCGAAGTATGTGGCGGTGGCCGAGTTCACGCTGCTTGAGCACTGAGTCCGCTGGGCGGCGCCTCAGGAGAGGTAGCGGCGATCGCGCGCGTGGCGCTCGAGCGCGACCGCGCACAGCTCCTCGATCAGGCGCGGGTAGGCGAGCCCGCCGGCCGCCCACAGCTTCGCGTAGACGCTGGTCGCGGTGAAGCCGGGCATCGTGTTCAGCTCGTTCAGCAGCACGCGCTCGCCCTCGACGAAGAAGTCCGCGCGCGCGAGGCCGCTGCAGTCGGCGCGGCGAAACGCCTCCGTCGCGATCCGCGCGACCTCCGCCGTGGCCGCCTCGCCGATCCGCGCCGGCACGACGAGCGTCATCCCGCCCTGCTCGTACTTCGCGGCGTAGTCGTAGAACTCCGAGCGCAGCACGATCTCGCCGGGTGGCGAGACTCGCGGATCGAGGTCGCCCAGCACGGAGCACTCCACCTCAACGCCGCCGGAGGCGGCCTCAATGATGACGAGTGCGTCATGCGCGAACGCCGTGTCGAGCGCCGCCGCAAGCTCGCCGCCGGCGCGGACCTTGACGATGCCGACCGAGGAGCCCAGATGCGCCGGCTTGACGAACACCGGCAGGCCCAGCGCGGCGAGCTCGCCGAGCACGGCGTCGCGCTGCGCGAGCCAGCGCGTGTGATGCAGTCCGCGGTGCTCCACCTGAGGCAGCCCGGCGGCGCCCATCAGCGCCTTGAAGCGGACCTTGTCCATGCACAGCGCCGAGGAGGCGACGCCGCTGCCGACGTAGGGAACATCGAGACACTCGAGCAGCCCCTGGACGACACCGTCCTCCCCGTAGGGGCCGTGCAGCGCCGGAAAGACGACGTCGGCGCCGAGCAGCCCGCCGGCCGGCCGCAGCGTCAGCTCACGACCGTCGAGCAGCCAGCGGCCGTCGCGCGCGATCTCAACCGCGACCGCCTCGTGGCCGCCGGCGAGCAGGCCGTCGCGCACCGCAGCCGCCGAGGCCAGCGAGACCGCGTGCTCGGACGAGCGGCCGCCACCCAGAACTGCGACCCGCATCAGGACGTCGCGCCGGTGCCGCCCGGGCCCGTCGGTCCGGTGGGGCCCGTGCTCGGCGCGACATAGGCCTCGACGCGGATGATCACCGTCGTCCCGGGCGCCACCGAGTTGCCCCGCGGCGGGGACTGCGACAGGACCTCGTTGTTGTACTGCGGGTTGGTGGCGCGCTGCTCCATCACCACCTTCGGCACGAGCCCGAGTTCGCCGAGCCGCGCGCTGGCCGCATACGCCGTGTCACCGACGAGATTGGGCACGCTCACGTTCGGCGGCGCCTTCGCGATCGTCAGCGTCACGGTCGAGCCCTGCGGCGCCTTGCCGGCCGACGGCGTCTGCGAGAGCACCGTCCCGGGCGCCGAGGAAGAGACCATCTTGACCGCCGGTGCGACGACGAACTTGTCCTGCTCGAGCAGCAGCTTCGCGTCGCTGAAGGACTCATCGACGACGTCGGGGACGACGACCGACGGTGGCCCGCTTGACACGGTGACCACCACGAACGATCCGTGCGGGCCGGTCGCGCCGCCGACCGGCGAGGTCGAGATCACGGTGTTCTTGGCCACCGTCAGCGACGGCTGCTTGACGGCCGTGACCTTGAAGCCGGCCGCCTGCAGTTGCTGGCGCGCGAGTGGCGTGCTCAGATTGACGACGCTCGGCACCTGCCGGCTCCCCGGCGCGGCGGGGCCCGTCGAGACCGTCAGCGTGATGATCGAGCCCTTCGGGTCGTGCGTGCCGGGGCCGGGTGTCTGGAGCGTCACCGTGCCACTCGGCTGCTTCGACGGCGCGAACAGGTACGCCGGCGTCAGGCCGATGCCCTGCAGCTCGGCCTGGGCACCGGCTTTGGACTCGCCCACGAGGTAGGGCACGTTGACCTTCGCGGCCGTTGCCGCGTGCTTGTGCACGAGCGCGTAGATCAGTGCCGCGATCACCGCCGCCGCGACCAGCGTTCCGAGCAGCGCCCACGGCCAGACCGAGCTGCGCCGGGCGCCCGGTGGCAGCATGATCGCCCCCGGCGGGATGATCCCCGTCGTGTTGGGATCCCAGTAGGCGGGAGCCGTTCCGTAGGCGCCGGTCGCCGGGCCGAGCGGGCCGATCGCCTGTGTCGTGTAGGTGGCCGGATGCTGGTACACGGTCGTCGGCATCACAACCGGCGCGACCGGGGCGAGCGCCGCGGTGTGCGAGCCGTCGGCGGCGCGCAGCCGCTCACGCTCCTGCTCGAGCGCCGTCAGAAACTCGTCGGCGTCGGCGAAACGCCGGTCGGGGCTCTTCTCGAGCGCGCGCATCACGATCGCGTCAAGGCTCGCCGAGATCGTCGGGACGAACGAGCTCGGCGGGCGCGGGGGCTCCGAAAGATGGCGCAGCGCGATCGCGACGACCGAATCCCCTTCGAACGGCACCGTCCCGGTCAGCAGCTCATACAGCATGATCCCGATCGCGTAGAGGTCGCTGCGCGGGCTGACGGTCTGGCCCTGCGCCTGCTCCGGCGAGAGGTAGCGTGCGGTCCCCATGATCGAGCCGGTCTGCGTTATCTCCGAGGCGCCGGCCCGGGCGATGCCGAAATCGGTGACCTTGACGCGGCCCTCGTCGTCGATGATCACGTTGTGCGGCTTGAGGTCGCGGTGCACGACTCCGCGCCGGTGGGCGAAGCGCGCCGCGCGCAGTACCTGCTCGGTGATCTCGATCGCGCGCTCGGGCGTCAGCGGCGCCTCCTCGCGCACGATCGAGTCAAGCGAGCGTCCGTCGAGGTACTCCATCGCGATGTAGTAGGTGCCGCCCCATTCGCCGCGGTCGTAGACGCTGACGATGTTCGCGTGCGACAGCGACGCGGCGCTCGAGGCCTCGCGCCGGAAGCGCTCGACGAACTCCTCGTCCTGGGCGAAGCGCTCGTGCAGCAGCTTGACCGCGACGCGGCGGCCGAGCTGGGCGTCCTCGGCGCAGTAGACCTCGGCCATCCCGCCCGAGCCGACCCGCGAGATCACGCGGTAGCGATCGTCGATCATCGTGCCGGCGGCGACCTGGAGCGTCATCCGCTGCTCCCGATCCCGAGCGCCTCGAGGACCTCCTTGGCGACCGGCGCGGCGATCGTGCCGCCGAAGCCGTTCTGCTTCTCCATCGTCACCGCGATCGCGATCTTGGGGTGATCGGCCGGCGCGTAGGCGATGAACCACACCTGGCTGAGCGCGCACGCCGGGACCGCCGGGTCGGTGCAGTCCTGGGCGGTGCCCGTCTTGCCCGCGACCGTGACGCCGGGCAGCGCCGCCGCGGTGCCGGTGCCGCCGTCGTTGACGACGTTGTCCATCATCAGCCCAACCTGCTGGGCCGTCGAGGGCTTCATCACGGTGCTGTATAGCCGAGGTGCGATTGTCTGGACAGTCTGACCGTCGGGGTTGACGATCGCCTGCGTGAGGTGGGGGACCATCAGGCGGCCGTCGTTGGCGACCGCCGCAGCGACCATCACCATCTGCAGCGGCGTGACCTCGAGGCCGCCCTCGCCGATCCCCACGCGCCCGAGGTCCGCACCGCCGGTGACCGGGAGGTAGCCGGCCCGGCCCGGGAAGACGACGCCGCTCTCGGCCACCTCGCCGGCGGGCAGGTCGATCGGCGGCTTGCTGTAGAAGCCGAGCCGCTCCATGTAGGTCTGCAGCGTCGGCGCGCCGACGCCCAGCGCGACCTGGGCCCAGACGGTGTTGATCGACTGCGTGAGCGCCGTGCTCAGCGTCACATCGCCGTAGCTCGTGCCGCTGTCGTTGGCCAGCGGCTGGCCGGAGACGACGATCGGCGACTTTCCGCTCAGCACCGAGTTCGGCGTGTACTTCCCGGTGTCGATCGCGGCGATCGCGGTGACGACCTTGAACGTGGATCCGGGGGCGTATTGGGCAGCGGTCACGCGGTTGACTTCCGGGCTGCCCGGCTGCTTCGCGATGCCGGCGAGCCCGGCCGCCGTCTTGACAGCGTTCGGGTTGTAGGTCGGGTCGTCGGCGAAGACCCTGATCGCGCCGGTGCTCGGGACGATCGCGACGACCGCTCCGGGACGGCCCGCCAGTGCGGCGTAGGCGACCTGCTGGGCGTGCTCGTCGAGCGTGCTCACGACCTCGTCGCCGCTGGTTCGCTTGCCCTCGAGCTGGTCGAGGATCGAGCTCTGCTGCGGCGGTGAGCCGGCGAGCACGCCGTTGCGATCGGCCTCCAGGCCGGCGCGCCCGTTGTAGGGGTCGTAGTAGCCGATCGGCGCCGCGAACAGCGCGCCGAAGGGATAGGTGCGTTCGTAGACGCCGTCGGACATCCGTACCGACTCCGCCAGCACCGTCGTCTGGTCGGCGGCGACGATCTCGCCGCGCTGCACGTACTGGGCCTCGAGGCCGGGTCGCTTGTTGTCGGTGTTCGCCTTCAGCGCGCTGGCGTCAAAGATCGTCCAGCGCGAGGTGAACGCGACGAGCAGCGCGAACATCACCAGCACGACGGTGAACAGGCGGGCGATCGGCTGGTTCACTCGCCGGCGATCCGATCGAGCTCGAGCTGGCCGACCAGCTTTGTTGCCGCGTCCTGCGAGCGCAGCTGGTTGTTGAACAGCCGCCCGCGCTCCAGCGGGCTCAGCTCAGCCGCGGTGACACCGGAGACGAAGAACTGCGTGTACAGCCGCACCCCAGCCGGAAGCGTGTACGGGAGGCCGTTGTAAACGGTGACCTGGCCGTAGGCGTTCGTGCCGATGAAGTAGACGGCCTGCGCGGCGAGCACCGCGCCGAGCGCGGCAACCCCCACCACGCAGAGCACGACGGCGCTGAGCGCCGCCCGGCGCCGCAGCCGCCGCTGGCGGCGGGCCGTGGGGGTCCGCGGCATGCGGGGCGCGCGACGGTGGACGCGCGATCGCGCCGGCGGCCCCTCGAACGGGGGGCTCGGCGCGCTCGCCGGAGCGGCGGCGATCGCCGCCTCGGCGGTCTGCGCCGCGCCTGCTTGCTCGGGCGGCGCGCCGTCGCTGGGCGGGTCGGGCGGACTCGCCAGCTCGACCGTCGGGGCCGCATTCACCGGCTCCGCGTCTTCGCCCGGGTCATCTGCGGCGCCTTCGACGTCTTCGAGCCGGAACAGCACGACGGTGACGTTGTCGCGCCCGCCGGCATCCAGCGCGGCGGCAACCAGGCGGTCTGCGGCCGCCGTGATGTCGTCCGCCTCGCGCATGATCTCGGCGACGGCGGACTCGGAAACCATCGAGGTCAGCCCGTCGCTGCAGATCAGATAGACGTCTCCGGCGGCAGCGGTCAGCGTCACGGTGTCGACCTCGACGTCGGGCTCGGGGCCGAGCGCACGCGTGATGATCGAGCGCTGCGGATGCTCCTCGGCCTCCTCCTCGGTGAGGCGGCCCTGGCGAAGCAGCTCCTCGACGAGTGAGTGGTCCTCCGTGATGCGCGCAAGCTCGCCGTCGCGCAGCAGGTAGGCACGGCTGTCGCCGACGTGTGCGAACGAGACCTCGCCGGCGCCGACGTAGGCGGCGGTGAGCGTCGTGCCCATGCCGGCGCGTCGCGCGTCGCGCTCGGACAGGGCGTGAATCTCGGCGTTTGCCTCCTGCACCGCCCGCGCCAGGCGCTCCTGCGCGCCGTCGCCATCCTCGCCCGGGAGGCCGGCAGAGAAATGCATGATCGCGAGCTGCGAAGCGACCTCGCCCGCCTGGGCCCCGCCCATGCCGTCGGCGATCACGAACACCGGCGCCCGCGCCAGGTGCGCGTCCTCGTTGGTCGAGCGCTGGTGGCCGGTGTCGGTGCGCGCGACGTGCTCGGCGACGCGGATCATCACGCCTCCTCGTAGCTGAATTCGCTGTCGCCGATGCGCACGCGGTCACCGCTGTGCAGCGGCGCCGGCCCCGCCAGCAGCTCCTCGTTGAGATAGGTGCCGTTCGTCGATCCGAGATCCTCCAGCACCACGACCCCGGCCTGGAGGATCAGCTGCGCGTGGCGCGAGGAGGCAAACGGGTCGTCCAGGCGGATCTCCGCTTCATCCCCGCGGCCGAGCACCGCGCCGTCGCCGATGTCATAGATCATTCCCGGCGAGTGCCCCGGCGCGCGCTCCACGACCAGTCGCGCCTCCCGCGCCACGCGCGGAGCCGAGCTGGCAGCATGAAAGCCCGTCGAGGCCTCGGAAGCCGCGAGCGGTCGTGCCGCGCGCAGGTCACGCGAGGCGCTGCGGGCGACCCACAGCAGGAACAGGTAGAGCACGACCAGGAAGCCGAACTTCAGCGCGACCGAGACCGGCGCGAGGTTGGTCATCGCCGCCCCCGTCCCCGGCTCTCAGCGAACCTCGAAGATCAGCTCGACGGCGCCAAGCTCGATCACATCGCCGTCCGCGAGCCGCGTCGGCACACCGACCGGCCGGCCGTTGAGTCTCACGCCGTTGGTCGAATCCAGATCGATCAGCGTCCAGCCGTCGCGGTCGGGCGCGATCTGCGCGTGACGGCGCGAGACCTCGTGTGCCGCGATCACGATGTCGGCGTCGCTGCTTCGCCCGATCACCGACCCGCCGGGGCCAACCGGGACCCGCCGGCCGCCGACGTCGACGTAGGCCCGCGGCAGGATCTCGACCGGCACGGGCTCGGCGATCGCCGCTCCCGCAGCGGGCCGGCGCGCCACCGGCGCGGCCGGCGAGTTGACGAGCTTCGCCTCGATCCCGCATTCCCCGAGCGACAGGCGCTCGTCGGTGCGCAGGTGGATCTGCGGGCGCGAGGGCAGCGCGAGCCGCTCCGCGCGAGCGTGCTCGAGCAGGTGCGTCGCGAGCTCCTCGATCAGGCTCTCCTCGATCGCGGCGAAGTGGCGCCGGTCGCCCGGCGAAAGCCAGACCACATACTCGTTGGGCACGAGCGTGCTCGCGAGCGAGCTCTGGCGCTGTTGGTCCATCTCACGCACCAGCCGGCGCGCCAGCTCGACCGGCGTGATCTCACTGCGAAAGGCGCGGCCGAAGGCGCCCTCGACGAGGTCCGCAATCTTTGTTTCGAGGGTGCGTAGAACACTCATCTTGGGCGGCCAACCGCGCGCGGCGCTCGCGGGCCCTCGCCATGCTACGCGACGGTAGGCGATTAGTGGGGGTGAGCGCGAAGGTTGGCGGTGGCGAACGCGAGCGCGGCCGCCAGCGCGCCGATCGCCAGCGGCGAGCTTGGGCGAGGCAGCCCGAGCCGAGCCGCGAGCAACGTGGCGGCGGCGACGAGCAGCCCGGCCCAGGCGACCGCGCCGAGCGCCCGCAGCTGCCGCCGCGAGCCGCGCACCAGCCACGGCAGCAAAACCGCTGCGAGCGCCCAGAGCGCCGCCATCGCCAGCCGGCCGTTCGAGCACAGCGGGACGAGCGCATGCTGGAAGGCGGCACTCAGCGACCCCTGCCAGGAGGCGCGCGGGGCGACTGCCGCCGGCGCACCGAACGCCAGCCGCCGGCCGCTCAGCGCCTCGGCGATCGCGAGCCACCAGTAGGAGAGGGCGGCCAGGGCGGCGCGGGCGGGCGCGCGGCCACCGAGTCGCCCGGCGAGCACGGGTGAGCAGGTGGCAACGCCGAGTACGCCGAGGATCGGGCCGAGCGCCGGCGCCGACCACAGCCACGGCCGCGACGCCAGCAGAAGCGCCACCGGTGCGAGCGCGGCGCAGAGCAGCAGCGCCGTCCCAGGATCTCCGTTCACGCCAAGCCAGGCGAGCGCGGCGAGCCCGACGAGCAGCCAGCCGACGGCGGCCGACAGCGCCACCAGCGCAGCGGCGCCGGCGCCGGCGAAGGTCACACTCGCCAGGCTGTGGACACCGAGCAGCTCGTTCAGCGTGAGCGCGGTGACGGTGCCGGCGCCGGTGGCGCCGAGCAGCGCCCGCCCGCGAGCACTGAGCGCGATCCGCGAGCGTGGTGTGAGCGCGGGGTCCGGCGCTTCGCGCCGCTTGTGCAGGCGGCCGCGGCGCGAGCTTCCCTGCTCGAGCGCGCCATCGAGGGCGCCTCGCAGCTGGGCCAGCGTGCCGCGGCTCGCGACGTCGGGCGCGAGCGCGCGATCGATCGCGTTGCACAGGTCCGCCGGGAGGTCGCTCCGGACGGCCGCGAGCGGCGCGACTGCCGCGCCGAGCCGCAGCGCCGTCGCCGCCACGGTCTCACCGCGCAGCGGGTTGGCGCCCGCGAAACCCTCGTACAACGTCAGCGCGAGCGAGTACAGATCGGCGCGCGGCCCGGCGGCCCGGCCCTGCGCCTGCTCGGGCGCCATGTACTCGAAGGTGCCGATCACATCGCCGGTGTTGGTCAGCGGATTCTCCCCGGCCAGCCTGGCGATCCCGAAGTCCGTCAGCTTCGCCGCCGGCCCGCCCGCCGCGGGCCGCGCCGGGACGATCACGTTCTGCGGCTTCACGTCGCGATGCACGACGCCACGCTCGTGCGCGTGCTCGAGCGCATCGGCGAGCACGGCGCCGATCGCGAGCAGCTCGCGATCGCCGACGCCGCCGGCCCGGTAGAGCTTGGCCAGCGAGCTGCCCTCGACGAGCTCGGAGACGAGGTAGTGGGCGCCGGCGTCGTCGCCGGTCTCGTACAGGCTCACGATCGCCGGGTGGTCAAGCCGCGCAGCCGCACGGCCTTCGCGCTCGATCCGCGCGCGCTCCAGCGGCTCGTCGCCGTGGCGAGGCACGCGCTTGACAGCGACGCGTTCGCGCCGATGCTCGTCAAGCGCGATCCAGACCGTCCCGTAGCCGCCGGATCCGATCTGCTCGAGCAGTGTGTAGCGACCGAGCACCAGGCCGCGGTCCGGGTACGCGAGGTCGCTCCCGCCGGGGGCCGCCCGCGGGCGCACTAGCGTCTTCACACGCGCGCCTTCGCCGCCGCCAGCAGCACTCCTGCACGCCACTGCGCGATGATGTGAAAGTTGCAGGCCGCGCACCAGGGCGGCGCGTGAGGTAAGAAGCAAGACGTAAACGTCCCGCAAGGAACCTATTTTGTCGTTCTTCGACGAGGGTGACGAGCCCCGCACCGCAGTCCGATCGCCCAAGCCTCCTCCCCGGCGGCCGGCTGCTCGCACGCGCCGCACAGGACCCGCCGACGATCGCACGCTGCTCCTGCGCCGCGCCGGTGCCGGCGCGATCGCGCTGGTCCTCGTGATCGCGATCGTCCTGATCGTCAGGGCGATCCTCAACCACCAGGCGCTGGCGGGGCTGAAGAACTACAACGCCGAGGTCACCGGGATCGTTCAGAACGAGCAGAGCAGTGTGCGCACTCCCTTCTTCCTGGCGCTCGACGGCGCCGGCGGATCGTCGAATCCGACGGAGGTACCGACGACCCTGCAGGGCTACGTCAGCATCGAGGCCGGCTACTACCACCAGGCGGAGGGCTGGAGCGTCCCCTCCCAGATGGTCGGCGCGCAGACGTATTTCGTCGAGGCGCTCGGCCTGCGCTACGAGGCGCTGCAGGGGATCGAGACGCAACTGCCGACGGCACTGGGCACCGGTTCCGGTCAGGAGCGCGCGATCAAGCTGGTCGCGGGCGACATGGAGCGGCTGCTTGCCGCCGACGTGATGTACGCCGATCGCGTGAAGCCGCTGATCGCGCAGGCGCTCGCGGGCGCGGGCATCACCGGCGAGACCACCCCCGACAGCGCGTTCCTGCCCGATGTGGGGTGGCTGCTGCCGACCAACGTGGCGCAGCGCATCCTCGGCTTCGTCCCAACCTCGCTCGGCGGCGCTCCGGCCAGCGGCTCGCCGGGCCACGAGCTGCTGCCCCCGCCGCAGGGGGTGTCGGTGCAGTCGTCAAGCGGCACGACCACCGCGCTTTCGACCGCGACCGCGAACAGCTTTGCCTACACGCCCGCCGGCATCACCTTCGTACTCGACGTACTGAACTCCGGGACGCTCGTCGAACACGCCGTGCAGACGAAGATCTACTTCTACAAGGCCGGCCTGAACACGAGCTGCCTGACGAAGACAGCCCAGATCAAGGAGACCGTCCCGGGCCAGACCTACCTCTCACCGATCGTGATCACGCCGGCGACCTGCCCCGACCCTGGTGCGTTCTTGAACGAGCCGCTGCGGATGACAGCCGAGGTCGTGCCGCTGCCCGGCGAGACCGACAAGGCGAACAACGTCCAGACCTTCACCGTCGAGTTCACGAGCTGACACCGGGCGCTCGGCGGGCGCTGCGGCCTGCGCGGGCCTGCCGGGACGCCGGCGGGCGAGCCAGCAGCTAGCGTTCCAGCCGTGACGCTCGCCGCCCAGGTCTCAACCGCCGAGCTGATCGCGATCGTCGCGGCGGGCCTCGCGGCCGTCGCGCTGGTCACAGCGGCCGCCCTGGCGATCGTTCTGCGCAGGTTGCGCACCGGCCAGCGACGGGTGCTCGGCGAGCACGGCGAGCGCGATCTGATCGCCTACGGCGTGGAGCTCCAGCAGGCCTTCGCGGTGCTGCGCGACTATGTGGAGGACGTCGGGCGGCGCCTCGACACGCGCCTGGGGACCGCCGAGCGCCGCCTCGACGGCGCGATCACCCACCACGCGCTGATCCGCTACGACGCCTACAACGAGATGTCCGGCCACCAGTCACTGTCGATCGCCCTGCTTGACTCCAACCGCTCGGGCATCGTGCTCTCCTCGATCCACCACCGCGACAGTGCTCGCCTGTACGCCAAGCAGGTGACCGCGGGCGAGCCAGAGCTCACGCTCTCGCCAGAAGAGGAAGAGGCCCTGCGCGCCGCGCTCGGAGCGGAGCAGTAGGTGCGTCGCGAGGGGAATCGCTAGCGTGCAAGTCGGCTACCTGGGTCCCGAGGGCACCTACAGCCACCAGGCCCTGCTCGAAGCGCAGCTGTCCGACGGCGACGCCGTGGCCGTCGGCCTGCCGACTCTCTACGACACCGTGATGGCCGTCCACGACGGTGTCGTCGACGCCGCACTCGTGCCGATCGAGAATTCGCTCGAGGGGTCGGTGGACGTCATCCTCGACACGCTCGCGGGCGACGGCGACGACGTCGCGATCGTCGGCGAAACCGTCTCCGAGATCCGCAACTGCCTGATCGCCGCCCGGCCGATCGATCTCGCGGCGATCGAGTCGGTCTACTCCCACCCGCAGCCGATTGCGCAGTGCGCCCAGTTCCTGCGCACCCGCCTGAGTGCCGCGAAGGTGATCTCAACAAGCTCCACGGCCGACGCCGTGCGCAGCGTCACGGCCGACCCGGCGGCGCCGTCCGCGGCGCTCGGAAACCGTCTCGCAGCCTCGCTCTACGGCGGCACGATCCTGCTCGAGGACGTCGACGATCAGGCCGGCAACCAGACGCGCTTCGTCTGGCTGGCGCCCCGCGCGCAGCGCGAGGCGGTGCGCGCGGTGGTCGGTGGCGCGGGTGAGGCGAAGACCTCGATCGTCTTCTGGGGCGCCGGCGACGGGTCGCCCGGCTGGCTCGTGAGCTGCCTCGCCGAACTGTCGCAGCGCGGCGTCAGCCTGACGCGGATCGAGTCGCGGCCGCGGCGGATCGGCCTCGGCCACTACATGTTCTTCGCCGATTTCGAGGGGGCGAGCGAGGAGGAGGCGGTGGCCGCGGCGGTGGAGGGACTTCGCGGCCGCTGCCAGGAGGTCCGCGTGCTCGGCTCATACCGGCGCAGCTGACGCTCGCGCACCACCCGCGCACCACCCGCGCACCACCCGCGCGCCGCCGCGACGCGCGCCATGCACGCGCGATGCACGCGACCCCGACGGTTGCGCCAGCGCGGCCGCTAGACTCGCGCCTGCGAGATGGGAACAGCGGTAATCCCACCACCTGCGGGGTCCGCGTCGCCAGGCGAGCACCGGCGACGCGGGCTTGACGGTGGCCGGGTGCTCGTTCTGAACGCGACCTTCGAACCGATCAACGTCTGCACGGTGCGCCGCGCGATCGTGCTGTTGCTGAAGGCCCGCGCCGAGGTGCTCGAACAGGGCGCGGTCACCCTGCACTCCGAGCGCGCAGCGTTCGCGCGACCGTTCGTGATCCGCCTGACCAGCTACGTGCGCGTGCCGCGCGACGCGCACCGGCGCAAGATCACGCGGCGGGCCGTGTTCGCCCGCGACGAGTGGACCTGCCAGTACTGCGGCGCGCGCTCAAACCTGACGGTGGATCACGTGATCCCGCGCTCCAAGGGCGGCCCGTCGAGCTGGGACAACATCGTCGCCTCATGCGCGCCGTGCAACCGCCGCAAGGGCGACCGCACGCCCGCCCAGGCGAACATGCACCCCTATCGTGCCCCGCGCCAGCCGCGCGCCGAGATCTTCATCCACGTCTCGAGCCCGACGATTCCGCAGGCCTGGCGCGCGTACCTGCCCGCGCTCGCGTAGCTCCGGCGCTTGCGCGCGGCGGCTCGAAACGACGAGAGGCACCCCGGTTGGAGTGCCTCTCGCGTTACGGCGTGTGCTGGACAGAGCCGCACAGGCTCGCTGCCAGGCTCGTCACGAAGACCGAGCTCCGGCGTGCCGGGGGGACGAGGTCCGGCGGCCTGTACGACGGTGGTCCGGGTTGGATTCCGCTAAGCGGGTCCAGCCAACTGTTCCGACCTAGCGGCCGGCCACCTCCAGAGTCCCGCAAGTACTGTCAGCCAATTGAGGACCACCTCCTTTCTCTGGTGCCAGCAGAGTAGCGAACCCGGACGACGGTGGCTACTCACCGGGCGGATCAGCGGACAAATCTTCGCTGCGAGCCTCGTTCGCGAGCGCATCCGCCTCAGCCACCTCAGGCGCAGCCGCCGCCTCAGGCGCTTCGGTTTCGGGCGCCGCCGCCGTGCCCGATGCGGCAGCGGCCGCGGCCGCGTCGACGTCCGCCTCGGACTCGGCGACCAGCGCGACGGCGCTGACCGTGTCGTCGTCCTTGAGGTTCATCAGGCGCACCCCCTGCGAGGCCCGGCCGTAGCGGTTGATGCCACGCACCGGCGTGCGCTGGACCATGCCGCCGGCGCTGATGAAGACGAGCTCCTCGTGTTCGCGAACGACCAGGGCGCCGGCGAGCGCGCCCTTGTTCTCGGTCAGCGTGATCGTCTTTACGCCCATCGTGCCGCGGCCCTTGCGCGGATAGTCGCTGAGCGCGGTGCGCTTGCCGTAGCCGTTCTCGGTCAGCACGAGCAGCTCCTGGTCGTCGCTCGCAACGTCCATCGCGAGCACGCGGTTGCCCGGCTTGGAGACGTTCATCCCCTTCATGCCCGAGGTGTCGCGGCCCATCGCGCGGATCTGGGATTCGTGGAAGCGCGCGGCCTGGCCGGAGCGCGAGACGACGAGGATGTCGTCGTCTCCGCTCGTGCGGCGCACCGCCACGAGCTCGTCGTCGTCGCGGATGTGAATCGCGATGATGCCGTCGGCGTTGATCGGCGTGTTGTAGGCGCCGAACTCGGTCTTCTTGACGATTCCCCCGCGCGTGGCGAAGACCAGGTAGCGCCCTTCCGTGTAGTCGCGGGTCGAGAGCACCGACTGCACGCGCTCGCCTTCTCGCAGCGGCAGGATGTTGACGAGCGCCCGCCCCTTGGACGTGCGCGAGGCCTCCGGCAGCTCATAGACCTTCGAGCGGTAGACCTTGCCGCGGTTGGTGAAGAACAGCAGGTAGTCGTGCGTCGAGCAGATGAAGAGGTGCTCGATGAAGTCGCCGTCCTTCATGTCCATCCCGCTGACGCCGCGGCCACCGCGGTGCTGCTGGCGGTAGGTGTCGAGCGGCAGCGACTTGATGTAGCCGCTGCGCGTGATCGCGATCACCATCTGCTGGTCGGCGATCAGGTCCTCGATGTCGATCTCGCCCTCGACGGCGGAGATCTCGGTTCGCCGTTCGTCGCCGAAGCGCTCGCGGATCTCGAGCAGCTCCTCCCTGATCAGCGCGAGCACGCGCAGCTCGTCGCCGAGGATCGCGCGCAGCTCGCCGATCCGCTCGAGCATGTCGGCGTGCTCCTGCTTGATCTGGTCTGACTCGAGTGCCGTCAGCTGCGACAGACGCAGATCGAGAATCGCCTGGGCCTGGATCAGCGACAGCTCGAAGCGCTCGATCAGCAGCGAGCGCGCGGTCTCGCGGTCCGGCGAGGCGCGGATCAGCTCGATCACGGCGTCGAGGTGCTCGAGCGCCGTCAGCAGGCCTTCGAGGATGTGGGCGCGCGCCTCGCGCTGCGCCAGCTCGTGCTTGGTGCGGCGCACGATCACCTCGCGCTGGTGCTCGACATAGTGGTGGATCACCTGGCGCAGCGAGAGCGTCCGCGGCACGCCGTCGACGAGCGCGACCATGTTGACGCCGAAGGTGGTCTGCATCGGCGTGTGCTTGAACAGCTTGTTCAGCACGACCTTCGGCAGCGCGTCGCGCTTGAGCTCGATCACCAGGCGCATGCCGCGCTTGTCGGACTCGTCGCGCAGGTCTGAGATCTCCGAGATCTTCTTGTCCTCGACGAGTTCCTTGATCTTCACCATCAGCCCGTTGTCGCCGCCCTTTTTCACCTGGTAGGGCAGCTCCGTGACGACGATCGCCTCCTTGCCGTGGGTCAGCGGCTCGGTGTGCGCACGCGCCTGCACCCGGACACGTCCACGGCCGGTTTCATACGCCTCGCGAATGCCGCTGCGGCCGAGGATGATCCCCCCGGTCGGGAAGTCCGGGCCGCGGACGTGTTCCATCAATTCCTCACCGGTGATCGACGGGTTCTCCAAAAATGCGACGGTCGCGTCGATCACTTCACGCAGGTTGTGCGGCGGGATGTTGGTCGCCATGCCGACGGCGATCCCCGAGGAGCCGTTGACGAGCAGGTTCGGGAAGCGCGCGGGCATCACCAGCGGCTCCTGGTGCTGACCGTCGTAGTTGGGCCCGAAGTCGACGGTGTCCATGTCGAGGTCGCGCAGCATCTCCGTCGCGAGACGGTCGAGCTTGGCCTCGGTGTAGCGCATCGCCGCCGGCGGGTCGTCGTCGACGGAGCCGAAATTGCCCTGGCCGTCGACGAGCGTGTAGCGCATCGAGAAGTCCTGGGCCATGCGCACCAGCGTGTCGTAGATGGCACTGTCGCCGTGCGGGTGGTACTTGCCCATCACCTCGCCGACGATCCGCGAGCACTTCGCGCGGGGCCGGGTCGGTCCGAGCCCGAGCTCGCTCATCCCGTAGAGCACGCGGCGATGCACCGGCTTGAGGCCGTCGCGCACGTCGGGCAGGGCGCGCGAGACGATCACCGACATCGCGTAGTCCAGGAACGCGGTGCGCATCTCGTCCTCGAGCGCGCGCGGCTCGATGTTGCCGCCGGACAGCACCTCACCGGCCATCGTCTCTCACCTCCCCTGCACGTCCGCGTGCCCGCTCGCCGGCGTCGCGCTCAGACATCGAGGTTGGCGACGGCGCGGGCATTCGATTCGATGAAGTCGCGGCGCGGCTCGACCTGGTCGCCCATCAGCATCGAGAAGACGCGGTCGGCCTCGACGGCGTCGTTGATGTTGACCTGGGCCAGCGTCCGGTGGCTGGGATCCATCGTCGTCTCGGCGAGCTGCGCGGCGTCCATCTCGCCGAGCCCCTTGAAGCGCGTGACCGGGACGTTCTTCTGCGAGATCGAGAGGACCGCTGCGCGCAGCTCGTCGAACGTCAGCGCGACCTCGTGCGTGTCGCCGAGGTGCACCTCGAACGGCGGCTGGCCCGCGAATTCGGTCAGGCGCCGGTGCGCGGCGACGAGCCCGCGGTAGTCGGAGGAGTCAAACAGCGCGCGGCGCAGATGCTGCGTGCGAGTGAAGCCCGTGCGCAGCTCGGTCACGCGGACCAGCAGATCGTCGTCCTCCTCGCTGACCAGCACCGCGGTGTGGGCCGAGCCGCCATTGGTCGTCTTGGCGAGCAGCGCAACGACGTCGGCGGCGGTCTCGGCACCGGCGTCGAGGATCGCCGCCTGCGCGACGAAGCGGACGACGTCGGCACCGTGGACCGAGCGCAGCGAGGTCGACAGCCGTTCGTACTGGCGCACGTCGCGCACGAGCTTCTGCCAGCGTGCCTCAGTCAGCTTCAGCGCGTTGCCGTTGTGGTCTGTGATCTCGAAGTTCTCGAGCTTGTCGTAGACCAGGATCTCCTCCAGCTCGGACTCCCGCTCGATGTAGCGCTCGCGGCGGCCCTGCTTGATCTTGTAGAGCGGCGGCTTGGCGATGTAGACGTAGCCGGCCTCGATCAGCTCCTGCATCTCGCGGAACAACAGCGTCAGGATCAGCGTGCGGATGTGCGCCCCGTCGACGTCGGCGTCGCACATCAGGATGATCTTGTGGTAGCGCGCGTTCTCGAGGTTGAACTCCTCGCGCACGCCGGTCCCGATCGCGGTGATCAGCGCCTGGATCTCGGTGTTCGCGAGCACCTTGTCGATCCGGCTCTTCTCGACGTTGAGGATCTTGCCCCGCAGCGGCAGCACCGCCTGGGTGTTGCGGTCGCGGCCCTGCTTGGCCGAGCCGCCGGCGGAGTCGCCCTCGACCACAAACAGCTCGGCGAGCGAGGGATCCTTGACCGAGCAGTCGGCTAGCTTGCCCGGCAGGTGTGTGTTCTCGAGCGCGGACTTGCGCCGCGTCAGGTCGCGCGCTTTGCGCGCCGCCTCGCGTGCGCGGGCGGCTGAGATCGCCTTGCTGATCGCGGCGCGTGCCTCGGTCGGGTTCTCCTCCAGGAACTCGGATAGACCCGCGTTGACGATCGACTCGACAAAGCCGGCCATGCCCGGGTTGCCGAGCTTGGTCTTCGTCTGGCCTTCGAACTGCGGGTCGCGCAGCTTGGCCGAGATGACGGCCGTCAGCCCCTCGCGCACGTCCTCGCCGGCCAGGTTGTCGTCCTTCTCGCGCAGCATGCCGTGGTCGTTGGCGTATTTGTTGACCGTCCGCGTCAGCGCCGAGCGAAAGCCCGTGAGATGGCTGCCGCCCTCGTGCGTGTTGATGTTGTTGGCGAAGGAGAAGATCGACTCCTGATAGGAGGAGTTCCACTGCATGGCGACTTCGACCGCACCCTCGTCGCTCTCGCCGGAGAAGTAGATGACCTTCTTGCCGACCGGCTCCTTGTTCTGGTTGAGGAAGCGAACGAAGTCCTCGATCCCGCCCTGGTAGCAGAACTCGGCCCGCTCGCCGGCGCCGCGCTCGTCGACCAGTGTGATCCGCAGGCCGCGCGTGAGGAAGGCTGTCTCGCGCAGGCGCTCCTCGAGCGTGTGCATCGTGAACTCGACGGTCTCGAAGATCTCCGGGTCGGGGTGAAAGGTGATCGTCGTGCCGGTCGCGGCGCCCTTGGGCAGTGCCGCGCCCTGCACGAGCGGCCCCTGCGGCGCGCCGCGTGCGTACTCCTGCGTCCAGGTGAACCCGTCGCGGCGGATCTCGGCAACCAGGCGCTCCGAGAGCGCGTTGACGACCGACACACCGACGCCGTGCAGCCCGCCCGAGACCTTGTAGCCCTCGCCCTCGCCGAACTTGCCGCCGGAGTGCAGGACCGTCAGCACGACCTCCAGGGCCGGACGCCCCTCCTTCTCCATCACGGCGACCGGGATGCCGCGCCCGTCGTCGCTGACCGTGACCGAGTTGTCGGAGTGGATCGTGACGTCGACGGCGGCGGCGAAGCCGGCCAGCGCCTCGTCGACGGAGTTGTCTACGACCTCGTAGACAAGGTGGTGCAGGCCGCGCTCGCCGGTCGAGCCGATATACATGCCCGGTCGCAGCCGGACTGCTTCGAGTCCTTCGAGAACGGTGATGTCCTGGGCGTCATAGTCGGCAGCGCTGCGTTTCTTGCGGTCAGGCAAAGATCCTCAATTACGTGGCAAAGCCCCGGTCGGCGTCCTTGCTGGGCCGCTCCGGGGCGCTTGTGCTTCGTCTACAGAACAATAGCACAGGGGGGTGTCGGGAAGCCCCGAGACCAGACCCTAAAAAGCCTGCTAATCAGCCTAAAAACGGCTTCTCCCCGGGTCGGTCCGGCAGCGCAGCGCGGTGATCGCCGGACGCCCGAGCGACGTGGTCAGGCGATCGACGACCTCGGGGCCCATCAACTCGAGCTCGGCGGCCCAGACGGACTCGTCGCACGCCACCTCGAGCACGCCCGCTCGCTCGCCAACCGGAGTGCAGTGCGCCGCGACCGCCTCGCCCACGCTGAGCGCCCATACGGCCTGCACGCCGGCCAGCACCGTCGTCGGCTCGAGACCCGCCGTGAAGGCCTCGAGCGCCTTCGCCAGCGGTCGTGGCGCCCGGCGTCTCAGGGCACCTCGATCCGCATCACGTCGTCGGCGTCCCATCCGGGCACGTGCTCGAGCTCGGTCGCTGTCACCACGCTCTGGCCACCGCCGCGCCGCAGCGCTCCGGCCAGCCGCTCGCGCCGCACGACGTCCAGCTCGCTCATCACGTCGTCGAGCAGCATCAGCGGCGGGCGGTCGCGTTCGCTGGCCAGCGCGTCGCGTTCGGCCAGCAGCAGCGCCAGCAGCGCGAGGCGCTGCTCCCCCTGGGATCCGAACGCGCGCAGCTCACGTCCGTCGCGTGCGAACACCAGCTCGTCGCGGTGGGGGCCGTGCGTCGTATAGCCGCGGGAGAGGTCGGTGTCGAGGCGCTCGGCGATCTCCGCCGCCAGCTGCTCGGCGCTCTGTGCCGACGAGCGCGCGCGGTAGCTCACGCTGGCGGCGCCGCTGAGCCCGAGCGCAGCGGCGTGGCTGGCGAAGGCGTCCTCGATGCGCCCCGCGGCCGCCGCACGGTCGGCGCTGAGCGCGACACCCGCCTGCGCGAGCGCCAGGTTCCAGGAGCTCAGCGCGTCACTCGGGGAGCGACCGGCGCGCACGCGGCCGAGCAGCGCGTTGCGCTGGGCGAGGGCCTGGGGGTTGGTGCGTCGCGTGCCGGCGCGCGACGGCCACAGTCCGGCGACGAACTGGTCCAGATGCGCCCGCCGCAGGCCCGGCTGCCCTTTGATCAGCTCCAGGCGGTCGGGTGAGAAGACGCTCACCAGCGGGCGGTGCGCGACGTCGGCGAGGCGTTCCACCGGCGCTCCGTCGCTGGTCAGGCGCTTGAGTTCCCCCGGTACGAACCCGACCGCCAGCTCGTGCGGGCCGTCGCCGTCGCTGCCCGAGACCACGACGCGCGTCGCGCCCGACCCGAAGCGAGCGAGGTTGCGCTCATTGGCGGTTCGAAACGACCGGGCCGTGCAGCCGAAGTAGAGCGCTTCGAGCAGGTTCGTCTTGCCGGCTCCGTTGGCGCCGTAGACGATCGTCAGACCTGGCCCGAGGGCCAACTCCACGCCCTCATAGGAGCGGAAGTCGCGCAGGGCGATGCGCTCGATGCGCATCGCGTCTCAAGCGTTCAGGCGAATTGGCATTACAAGGTAAACAAATTCGCTGTCGTCAGCCGACTCGATCAATCCCGGCCGCAGCGAGCTGGTCAGCTTGATGACGACATCCGACGACTCGAGGCTCTCCAGGCCGTCACGCAGAAAGTCAGCGTTGAACCCGATCTCGAACGCCTCGCCGGTGAACGGGACGGGTAGCGACTCGCGGGCCTCGCCGACGTCGGGTGTCTGCGCGGAGATCACCAGCTCGCCCTCGGAGAAGGAGAGCCGCAGCGGCGCGTTCTTCTGCGCGAGCAGACTGACGCGTCGCACCACGCCGGCGAGCTCCTCGCGGTCGATTCGCAGCTCGTGGTCGGCGGTGTCCGGCAGGAGCAGCTGGTAGTTGGGGAACTGCCCGTCGATCAGGCGCGAGGAGAGCACGGCGCCACCGATCGTGAACACGATCTGGTTCTCGGTGCGGTTGATCACGATCGCCTCGGCCCCGCTCTGCTGCGCGATGCGAACCACCTCCGCCAGCGCGCGCGCCGGCACGTTGGCCTCCAGCGGCGCTGCGAGCGGCTCGCTCAGCCGCGTCGTCTTGACACTCAACCGGTAGGAGTCCGTCGCCACCATCCGCAACTCGTGGTCGCTGGCCGAGACGAGGATGCCCGTCAGCACCGGCCGGGTGTCGTCGCGCGACGCCGCGCGGGAGACCTGCGCCACGGTGGCGATGAAGGGCGGCGCGGCGAGTGTGACAGCCCCCTCGCCAGCCGCGGCTGGTAGGTGCGGGAAGTCCTCGTTGCGCAGCGTGCGCAGGCGAAAGGTCGATCCGGCGGAGATGATCTCGACGTCCTGCTCCGCGGCGCGCAACTCGAGCGAGACCTCGGGGCCCGACAGCGAGCGAATGATGTCGAGCAGCAGCCGTGCCGGCAGCACAACATCGCCGGGGGCCTGTACGGCCGCGCTCAGCGGCAGGCGAAGGCCGACCTCCATATCGGTCGCACGCAGCTCGCAGTGGCCATCGTCGGCGTGCAACTGCACTCCGGACAGAGCCTGCACCGCGCTGCGAGTGGAGGCCACGCGTGCGGCTGTTTGGAGCTCCTCGAGGAGATCAGCGGTGGAAAGCTTTAGATGCATCGGCTAAGGCTGACTTTCATGTTGGTAGTCGTAGTGGCTGTGAAGATGTGTGCTGCGGTCAATGCTCGCAGGCGCCGGGGACAATGTGGGTGTGCAGCCTGTGGGCAAGCGTGTGGGCAACGGCGCTCAGGCGGGAACGGTCAGGGCCGCGGTGAGCGCTTCGATGTCGCTGTAGGCCGGCGGCGAGGTCGCGATATGCGCCGCGACGCGCTTGCAGGCATGAAGGACGGTGGTGTGATCGCGGCCATCGAAGGCGCGGGCGATCGTCGGCAGCGAGTGCGGCGTGAGCTCCTTGCAGAGGTACATGGCCGCCTGGCGGGGCCAGACCAGGCGCTCCGCCCGCGAGCGCGAGAGGAGCTCGGCGTGGGTCAACCCGAAGTGCGCGCAGGTCACGCCCTGGACGGCGGCGATCGATGGCGCTATCTGCGAGCCCAGACCGACACCGAGGCGCTCGAGCACTTCGCCGACCAGCGCATGGTCAAGCGGGCGCCGCGTGAGCGAGCCGTAGGCGACTAGGCGAATCAGCACGCCCTCGAGCGCCCGCACGTTGCTGGTGACCCGCGCCGCCACCAACTCGAGCGCTTCGTCGGTGATCTCGACGCCGTCGTGTGCTGCACGCTTGCGCAGGACCGCGAGGCGCGTGGCTCGGTCAGGCCGTTCGATATCGGTCACCAGTCCCGCGGCAAAGCGCTCGCGCAGGCGATCCTCGAGGTCGCCAAGGTCGCCGGGAAGGCGGTCGGAGGTGATCACGAGCTGGCTGCCGGCGTCATAGAGCGCGTTGAAGGTATGAAAGAGCTCCTCCTCGCTGCGCGCCTTGCGCTCGAGGAACTGGACGTCGTCGATCAGCAGGACGTCGACGCCGCGGAAGCGCGACTTGAACTCATCGAGGTTGCGCGTGACCAGCGCGTTGAGGAAGGCGTTCGTGAACTCCTCCGCCGTCGCATAGCGGACCGAGAGGCCGCCACCGAAGGCATTGACGTAGTTCCCCACGGAGTGCAGCAGGTGCGTCTTGCCCAGTCCCGGCGGGCCGTAGATGAAGAGAGGGTTGTAGGCCTGGGAGGGCATCTCGGCGACCGAGAGCGCTGCCGCGTGGGCGAGGCGATTGGACGGGCCGATGACGAACTGCTCGAAGGTGTACTTGGGGTTCAGGCGCGCCTGTGCCGCGGCGCCACGCGTGCGCGCGGCGGGGGTGGCCGGCGCGCCCTGGCCGGCGATCGAGACGGCGACCTCCGGCCCGAGCACCGAGGCAGCGGCGCTCGCGAGCGCTCCCGCGAGTCGCTCCGAGGCCCAGGCGGAGACCTCGGGCGGGCCGTCGAGCACGAGCGTGTCGCCATCGAGCGAGACGCAGCGCAGCGGTGCAAGCCAGAGCCCGTAGGTCCGCTCGCCGACGCTCTCGAGCAGTGCCCCCTGGATCTGCTGCCAGACGTGATCGAGCTCTGGGGTCACGACGTGCGGGATCCTCCGTGTGAGGGCTTGATGACGCGTTTAGAGGGGATTGCACTTCGCTGCCCCGGGGCGGCGAATATACCAAGGGCCTGGGCCGCTCCCGGCGAGCAGGGCGCATTTGGCGAGAAAAACGGCCGGGCCGCCGCTATACTCGGCCGTCCGGTCATGAAGCGCACCTACCAGCCCAAGAAGCGTAAGCGCGCCCGCGCGCACGGCTTCCGTGCGCGGATGCAGACGCGGGCAGGCAAGCTCACGCTGAAGCGCCGCCGCGCCAAGGGCCGCAAGCG
>Ga0302319_10004260_pt1 | contig 29441 bp, 28 predicted proteins | sample Bog_T0_2_FD_203319 | JGI IMG/M metagenome (GOLD analysis project Ga0302319, IMG submission 203319) | Peat permafrost microbial communities from Stordalen Mire near Abisko, Sweden - Bog_T0_2 | ecosystem: Environmental > Terrestrial > Soil > Wetlands > Peat | place: Sweden: Abisko, Stordalen Mire... | reverse complement strand
CTGTGACGGTTTGCTGAGATGGGGGAAGCTGCTCGTCCATAGACATGGAATTGTAGCCGAAGCGCAGGTGTTAAATGGAACGATATGCATCGACGTGCCGAAGTTCAGGGTGTCGCAAACGAATGGGCGCCGTGGTAGGTGAGAGGTTTAGGTGAATCCCATGAAAAGGCGGGAACGAATGCGGGACAAGGAAGGTCAGCGGCACCAAGACGAACCTCGGAAAAAGGAAGAGCGCCTAAGTGCCCACTGCAACATCCCAAATCCGCTTACCGTCCGAGTCGAGCGAAGCTCAGGAGAAGGCAAGAGATATGCCGAGGAGAAGGAAGACCGCGCGACGCAGATTTCTATGGCCCAAGCGCAGATTCGTGTCGGCAAAGTCTTGAATTGGATCACCGGCGCAGGCACCGCAGTGGGCCTGGCGACCCTGTTCTTCCTTTATTTGAGCTTGCGAGAATCCCGAAAAGCTCTAGAAGTCGACCAACGTGCATGGATTAGCACCTTCAAGGTGTGCGGAACAGTTCCCGGAGCGCTTTCGAGTTCTCCCGAAATGTGTCCGGATATTTCCAGTGGAAGTTCGCCGACAGGAGCTAATGCCTTCTACAAGAACACTGGAAAGACACCAGCTCTTCGGGTCCGGGTTTTTACCAGCTGGGCCCCAAAGGAAGTTCAAATTCCGGAATCTGATGCAGACCCCGCCGGACTGTCGGACTCTTACCCGATCCTGATCGTTGCTCCTAATGCCGTGGAAAATAGCGCTCCACATATCCCGAAAGGGGTCGTAGATGGTGTAAATCAGGGAAATTCTGGCGGATTCGTGTTCGGAACAATTTGGTACGACGACATTTTCGGCAAGCATCATTCGATTCAGTTTTGCGCTGAAATCGGCCCGAAATTCAACTTCTTTCCTGCATGCTCCGTCCACCACGATACCGACACAAACTGAGCTATTGATTTACTGGGCCGGCGGGGTTGGAGCACCTGGCGCGGCGGCGTAACCTGGTGGCGCTCCGGCTTTGGCGGGCGGCGTCAGGACAAAGCCCTTGCGGACGAGAGCGAAGCCTTGCTGCGGAAGTTCGGCTTGCAGGAGCTGGTTTTCCGGGCCGGAGAAGAGGTCAGTCTTGGCGCCGGCGATGGTGGCCACAAGGTGATGGACGACGACCGGCTTGCTGTCGATGGTTCCTGTAAGGTCCGCGTAAGTGGCCAGCTCGATAGGGGCGACGGTGCCTGCCTGTTTGGGAATAATGGCCCAGAGGCCTCGGTTGTTATTTGAGATGGCGAGGGCCAGTAGCGTATCCAGAGCGCCGGGGTCGAAGTCGGGCAGGAAGATGGCGGCGGGGTGGTAGGCAAGGCGCGTGGTGGTGCTGCGGCCGTTGGCGGAGATGTTGAGCAGTATCTGGGCCGAGTCAGGTGCGGCGGTAACACTCACAGCCGCATTGTTGACCGTGGCGCTCAACTGAACGTGTTTGAGGAAGTTGGCCGAGTTGAGCTGCTCGGTCTTGGAGAGGTTGTAGTTGAGGCCCTGCATGGCGATGCGGACGATCGTCGTCGTGTCATACCCAGTGGGCGTGCCGGCAAAGGTGACCGTGGCCGTCCCCACGGGGTGGCCGTGCTGCGCGATGGAGAAGCTGCCCGGCTGGGCGGAAGCATCCGCTGGAATCAAGGCGAGGAATCCCGCGAGGGGCAGGAAAGCGAGTTTGCCAATAAAAGTGTGCATCGTTTTGTTAGACGCAGGCGCACGGCGGACAGTTGAAGGAGCATTCATCCGTGAAGGCAGGCCGTGGTGATGTGCCGGATCCCAGGTCTCGAAGGTCGAGACCTGGGATCTGGTAATTTGAGCCGAAAGCTGAGGGCGAAAAGCAGGAGCCAGGGCATCTCTCCTTTTGCTGTATAGCGATCCCACCCTAGCCGCAAAAAACAAAGGCGCGGTGCCCAGGGGGCTCCCAGGTGGGGCACCCACACTTCACACCTTTAGGAGAGATGCTCTGAAAGCTAGAGGCTGGCAGCTGTTTTTACTGTCCTTTACCCTTTTGCCGTTGCAAACCGCTTGTTCACCTCGTGCCAGTTGACGACGTTCCACCAGGCCTCAAGGTACTTGGGGCGCTGGTTCTGGTACTTGAGGTAGTATGCGTGCTCCCACACGTCGTTGCCGAGGATGGGGTATTGGCCCTGGGTGAGAGGCGAATCCTGGTTCGGCGTGGTCACGACTTTCAGCTTCCCGCCGACGAAGACGATCCAGCCCCAGCCGGAGCCGAATTGCTTGGCGGTGGTTTCGTTGAAGGTCTTCTTGAGGGCCTCAAAGTCGCCGAAATCGGCGCTGATTTGCGCGGCAATGGGGCCGGTGGGCGCGCCGCCGACGCCATCGGAGCCGACCGGCCCCATCAGGCTCCAGAAAGCGGTGTGATTGGAGTGGCCGCCGCCGTTGTTGCGGACCGCGCCGCGGATGTCTTCAGGCACCTGCGAGAGGTCGCGCACCAGGTCGTCGACGGACTTGGCGGCGAGATCGGGGTGGCTGGCCAGGGCCGCATTCACGTTGGTGATGTAGGTCTGATGGTGCTTGTCGTGGTGCAGGTGCATGGTCTCCGCGTCGATAAAAGGCTCGAGGGCGGCGTAGTCGTAAGGCAGCGGTGCGAGTTCGTATGCCATTGGGGAAATCTCCTTCGTTCGGATTGTACTGCGGTGAGGCAGTGAGCAAGTGAAGACGTGAAAAAGTGAAAAAGCAGCGGGCACGATGGCCGGGACTTGCAACTGGATATTCACATGCGCCGGCGGCACTGTGTGCTTGGATGGATGCTTGAGGGAGCGGCGGGGTTGCGGGAAAGTTGTAAACGCAGGCTTTAGGCGCAAGGGACTCTTCGCTTCGAGGTGAATCGGTCGCCCGGTGGAAACTTTCCGCTCTCGCCAAACATCGTTAAGATGTACTGCGACGCGCTACTTCCCAAAAATTTGCGCTGGCTTCCCCTATCTTGACCACCAAAAGCGATGACCACCATGAGTGAGCAGGCGCAAAACAGTTCGGCACAATACCGTTGGCTTGATCAGCAGGGCGAGGCATTTGGCAGTCCCGGCATGGAGCCGCGCTGGACATCGAGCTCGAAAGATGCAGTAGGGACAGCCTACGCGGCGTCCAGCCGCATCTGGTTTACCTGCTCGCACGGCGTTTTGAACGAGGTGTACCACCCCACCATCGACCGGCCGCAGGTGCGCGACATGGAGTTCCTCATCACGGATGGCGAGACATTTGTCCACGAAGAGAAACGGGACCTGACGTCCACCTTCGAGTACATCGATCCGGAGGCGCTGGGCGTGCGCTATGTGAACAGCGATCCCGAGGGCCGCTACACGCTGACCAAGGAGATCATCTGCGACCCGCATCATAGCGTCGTGCTGACCCATGTGCGGCTTGAGTGCCAGAAGGGCCACGAAGAATTGTTACCGCGGTTGAAGGCCTACGCGCTGCTGGCGCCGCATCTGGATGGTGGCGGAGCCGGCAATACGGCGCGAGCGGTGGACATTGCCGGGCACAAGGCGGTGATGGCGTGGAAGAACAACTGGTCTCTGCTGATGGGAGCCAGTTGCGGCTTCAACCGCGTGAGCTGCGGCTTTGTGGGTTCCAGCGACGGCTGGCGCGACCTGATGGACAACTTCAGGATGGATTGGGAGTTTGGCTCGGCGACGGGCGGCAACATTGCGGTGATGGGCGAGTTGAATCTTAACTGCGGAAATCTGTATAAGGTGGCTGGAGTGGACGGGATCGAGTTCACCGTGGCCTTCGGCATCGGCGAGGGACACCACACGGCCGCGCAGAAGACCATGGGCGCGCTCGCCGTCCCGTTCGCTGAGAATCGGATCCGGTACATTACGCAGTGGAAGCGAGCGGCCAATCCGGAGTGGCTAGCGCCCCATGCTCGCGATGGCGGCAAGCTGATGCGCGCCAGCCACAACGTGCTGCTGGCGCATGAGGACAAGACGTATTCGGGCGCGTTTGTGGCTTCGGCGTCGATTCCCTGGGGACAGATCAAGGGGGACGACGACCTGGGCGGCTACCATCTGGTGTGGACGCGCGACATGGTGCAAACGGCCACGGCGCTGCTGGCCTGCGGACGTGCGGAGACGGCGAGGCGGGCGCTGGTTTACCTGGCTTGCACGCAGCAGCCCGACGGCGGGTTCGCGCAGAATTTCTGGATCGATGGAACGCCGTATTGGAGGGGCAAGCAACTGGACGAAGTGGCGTTTCCGCTGATTCTGGCGTGGCGGCTTTGGAAGGCGAATGCGCTGGGCGAGCTGCACATCTTTCCATTCGTAGAGCGGGCCGCGGGGTACCTGGTGCGCCATGCGCCCATTACCCACCAGGAGCGTTGGGAGGAGGCTCCGGGCTACTCGCCTTCAACGCTGGCCGCGGTGATTGGCGGGTTGATCTGCTCAGCGGAGATTGCGCGCGCCCATGACTCGGTGGAGTTCGCGACATTTCTTGAGGAGTTCTCCGACTGGATTGAGGGTCACCTGGAAGATTGGACCGTGACCAACGAAGGAGTGCTCGACCCGGCCGTCAAACGCCACTACATGAGGATTCGGCCGCCGGAGAGCGGCGAGGCCTACGCCTGTGAGAGCTGCGGCCGGGAGACGTTCCGGCTGGCGAACCAGCCTCCGGACACGCAGGTGGAGTTTGAAGCGCGGGAGATTGTGGATGCGGGATTCCTCGAACTGGTGCGCTATGGTGTCCGGCGGGCGGACAATCCGCTGATGGCGGACTCGCTCAAGGTGGTGGACGCGGTGTTGAAGCGTGACCTTCCTCAGGGGCCCGGCTGGCTGCGCTACAACCACGACGGCTACGGGCAAAAGGCGGACGGCGGCGCGTTCGAAGGCTGGGGCCAGGGACGCGTTTGGCCGCTGCTGACGGGCGAACGGGCTCACTATGAGCTGGCGGCGGGGAAGGACATTGCGGACCTGATAAAGACCTATGAGCGCTTTGCCACCTGCGGCCAGATGATGCCGGAGCAGGTGTGGGACGAGGCGGATATGCCGGAGAGCAGCCTGCGGATGGGTCAGCCGGCCGGGTCGGCGATGCCGCTGGTGTGGGCTCACGCGGAATATCTGAAACTGCTGCGCTCCGCGTTGGACGGCAAGGTCTTCGATCGCATCGACCCCGTGTATACGCGCTATTGCGAGACAGGCAACGGCAGCGGGCCGCGCCGTGACCTGGAGATTTACACGCTCATGCGGCCCATCCAGAGAATTGCGGCCGGGAAGACACTACGCATTCTCGACGAAAAGCGGTTTGACGTGGTGTGGAGCGGGGACGGATGGCAGAGCACGCACACCACGACGAGCCGCAGCATGGGGTACGCGGGGCACAGTGCGGATATCCCCGCAGGGTCGGAAGGTGGCAGAATCACGTGGACGCTGCATTGGACCGAGCTGAACGGGTGGCTTGGTTACAATGTGGACGTGCAGGTTGACGCGACGTAATGGAATTCATGGGCGCATCGAGCACTTCATGGAAAGGACATCGTACAAACTCATATGACTTCAACCCTTGCAGACCTCTCTTTGGACCAATTGTCGATCGACACCTTGCGGCTGCTTGCAGTGGATGCAGTAGAGAAGGCCAATAGCGGGCATCCGGGCGCTCCGCTGGGCTGCGCGCCCATTGCCTACGTTCTGTTTCACAAGCTCATGAAGCACAATCCCGCACACTCGAAGTGGGTGGATCGCGACCGCTTTGTGCTGTCGAACGGCCATGCGTCGGCGCTGCTTTATTCCGCGCTGTTTCTGACCGGGTACGATCTGACGCTGGACGATCTGAAGAGTTTCAGGCAGTGGCACTCGAAGACTCCGGGACACCCTGAGTATGGCGATACGGACGGCGTGGAAGTGACTACCGGCCCGCTCGGCCAGGGCATTGCCATGGCGGTGGGCATGGCAATGGCTGAAAAGCATCTTTCGGCCATCTACAACAAGCCGGGCTTCGAGATTGTGAACCACCACACCTATGCCCTGTGCGGGGACGGCGATTTGATGGAGGGCGTAAGCCACGAGGCTTGCGCGCTGGCCGGAACACTGGCATTGGGGAAGCTGACGATTCTTTACGACGACAATCTGGTGTCGCTTGATGGACCGACGGAGCTGAGTTACAACGACGACGTGCTGGAGCGCTTCAAGGCTTATCACTGGCATGTGCAGCGGGTTGCGGACGGAAACGACCTGGAGGCGATTGAGAAGGCGATTGAAAACGCGAAGGCTGAGACGGAGAGGCCTTCGATGATTGCCGTGCGGACGGTGATCGGCTACGGCAGCCCTAAGGCGGGTACCAACAAGGCGCACGGCGAAGCGCTGGGTGCGGAAGCGGTTGCCGCGACGAAAAAGTTCTTCGGTTTTCCTGACGATCAGACGTTTTATGTTCCGCCGGAAGCGCTTGAGAACTGGCGCAAGGCGATAGATCGTGGCGCGGGGTTCGAGGCGGAATGGAACGAGAAATTTGAAGGCTACAAAGCGGCTAATCCGGAATTGGCTGCGGAGTTCGAGCGGACGCAGAAGGATGTGCGCAAGGCAGATTGGATTAAAGCGATTCCGAGCTTCCCGGCGGGCAAGCCGCAGGCCACGCGCAACGCAGGCGGCGCGGTGATGAATGCGATTGCCGACAAGGTGCCGGAGTTGTTCGGCGGCGCTGCAGATTTGACTTCTTCGACCAAGACAATTTTCAAGCCCGGAGCGAGTTTCCACGTGGACCCAACCGGGCGGAACATCTTTTTTGGCGTGCGCGAGTTTGGCATGTGCGCAGCCGTGAATGGCATTGCGGCGCATGGGGGGTTGATTCCATTCGGGTCGACTTTCTTTACGTTCTCGGACTACTGCAAGCCGGCGATTCGGCTGGCGGCGTTGATGAAGATTCGGTCGCTGTTCGTGTTTACGCATGACTCGATCGGATTGGGTGAGGATGGTCCTACGCATCAGCCGGTTGAACATTTGATGGCGCTGCGGGCCGTACCTGGGCTGACGGATTTTCGTCCCGCGGACGCGAACGAGACGGCGGCCGCGTGGCGGCTCGCGCTGGAACGGACCGGGCCGAGCTGGTTTGCGCTAAGCCGGCAGGATTTGCCGGTGATCGATCCCACGGCGCACGACGCGTACGCAGGCGTAAGCAAGGGCGCGTATGTGCTGGAAGATGCGGACAAGCCGAAGGTGGTGCTCATCGCCACCGGCTCTGAAGTTTCCCTGGTGCAGGCAGCGGCGAAGTTGCTGGCGGCCGAGGGGATTCCGGCGCGGGTGGTCAGTTTCCCGAGCTGGAAGATCTTCGAGGAGCAAACGGCTGAGTACAAGGCCAGCGTGCTGCCTGCGGGCGTGCCCAGGCTGGCCGTTGAGGCAGGCGCAACCCTGGGCTGGTGGAAGTATGTAGGACTCGACGGGGACGTCATCGGGGTGGACCGTTTTGGAGCTTCAGCGCCGGGCCCCATAGTGATGGAGAAGCTTGGATTCAGTGCAACAAATGTAGTGGCAAGAGCGAAGAAGCTGGTGAAATGAGAACAGTTGTCAGTGAACAGTTGTCAGTGAACAGTGATCAGTGATCAGTTCTTTCGTGGGTGGAAAATGCAGTTGCGGTCTTAGTTTGACGTTCTACGGGGACTGACCACTGACAACTGTCCACTGTTCACTGTTCCGAAAGGAACTTATCGTGAAACTCGTCATCAGTTCGGACCATGCGGGATTTCCTCTGAAGGAAGAGGTTCGCGCATATTTGTCGAAGGGCGGCCACGACGTCGTCGACCTTGGGGCGTACAACGCCGATCTTCCTGACGATTATCCCGACTTTGCCGAGAAGGTGGGCGAGGCGTTGAAGCGGGGAGATGCGCCACGCGGGATTCTGATCTGCGGCTCGGGTGTAGGTGTATGCGTGGCGGCCAACAAGATTCCGGGGATTCGCGCCGGGATGTGCCACGACACGTACTCCTCGCACCAGGGCGTGGAGCACGACGATATGAACGTGATCGTGCTGGGAGCGCGGATTATCGGATCGGCGCTGGCATTCGAGTGCGTGAGTGCCTTTATCGGCGCGCGGTTTATCGCTTCAGAAGAGCGATTCGTGCGGCGGTACAAGAAGGTGCTGGCGATCGAAGCGAAGTACCAGTGTGGAGATGGTTCGGATAGCAAGGCATAGAGTCTCGTCTTGTTGTGAAGTGCGGTGGAAAAGAAAAATGCGGGTCCTTCGACTCACCACCCCCGCACTGAAAAACGTTTGGGGCCCCGGTTCGCTCCTGATGACCGCCTTTGTTTTTGTGGTTGTCAAAGTCTTAGTTATGACCAATGCGCGGAAACGCACCCGAGGGGCCGATGTTCCCATTTGACGTAATCCTCTTTGATGTGGGCGGAGTATTGCTGACCAACGGCTGGGACCACCGCGAACGTGCCGCGGTGGTGAAGCAATTCAACCTGGATTTGACGGAGTTTGAGTGGCGGCATGCGGCCCACTACGATGCGTGGGAGCGAGACGCTATCAATGTGGATGCTTATCTGGACGCAACGGTTTTTTACGAGCCAAGGAGTTTTACGCGGAGGGAATTCTTTGACGCGATTTGCGCGCAGTCGGTGGAGCTGCCGGATGGAGCGCTGGGGATTCTGAGGGAGGTTGCGACAGGCTGCAATTGCCTGGTGGGCGTGCTGAACAACGAGGCGCGGGAGACGAACGATTACCGGTTTGAGAAATTTGGGTTGCGCGATCTTCTCGACGTAGCGCTGAGTTCGTGCTACCTGGGACTGCGGAAACCGGAGGCGGCGATCTATAAGCGGGCGCTGGATATTCTGGGCCGGCCGGCGGAGCGGGTTTTGTTTATCGACGATCGGGCTGAGAATGTGGCTGGGGCTGTTGGGGCGGGGGTGAGGGGGATTGTGTTTACGGGGGGGGAATTAGTTAGTTTGGGAGTTTTGTGAAGGCAGTGATCAGTGGTTAGTAGTCAGTAATTCCCAGGTCCCCAAAAAGCGGGGCCTGGAGCACCCGCACAGAAGGCTTCTATTCGCGCACGTAAGCGGTTGGAGCCTTTGAAATTCCATGCCAATAAACCCATAAGCGGCCGCATTTCGGACAGAGCAGCATGTGCTGCATTTCGTTGTAGACCTCCTCCGCGTCCACGGTACCAGCAAACCGGTCATACGCCACGTCTGAAATGAGCAACCACTCGTCATGGCACGGTATATCACCATAGATGATTCTGTGTCCGCATTCGCAATTCATGCTTGGCATTGTTAAGTTCCAGTGATCGCTAATCTTCTTGACACATCTCCGGCAAACAGGGGCCCGTGGCTGAAGGCACTCCGATTGAGGGGTTGGATTCAGAGGCCTAAAAGGCCCCTGCTCCCTCCGCCGAGTGCGGAGACATAGCGCGTTTGGCTAGGCGTTGTAGGTGGTGCTGGAGACTCGGCCGCCGGTGCCGGTCCAGTTGGTGTGGACGAATTTGCCTCTGGGCTGATCGATGCGCTCGTAGGTGTGTGCGCCGAAGTAGTCGCGCTGGGCTTGGAGCAGGTTGGCGGGGAGGCGCTCGGCACGGTAGCCGTCGAAGAAGGCAAGAGCCGTGGAGAACGCTGGGGTCGGGACGCCGAGTTGGATGGCATGCACAAGCGCCCGGCGCCAGGACTCCTGATACAAGTTCAGCGCACTGGAAAAGAAGCTGTCCAGCAGTAGATTCGTCAGCTCGTGGTTCTTGTCGAAGGCCTCCTTGATCTTGCCGAGGAAGCGGCTGCGAATGATGCATCCGCCGCGCCACATGAGCGCGATGCCGCCCATGTTCAGGTTCCAGCCGTTCTCTTTGGCGGCGGCGCGGAGCAGCATGTAACCCTGCGCGTACGAGATGATCTTGGAGCAGTAGAGGGCGCGGCGCACCTCCTCAATAAAGGTGGCGCGGTCGCTGGGCACTGGCGTGGACGCCGGGCCTTCAAGGATCTTCGATGCGGCGACGCGTTCTTCCTTGAGCGCGGACAGGCAGCGCGCGAAGACCGACTCGCCTATGAGCGTGACAGGCTGGCCGGTATCGAGAGCGCTGATCACAGTCCACTTGCCCGTTCCCTTTTGTCCGGCGGAATCCAGAATCTTGTCGACCAGCGGTTGGGCGTCGTCGTCCTTCTTGGCAAAGATGTGGCTTGAAATCTCAATGAGGAAACTGTCGAGCTCGCCCTTGTTCCACTCGGTAAAGACGGCGGACAACTCGTCAGCGGTGAGGCCGAGGCCGCGATGGAGCAGGTCGTAGGCCTCGCAGATGAGCTGCATGTCGCCGTACTCAATGCCGTTGTGGACCATCTTGACGAAGTGACCGGCGCCGTCCTCGCCCACCCAATCGCAGCAGGGGGTTCCGTCTTCCACCTTGGCGGCGATGGATTGAAAAATGCCTTTCAGGTGCGGCCATGCCGCTGGGTTGCCGCCGGGCATGATGGAGGGGCCGAAGCGCGCACCCTCTTCGCCGCCGGAGACGCCGGTGCCGATGAACAGAATGTCTTTGGCGGCCAGATCCCTGGTGCGGCGATTGGAGTCAGTAAAGAGCGAGTTGCCGCCATCAATAATGATGTCGCCGGCTTCAAGATAAGGCAGAAGATGGTCGATGGTCTGGTCAACAGAATCGCCGGCCTTGACCATGAGCATCACGCGGCGCGGGCGCTTCAGCAGCCCGGCCAGCTCCTCGAGTGAGTGCGCTCCAACGACTGCGGTTCCCCTGGCTTCGTCAGCCAGGAAGTCGTCGACCTTGGAGACGGTGCGGTTGAAGACGGCAACTTTGAAGCCGTGGTCGTTCATGTTGAGGACAAGGTTCTGTCCCATAACGGCGAGGCCGATGAGGCCAATATCACACGATGCGTCTGGCATAAGCTCTCCCAAGGCTCCCTGATATTATCACTGCGGACGGGGCATTTTTCCTGATTGTACCGGAGTGGTCAGACCTCTTAAAAGCGGTTGTGGAACCTTATCGGCGCAGCATTCATCTAAATTTCTAACCGCGCATGGAATCAGGCGTGTAGAACTGTTCCAAGGCCGCCGTGCTCTCCCTTCCCCAGAAGCAGGAGAGGCCGCCGGCACCGTAAATGTTGTGGGAGGCGCAATGCAACTAGGATTGATCGGCCTGGGCAAGATGGGCGGCAACATGGCGGAACGGCTGCGGCTAGGCGGCCACCAGGTGGTAGGGTTCGATTTCAATGCCGAAGCGGTGTCCAAGCTGACGGCCAGCGGCAATGTGGGCGCTTCGACGCTGGAGGAGTTAGCCGGGAAGTTAACAGGCCGCAAGGCTATCTGGATCATGGTGCCGCAGGGCGCGCCTGTGGACGCGACGATTGCGAAGCTGGAGCCGCTGCTGAATCCCGGCGATATTCTGATCGACGGCGGTAACTCGAATTACAAAGACACGATGCGGCGGCACAAGGAAGTTAGTGCAAAGGGCTTCGCGTTTGTGGATGTGGGGACGTCGGGTGGGGTGTGGGGATTGAAAGAGGGCTACAGCATGATGATCGGCGGAGATAAGGAGCCGGTTGAGTATCTGCGGCCTATCTTCGAAACCCTGGCTCCCGCGAAGGATAAGGGCTGGGGCCGTGTGGGGCCGGGTGGCGCAGGCCATTTTGTAAAGATGATCCACAACGGCATCGAGTATGGCATGATGCAGGCGTATGCCGAGGGATTTACGATCATGGAAAAGAAAGAGGAGCTGGACCTGAATCTGCCGCAGATTGCGCAGATATGGCGCTACGGGAGCGTGGTGCGGAGCTGGCTGCTGGATCTTACGGCCGACGCTTTGTGCAAGAACCCATCGCTGGATGGCCTGGAGGCTTTTGTTGAGGACTCCGGCGAGGGCCGTTGGACGGTGATTGAGGCGATCGACCTGAATGTGTCCGCGCCGGTTATCACCGAGTCGCTGATGCGGCGCATCCGGTCGCGCGAAGAGAACAACTTTACCGATCGCATGCTGGCGATCATGCGCAATGAGTTTGGCGGACATGCAGTGGTGAAGAGCTAGTGAACAGTGGACAGTGAACAGTGGACAGTGAACAGTGGACAGTGAGCAGTGGACAGTGGACAGTGGACAGTGCACAGTGAACAGCCCGGGCGGTGACGCTGTTCACTGTCCACTGTTACGGAGGCAGGAATGGCGACGATACATGCGAGTGTGCGGGCGGAGGATCTATCCCAGGTTCCTCATGGCAACGAGCGGATTCCCGAGGCGGGGATTCTGGTGATCTTTGGCGCGTCGGGCGATTTGACGAAGCGGAAGCTGTTTCCGGCGTTGTTCCATTTGCGCCAGGTTGATTTGCTGCCCAAGCAGTTTGCGATTGTGGGCGTGGCGCGGCGGCCATTGGGTAGCGAGTTTGCAGAGGATATGCGGGCCGGGATCCTCGAATTTGGCGACGTGGACGCGAGCGACCCCAAGCTGGACGATTTTGTGAGCCACATCAGCTACTACGCGCTGCAATTCGACGACGCGGGTGGCTACGCGGGGTTGCAGGCTGAACTCGACCGGATCGCAAAGGAAAAGGGGATTGGGGCCAACCGGATGTTCTACCTGGCGACAGCGCCGGAATACTTTGCGCCGATTATCGAGAACCTGGGAGCACAGGGGATGGCGCAGCCGCAGAATGGGAAGGTCGAGGTGGTTATCGAGAAGCCGTTCGGCCACGACCTGGACTCGGCGCGCGAGTTGAATCAACAGGTGAACGCCGTCTTCCATGAGAGCCAGGTCTTCCGCATCGACCACTACCTGGGAAAGGAGACGGTGCAGAACATTTTGGTATTCCGGTTTGCGAACGGGATCTTCGAGCCAGTGTGGAACCGGAATTACATTGACCACGTGCAGATTACCGTGGGTGAAACGCTCGGTGTCGAAGGGCGCGGGCCGTTTTATGAGAAGGCGGGCGCGCTGCGAGACGTGGTGCAGAACCACGTGATGGAGCTGCTGAGCTTTGTGACTATGGAGCCGCCGTCGAGCTTTGACGCTGAAGCCGTGCGACGCGAAAAAGTAAAGGTCTGGCGCGCGATTCCGCCGATACCGATTTTGAATGCGGTGCGCGGCCAGTATGGGCCTGGCCTGGTGGGCGGCGAGCATGTGGTCGGCTACCGGGACGAGGAGCGCGTGAATCCCGAGTCGGGGACGGAGACTTATGCTGCGGTGCGGCTGGGAATCGAGAACTGGCGCTGGGCGGGTGTTCCGTTTTATCTGCGAGCTGGCAAGCGGCTGAAGAAGCGGGCCACCGAAATCTCGATCCAGTTCAAGCAGCCACCCCTGTTGATCTTCAACCGCATGGCGGGGAGCGGCCCGTGCCAGGAGATTCAACCCAACCTGATCACGATTCGCATCCAGCCGGACGAGGGGATTGCGCTGCGCTTCGGGGCCAAGGTGCCGAACACGCCGAACATGGACGTGTGCCCGGTGAATATGGACTTCGACTATGCCGCGGCGTTTGGCAAGTCGACCGCAAACGGCTATGAGCGGCTACTGCTGGACGCGATGCTGGGCGACCAGACGCTGTTCTCGCATCGCGACGGCGTGGAAACGACCTGGGCGCTGTATACGCCGATTCTAGAAGCCTGGGCGGCAAAGACGCCTGAAGTGTTTCCGAATTATTTTGCCGGAACGTGGGGTCCGGAGTGCTCCGATCGGCTGCTGGAGCGCGGCGGCCATGTGTGGAGGAATAACCTGGGACGGTAGGCGTAAAGGCAGGGAATTAGAGAACCTGTGGCCGCGGAGTTGGCTATGGTTATTCCTCTGCTGGAGGTTGACCCTTGGGCCTTCGCACGTCGATCACGATGGTTTCGGCCAGACGATCCTGGGCGCACATGCGGTTGGGATCCCAGAAGAATTGAAGCAAACCAAGGCCCGCCTCAAGCACCGCTGCGCCGTAGCCCAAGCCTCGCTCAATGGATTGCCAAAGACCCATGCGCTCGCTGGTGAGGGAGACGATGCGGGTGCGGGCGACCCATCTTCCGGGCGTCTGGCCGTTGCCGAAATAGTTGGCCAATCCCCAGTAGAGAACCATCGCGACGATGTTTCCCGCTTCGTGGAAATCCCAGACGAGACGAATGTCTGTCTCATGGAGAATGAAGCGGCGCCAGGTGAATTCAACGGGACCCCAGAGGACGACGGCGATCAGCAGATCAATCGAGTAACCAGCCAGGCGCTGCCAGAAGTTGGCAAGCGGTAATCCATTCAAACTGACCAGATGCGGGCTCTGGTGCGCGTGAAACCGGCGTCGTTCGCATTCCAGTTTCTGGGTCATTGAAGAGAGTCTACATCGAATCTGCAGACGTATTCGCGGATGATTGTGACGAAGATGCCGTCGGGGGAGATCGCACTCTAACAGGCGAAGAACGCCGCCCTTCAGCTCACGCGCTGCCCCGCTCTCCCGCTATCTCGCCGCCTTCCCCGTCCCCTTGTCCATGGCCTCGTTCGCCAGCAGGTCGGCTTCCTTGTTGCCGCCGCGGAGCGTGTGGCGCATCTCAAATTTGTCCAATCGCGCGGCACGCCGCTTTGCTTCCTGCCACAGCGGCACCAGGCCGGGACTCTTCACCTTGTACAGCCCTTTCATCTGCTTCACCATCAGTTCGGAATCGGAGACCACGCGCATCCGCCTCGTGCCGTTCTCGATGGCCCATTCGAGAACCGCCAGCAGGCCGGAGTATTCGGCGTAATTGTTTGTCTGGATGCCCAGAAACTCGCTCAGACGGGCGACGATGAGTCCATCGGGGTCTTCAACAACGGCGCCGTAGCCGGAGGGGCCGGGGTTGCCGCGGGAGCCCCCATCGCAGTGTGCGGTAAACCAGCCTTCGGAGACGTGCTGGTCGGGAGGGTCGAATAGGTTTCCAGTCATGGATTGGTTCATTGAGTCCTAGTGTAGCGGGGTTACCGCTGTAATGGGCCAGCGCACGTCCTGCAGCCGGAAATGCTCACCAAAGCGGCCGTATCGCGTCTGTTCGGATGCGGACACTTCGCAATCCCTGGAGCAGAGATTCGATGGCAACGGATGCGGTGAGCTACCCCACTTTCCCGATTGCAGCAGCGGCTCCTTTGGTGTGGCCAGCCGTGGGGAAGGTACAATCTTCCCCAGGTATGACGGTTACGGCAGCAACGGACGGGGCGGGTCGGGACGGCAGGGGCCGCGACGGCACTGGTCAGAGTGCGGCGGAACGCGCGCAGGCGCGCGCGCCGGAGATGGAGCTGATCCGCGAGGCGCAGTCCGGTTCGCGTGCGGCGTTTGACGCGCTGGTGCGGCAGTACGAGCACCAGGTGCTCCGGCTGGCGTTGCACCTGACAGGCAGTGAGCACGACGCCGAGGATATTTACCAGGAAGCTTTTTTGAAAGCCTACCGGTATATCGGAAATTTCCGGTTTGAGTGCTCGTTTTATACGTGGATTTACCGGATAGTGACCAACCTTTGCCTGGACCAGTTGCGGCGGAGGAAGACGCGGCGTGAAGATCACGCGGTCATCATAGACCACTCCGGGGACGAGATCGATCTGCTTGCTTCGGTGTCTGACGACCGGTCATTTTCCAATCCGGCGAAGGAGCTGGACCGGAAGGTTCTGGGGCAGAGGATTCAGTTGGCGCTTACCAAGCTGACACCGCGGGAGCGCATGGTTTTTGAGCTCAAGCATTACCAGGGGCTCCGCCTGCGCACCATAGGAGAAATGTTGAACACGACGGAAGAGACCGCCAAGAACACTCTCTTCCGGGCGACCAAGAAGTTGAGAACGCAGTTGGCGGAGTTGCGGTCGTAAGCATTTCCCCGGCAATCCCTCGAAGGGATGCGGATGATAGGGGCACATGAAGGGCATTTGAGGCGGAAGGACGTAGCGATGAATTGCGAATTGGCACACGAGCGGATTGTGATGGGGGCGTACGGCGAGCTGCCCGATGAACAGACGCATGAGCTGGAGCAGCATATGGCGGGTTGTGCGGACTGCCACCGAGAGCGGGAGGAGTTGCTGGCGCTTAAGGTGCTGGCCTCGGCGTATCCCGTGCTGGAGCCGGCGGCAAACCTTGTAGCGCGCTCACGTCTGCGCTTGGAAGAGGCTCTGGACGCGATCCCTCCGCAGCGCTGGTATGAGCGGCTGGGCCAGCGGATGCTGAACAACTTTGCCAGCCTGCAGGCCGCGCCGGTAGCTGCGTGCCTGCTGCTGGTGGCCGGAGCGGGAGCCGGCACCCTGGGTGGCTACGAGTATGCGCAGGCGCGCGCGGCCCACGCCGCGGCCAGTCCCGCCAAGGTGCAGGCAAACGTAACCCCGACAGCGCCTGCGGAGATCGCCAACATTTCCAGCATTGTGCGCGAGCCAAACAGCGAGATGGTGGAAGTGAGCTACAACCAGGTGGTGCCAGAGAGGATGCAGGGTTCACTGGACGATCCGGCAATCCGCCAGCTGCTGATGCTCGCGAGTGAAAACTCCACATCGGCCAATGTGCGGGACGACTCGGTGGGCTTGCTGGCGGCCGAGTGCCGCGCGGGGCACAGTTGCCAGGGGGCCGGTATCCGGGATGCACTGATGGTGGTGCTGCGCTATGACAAGGATGCGGGGGTGCGGCAAAAGGCGCTGGAGGGTCTGCAACCCTACGTTGCGGCCGATGAGCGGGTCCGGGACGCGGTGCTGGAAGCGTTGTTGAACGACAACGACCCTCGGATTCGGACCGCGGCCATTAACATTCTGGAGCCGGTGGAAGCCGACACCAGCGTACAACAGGTCTTGCATTCAGTTGCCAATTCGGACCATAATCCGCAGATCAGGACCGTCTCGAGACAAGTGTTGAGCCACGTGCCGGAGATTCAGTAGAGAGGGTTTACCTTTCGGGATTCGCACCGTTAGAAAAGAGTGCGGGACCGATTCAAAAAAGAACCGTAGGAGAAGAAAAAATGAAGCACCTTCTGAGGCCATATCGAAGTGTTGGAGTTGCCGTGCTGATGGGCGTGGGGGCGGGGTTGGCCATGGCGCCGCCGGGAGCCGCGGCACAGGCGGGCGAGATCGTGCAGATTCTGCAGGAGCCGAGTCCGCTGCTTGGTTCATCCAGTTCCCAGGGCTACCTGGGCGTGGACGTGGCGGATGTGGACCAGGACAAGGCGCAGAACCTGAAGCTGAAGGAAGTTCGCGGCGCGGTCATCACGCTCATCGATCATGATGCTCCGGCGGGGCAGATTGGCCTGAAAGTCAACGACGTGGTGATTCAACTGAACGGGCAGAATGTAGAGGGCGCCGAGCAGTTGAAGCGGATGCTGCGTGAGATTCCGCCGGGACGGAAGGTGAGTCTGGAGTTCAGCCGCGACGGGAATGTGCAGACCGTGGCCGTGGAATTGGTGGATCACCGTGTGCTGGGGCACGACGTCTGGAACAGGATAGGCAACGGCGGGGACGTGTTTGCGCAAGGTTCGAGCATGGGAATTCTGCCCGGCGCCGGCGACGCGGGTCTGCCTGGGAGTTTCCACATGCCGTTTTTTGGCAGCACTCTGAATGTAGGCGCGATGGTGGAACCGCTGACCAGCCAGATGGCCGAGTACCTGGGCGTGCCGAATGGCTTGATGATCAAGCAGGTAGCTCACAAGAGTGAGGCGGCGACGGCCGGTTTCAAGGCCTTCGACGTGATTCTGAAGGTGGGCTCGGATGCGGTGACCACGCTCTCCGATTGGGATCGCGCGCTGCGCGCCAACCAGGGCAAGCCGGTCCAGGTGACCATTCTGCGCGATAAGAAACAGCAGACTCTAACGTTGCAGGTGGATTCAAAGCGCAAGACCGGGGAGCTGGATATGGAACGGGTCTTCCCGAACGAAGATGGCGTGGTGGTTGCGGAGATCGACCCACAATTGGCGCTGGGATTTGCGTGGGACGATCAAGCGGCCGCCGAGGCAATGCGCAAGCAAGCGGAGAGGCTGCAGGAGCAACTCAAAGCTGGTGGGATTGAACAATTTCAGATGAGCCAGCAACAGGCCGATGAGATGCGCAAGCAGGCGGAGAAGCTTCGCGACAGCCTGAACGCCGGGAGCTTCAAGTTTGACCAGAAGCAGACGGACGAATTGAAGAAGCAGATGGAGCAGTTCCGCGAGAACTTCAAACCGGGAGACTTCAAGGTCGATCCGGAGCAGATGGAGCAATTCAAGCAGCAGATGGACGCATTCAGCAAGAACTTCAAAGCTGAAGACTTTAAATTTGACCAGAAGCAGATGGACGAGCTGAAGAAGCAGATGGAAGAATTTCGCAAGGGATGCAAGACCGAGGAGCCGCAGGTCGCTCCGTATTAAAATTGGAAGGATCGCGTGAGAGACAAACGAAGGGCGCCAAACTGGCGCCCTTCACGCATTTGTGCGGCAAGTCGCGTCCCGCCTACCGAACAACCTCCAGCACAACTTCGATGTCCAGGTGCCGGGTGCTCCCCGGAACATCGAGCGAGCCCAGCATCACCGGCTTGCCGGCAGTCAGCAGCGCCGTATTCTCGAGCACAGCCTGGCGTATCACTGGGTCGTTCCTCCCCACAGGCGACTGCTCTTCCGCCATGCCGGACTGTTCCAGCTTCGAATAGAGCGCGACGCCGGAAGAGAACTCGCGCACATTCGCCGAGATGTTCAACCCCACGTCCACATATTGGACCTGCGATGACTCGGAACCATCGGGCTTGGACGATCCTGTTACGATGGGAACCTTGCTGCCGAGCTTGATTTGCGCGTTTCCCGAACTCACGGTCAGCGAAAAATGCTGCGTTCCCATATGCTTTGTTCCATCCAGCTCCGTCACCGTATAAGTGAGCCGATAAGTCGTCGGCGCCACCCCAGTGTTCGCAGCGCTTGCAGGTTGCGTGCTTGCTCCCGTCTGCGCGGAAACCCCTCCCACCCCGCAGGCAAGCACGAGTACGACTCCTAAAATTCCGGTTGTCAGTTTCATTTTCCCGCTCCTTTTTCTCTCGTAGTTCGATTTCACTTGCGATCTTCCTGGATGAATTGTTCGACGAACTGTTGAAACTCCGCCTGATCGTCTGCTTCCTGCTTCGCACGCATCTCCGGATTCAACATCGCGAACTGTTGTGGGTCATGTTTGTGCGCGATGCGCAGCAGAAGCTTTTCCTCGAGTGTCAGCGGTGCTTCCGGCGCCGGGCGGCTGGCGGCACGCAACTCGCGCAGGCCTACGGAGTCGGCATCGTCGACGGGAGAAGCCAGATGGCCCAGATGAGCCAAACGCGCTCTTCGCGCTGCGTTTCTTGCCGCGGCCACCTTAGCTGGCCCGGCTGAATCGCGTGCCACCGCGCGTGCGCCCCCTTGCGCCTCCGGCAAAGACGCGACGGTCGATTCCAGCCTCGACTGTGCCGGACCAGGCCTATGCGCATGGATCACCAGAATCGTCAGGACCGCCAGTGAGACGGCGAGGACGCCGGCCCCGCCCCAGGCCCACAGGAAAGCCGAATGCACACGACGTTGCGATTTCCTGTCAGTTGCATCCAGCCGCGCCACCAGCCGTTCTTCAAACCCCAAGCGTGGTGCGTCGGACGTATAGCTGGCCAGGGCACCGTCGATCAGGGCATCGAGTGAGTCGTGTCGGCCCGGTGCATGCTCCATCATGCGCCTCCTCTCTTCTCTTCGAGCTGCGCGCGCAGCGTCTGGCGAGCAGTGTGGATGCGTCGGCGCACCGTGCCTTCGGGCAGGCCTAGCAGCCGCGCGATCTCCACCAGTTTCAATTCACCCAGTGCAGCCAGCGCCAGCGGCTGGCGCAGTTTTTCAGGCAGCCGGTCGATGCAGGCGTGAAGCCCGGCTTCGAGTTCCGCATCCATGGCGAACTGCTCAGGGTCGAGGTCTGCCGAGACCAGTTGATGCGGAGGCCGCCGGTCCTCTCGCCGATCGGGTCCTTCATCGCGTACGCGTTCCTGCTTCCGGGAGGAATGCCGCCGCACCGCCAGACGCCAGGCCACGCGGGCAAGATAACCACGCTCGTCGTCAATCCGATCCCATCGCTTTCCGCGCAACAGCTGAAGAAATGTCTCTTGCGCCACGTCTTCCGCGTCATGCGGATTGCGTACGATGGCCAGGGCGATGCGATACACAAAGCGCGCGTGGCGCTCCACCAGCGAGGCAAACGAGGCAGAAACTCGAGCAGCTTCCGCCGTTTCGTCCTGCACTTGCTCTCCCGGGACTGCGATGGCAATCGCGTTTTGCATGTCTACTCAGTAAAGAGCGGAGAGACCGGCAAAACGTTCGCGGGATTTTGAAATGGACGGGATGGGGTCGGGCGCATCGCGGCCCAAACCGATGCCCAGGTCCCTCGAAACGAGACCCGTGCATCGATTCTGATTTATTGGGCCGGTTGAAGCCAGCAGCCGGGCGTCGAGTGTGCAATCTCCTGCTCTTCGGCGGTCATGTCGACGGAGATATCCGCGAACAGCGGCGTGCTTAAATAGCGTTCGCCCGTGTCCGGCAGCATGCACAGAATCGTCGACCCCTTAGGCGCCTCCGCAGCCACACCGAGCGCCGCGGAGAAGGTTGCGCCGGATGTAATGCCTACGAAGATTCCTTCCTTGCGCGCCAGCTCCTTGCTGCAGCGCATCGCGTCTGCATTTGCCACGCGCAGCACCTGGCTTATGGCTTTCGCGTCGACAGCGTCTCCCGCCAACTTCGCGATAAAGTCCGGACTCCAGCCTTGCATCGGGTGAGGTTTCCACGATGGATGACCCGATGCAGCCGATCCATCTGCATTGCGCTGTTGCTCAATTCCGCTTGAAAGCATGGGCGCGTCGTCCGGCTCGCATACCACAATCTTTGTCTCCGGCCGCTCTTTGGCGAGTACCCGCGCCACGCCCTTCAGCGTGCCGCCGGTGCCGAATCCCGTTACCCAATAGTCCAGCCGCTCCCCTTTGAAATCTTCCAGTATTTCTTTGGCGGTCGTGCGCGAGTGCATATCGGCATTGGCTTCATTTTCAAACTGGCGCGTGTAAAACCATCCGTGCGCTTCAGCCAGTTCAACGGTCTTGGCGACCATGCCAACGGCTCTCGCTGACGCGGGAGTAAGCACAACCTTCGCGCCCAGAAAGCGCATGAGCTTGCGCCGCTCGATGCTGAAGGACTCAGCCATGGTCACAACCAGCGGGTACCCCTTTTGCGCGCACACCATGGCCAGGCCAATTCCCGTGTTCCCACTTGTCGCCTCAATCACGGTCTGCCCTGGTTTGAGGCGCCCGCTCTTCTCCGCATCTTCAATCACGCCCAGTGCAAGACGATCCTTGACTGAGCCGAGCGGATTAAAAGCTTCCATCTTGACGAAGACGTTCACGTCAGGCGGCGCGAGCTTGTTGATTTTGATGACCGGTGTGTTGCCCACCGTTTCAAGAATATTGGCGTATCTGCGTCCCATGCGTTACTCCTTCAGATGCGCGCAATTGTATCGTTCGCAGCGGTCCATTCAACAGCAAAAAAGCGGATATCGGTGTGGAAGAAACGAGGAGCCCCGAAGGTTCTCCCCGCGTCCACGCTGGTTCGGCACTGGTCCCCAGCGCAGGGCGCTATCGGGTAGAATCCCTGCGAGGGCCGCGATGCATAACGAAGAAAGCCTTGGGAAACGAGTGTCGCCACTGGAGATGGGTTCGGAAGAATTTCGAGAATTGGGCTATAAGCTGATCGATCGGATCGCCGGCTTTCTCGATTCCCTTCCTGAACGAAAGGTAACTCCCGGCGAATCGCCTGCCAATGTCAGAGACGCGCTCGGAGCTCAGCGCTCGCTGCCGCAGCACGGGGCGGAACCGGCGCTGCTGCTGAATCATGCGGCGGACCTGCTCTTTGAGCACTCTCTCTTCAATGGGCATCCCCGCTTTTGGGGATACGTTACGTCGTCTTCGGCGCCGATTGGGGCGCTGGGAGATTTGCTGGCGGCCGCAGTGAATCCGAACGTGGGGGCATGGTTACTGTCGCCGATGGCGAGTGAGATTGAAGGTCAGACGACTCGCTGGATCGCTGAAATGTTGGGTTACCCGGTCGATTGCGCAGGTGTGTTTGTAAGCGGGGGGAACATGGCCAACATTGTCTGTTTCCTGGCGGCGCGGCAGGCCAAGGCGGGATGGGATGTGCGCACGAAGGGAGTGGCCGGACCCTGCCTGCGTGTGTACTGCTCAGAAGAGACGCATACGTGGATTCAAAAGGCGGCGGACATTTCAGGGTTGGGCACGGATGCGATCCGTTGGGTTCGCACGAATGGCGCCTCTCAAATTGATGTCGCGGCGCTGCGGGAACAGATTTTGACGGACATGAAAGCAGGGGACAGGCCGTTTCTAGTCGTGGGCACCGCGGGTTCAGTCAGTACGGGGGCCATCGACCCTCTGCCGGAACTGGCAGCGCTCTGCATCGAGTTCAACCTGTGGTTCCATGTGGATGGCGCCTACGGCGGGCTGGCGGCGGTTTTGCCGGATGCCCCCGATGACCTGGCTGGCTTGCGCCTGGCTGACTCGGTCGCCGTGGACCCACATAAGTGGCTCTATGCGCCACTGGAGGCGGGTTGCGCGCTGGTGCGTGATCCGGAAAAGCTGCGCGATGCCTTCGCCTATCACCCTGTGTACTATCATTTCGGAGTAGAAGCGATCAACTACTTTGATCTCGGTCCGCAGAACTCGCGTGGGTTTCGTGCGCTGAAGGTGTGGCTGGCACTGCAACAGGTCGGGCGCGACGGCTACGTGCAAATGATCTCCGAAGACATCCGGCTGGCGCGAGAACTTTTCCATCGAATTCCGCGATACGCAGAGCTCGAAGCATTAACCCACTCCCTGAGCATTACTACGTTTCGGTATGTCCCCACTGACCTGAGATCGGGCGACGAGAACGCGGCCTCGTATCTTGACAAGTTGAATCTGGAACTGCTGACTCGCTTGCAGAGCAGCGGCGAGGCCTATCTCTCGAATGCAGTGGTCGACGGGAAGTTTGCGCTGCGGGTGTGCATCGTGAACTTTCGCACTTCGCTTGCAGACGTTGAGGCATTGCTGCCGATCGTGGTGAGGATCGGGAGGGATGTGGACAGGGAACTGCGAACCCAGGCCGTGTAAGCGTCGGCGGCGAGCTGGTCTGTTGCGTGGGAAGTGATCGGCGGTGGAGCGATCTATTTCACGCCCTTGGCGGGATCCCAGACGCCCTGCAGTTTGCGGACGTAGAGAATCTGGCCGATGTGGTAGGCGTTGTGTGCTCCCACATGGGCAATCAGTGACGCATTGGCTGCCAGCTTCGCGTCGTCGGCTGTCTCAACGGCTTTTTCCCAGTCGGCCTGAACCTGGTCGAGCTTTTTCACCAGGTCATCCCATTGCGCGGCCGTGAAATTGTCGAAGGTCTCGTTGTTGTTTCCGTCGAAGGGCGCGGGTTTCTCGCCTTTGAACTGCTGCAGTGCGCGTGCATCCCAGTACCACAGATGGTAGGCCAGTTGTCCAACGGAGTGGTTGCCCTTGCCAGGGCTCCACTTGGCCTGTTCCGCAGTCAGGCCCTGCACGGCTATGTTTGCGGGCACAAACCAATCTTCCTGGTCGTGTGTGGTGTGCAATTGCTCCAGCAGCACGCCGCGCAAAGTGGTGGGCGGAGTCTTGCTTTGGGCGGTTGCGGCGAACGGGACAGCGAAGAGGAGCAGGACAGCCAGTGTTTTCATGTATGGGAACCTCGGGAAAGGTGCAATGCGATGCGGGAAGTATATCGCCTATTTTGAACTCGAGCCACCTGCGCTCGGCCGTTCCAGCGCTTCGCGATTCCAATGGCCAAGGTTCGCACTTGACTCATAGGTGCTGTGACAAAACTCGAGCAACGCGGCGTTCGGCGACTCGGCCTTCCGCACGTCGTCATACATCAGAAGGAATTCTCCAAGCTGCTTGTGATAAAAAGCGGCGTCCGGCCGGGCCTGCGCTTCCTTGAATCCTTGCGGCTCCGGCACGGCGTACGAATAAAACGTGGCGCCTGCAATGTCTCCGCCACCGGGCCAAAATCCCACGCTGCTTACTTCGTGCGAATAGGCTTCGCGCGTCATGGCATCGGCGCCGGGCCGCTCCGGTGCGCGGCGGCCTGAGAAGCGGCTCACCGCCAGGTCGAAGCTTCCCCAGAAGAAATGCACGGGGCTTGACTTGCCAACGAACTCCGATCTGAACTGGTTGAACACCGAATCGACCGACGACAAAATGCGCCAGAACTTCTGGACAGACTCTGGATCGTACGATGAATGCACGTGATCCTCATCGAAGGGGATGGGATCAGGAATCTCAACCGGCATGCGCCAGATTTTCACGTCGATGCCGGCTGAGCGGAGCATTTCCATGACTTCGTGGTAGAAAGCCGCCACGGAACGAGGCGCGAGGGCGAGCGATTTCAACGCGCCGTCACTTGTCTCCAGCACAAGCTGATGGCTTATGAAGTCGAACCAGAGTTCAAAGGACGATTCGCCGTACGGGATTCGCGACGTGGTCAGTCCCCTGGCGGTCACGTAGAGAGGAACGTTCCACCAATGGTTTACAACCGGCGTAAAGGCAAGGCGGACCTTGCCCACGATCTGGCACCACATGTGGAGGGTTGCGCAGGTGTCCTTCCATGAATCCAGGGGTAAGGCGGGCCAGCATTCCGGCTGATCGGAAGTAAACGGCGGCATGGTCGAAATCCTACATCATTTTGCGCTGTGAGAATCCGCTTTTCTTAGCCTCTGCAGGCGTTTCAAAGCCGCCCCAACCGGTGGCCGCCCGGCAAGCCCCCCTTTCTCCCGGGCTTCGTGGTATTTTGACCATTGTGCATGAGACCGATCGACAGATAAGACGTGGGCTCAGTCTTCACCGCGCCGGAAATGTGAAAGCGGCCGCTGAAATCTACGAGCGGGTTCTTGCGCAAAAACCAAACCACCCGGACGCGCTCTACCTGATGGGTTGCGTTGCGCATCAGGCTGGCGATAGTTCGGTAGCTGTCGAGTTTCTCGAAAAGGCAATCGCAGCCCGGCCTGACAAGGCAGAGTACTATTACGCTCTTGGCACGGCTCAAGCTGAGCTTGAGAAATACGATCTGGCGGAAATTAACCTGCGGAAGGCGACCAGGCTCGGCAGCCGGTCGGAGTTTCACTCGAGCCTGGGCCTGCTGCTGAAAAAGCAACACCGGCTCGCCGAAGCCATTGCCGAGTTTGAGACAGCGGTCCATTTAGATAATGAAGACAAGGATGCAAACCTGAATCTCGGCAGGGCCTATCTGGCCGCGGAAAGGTTTGAGGACGCGATACCTCACCTCGAACACGCGCTGAAGATACGGCCGGCGCACGCCCCCACGCTGGCGGCGTTGAGACAGGCTCTCAGTTCGGCAAACAGAGAGGAAGAAGCTGTTGCGCATCTTGACCGGGCGATGGTGCCGCTGGTCGCGAATACCGAGAGGCTCTGCGATTTGGCCGATGCTTTGCAGGAGGCTGAAGACTTTGGAGGAGCGATTGCGGTTTACAATCGCGCGCTCGCGTTCGGCCGGCAATCGCCGCGAGCGTGGTACGCATGCGGCTGCGCGGAACTCGCCCGTCAAGACTTCGCAGCCTCCATTGGGTGCTTCGAGGAGGCCGTCAAGTTGCGGCCCGATTGGCTGGAGGCGCGCCATAATCTTGCCCGGGCGCTGTATGAGATGGGACAGGTTCGCCAAGCGTATGAAGAGTTCAAAATCTGCGCCACATGCACTGAGGAAGGATCTCGCCTCGCGCGCGCGATGCTTGCGGTCATTGCGCCGGGCGCACCGCAAGCCTGTAACAGGGACGTTCTCGAGATACGCGAGTCATGGGTCAGGGATCTACAGGCAGGTGACTTAGGCGCTCAAACGCCGCTTCAAATCAGATCCGCAACCAGTAAGTTGAAAATTGGCTACGTCTCTTCCTTTTTTTCCCGCGATAACTGGATGAAACCGGTCTGGGGTCTCATCAGTCAGCACAACCGTCTTCAATTCGACATTCACTTATTCTCTGACGCGCCAAGGTCAGCCATCCGGCACGGCTATCGCGCACACGCAGCGGACCGTTTCTTCGATACCACGCTGCTCTCGAACAAGGCGTTGGCCGAACTGATTCAAGAGAACGGCATCCAAGTTCTTGTCGACCTGAACGGCTATAGCGAGATGAATCGCCTGCCCCTCTACATGCTGCATCCTGCTCCAGTGATTGTGGGTTGGTTCAACATGTACGCCACCTCCGGCATGCCCTGTTTCCATCACGTAATCGGGGATCGCGATGTGATTCTGCCCGAAGAAGAAGTCTTCTATTCAGAAACAGTGCATCGAGTAACTCATAGCTACCTGACCTTCTGCGTCGACTACCCCGTTCCTCCCGTATCCGAGTTACCGTGCACCGGTAACTCTCCCTTTACCTTTGGATGCCTCGGCTCGCAATACAAGATCACCAGTGAAGTAGTTGAGTCATGGAGTCGCATCCTCACATCGAGCCCCGGCAGCCGCCTGTTTCTCAAGAACAAGCACTTGAAGACACGAGCGGCCTGCGGGTTTATGGAGAAGCTGTTTGGGAAGTTTGGCGTCGCTCCAGAGCGTTTGCTCCTTGAAGGCCCGGCGGATCACTTTGAGTTTCTCAAAGCGTATGACAGGGTGGACATCGCTCTCGATACGTTCCCCTATAACGGCGGCACCACTACAACCGAAGCCATCTGGCAAGGCGTTCCTGTCGTCACCTTCGCCGGCGACCGCTGGGCCGCGCGAACCAGTGCATCCATTCTGCGCGCCGGCGGCCTTCAAGACTTCGTCGCCCTTGACCTTGCGGGATACATCGCTCTCGCCACGCAACTGGCTAACTCACCTGACGAATGGCCCCGCCTGGCTTCTCTTCGATCTAACATGAGGAACCAGCTCGTCGCTTCCAGAGTCTGCGATACCCAGGCGTTCGCGCGCGAGATGGAAGACATCTATCGCAGGTGCTGGGAAAGCTACTCGCAGAAGTGAAAGTTATCCCATGAATTTTGACTGGGAATGCGCGGGACCTCCGCCCTCCACTTTTGCTCGTTGTGACCGGCTAAACTCGCGAACTTTGGGGCCTTCACTTCGCGCCTTGGCCAGACGACATGATCGCTGTCTCTGCATGCACCTCAGCAATGTACCCACCCGAGAACTCCACAATGGCCGAGGTGTGTCCATCTGCCGCATAAGGCCCCGACAGAAGCTTCACTCCCGCCGCCCTGGCCTTTTCCAGCGTCAAGCCCAGATCGTGCACCTCGTATCCCGTAGTCTCATGCCCGAACGGATACGGCAAATGCCCGTCCGTGACGAGCACCTGCATGTTCCCAAACAACGATGCAATGCGAACCCGGCGGTAGGTCTCTCCCGTGCGCCCAATCTCGCCCGCATCCGCGTGTTTTTCGTCGGACACGATCGTCCCGCCGGAGAAGCTGACGAAGCAACGGATGAAGTGATCCGCCTCGTCCGCCGAAACATAGACACGGTTGTCGGGAACGGTCGCCAGCGGCGCATGGGTCGATGCTTTGAAGTGCCAGTAGAGCTGCATCTTCACGCCGCCCGGCCACTGGATAATGGCGTCGATGCCAATCGGGTCCTTGTACGGCGCCACAATTACCTCGGCTCCGGCAGCGCGAGCGGCCTTGACCGCCTGATCCATATTCGTGACCAGGTAGCCGGTGCGCTCTTCTCCAAACGGATACGGTATCGGCGTTTGAAACGCGAACACCGACAGCAGACCTACCGGCGTCGTGACGGCCTGGAACCGTGTGCTGCTGGCCACCGGAGCGGTGTTGGTGACCCCAGGGTTTGAAGCGCTGCCGCCAAACGTAGCCACCAGGCTCTCTACCAGCGCGTCCATATCGCCGGCCGCGACGTACACGTGGGTTGTGTCGTATTGCGGACCCACCGCGACTGCCGATTTGTTTTGCGCGCCAGCCGCCAGCAGCACCGCCTGCAGCGCAATCAAGATTCCGAGTTTTTTCATCAGTGTCGACCTCGGTGAGTGGTGCGATGCGGAAAGTATAGCCTCGCCCGGCTCGCGAAACGCTGTCCCTCTAGTCAAGCTCGCAAGTGGGCGCACTGCGATTGAAACAAGTCCGCCGCAGATATCCAGCCTATGCATAGGACTCGACCGCAATGAACTGTGACCAGCAACCCGCATTGTCGATTTTCGCCGTGGGGAGGATCGGCCTCGGCGTCCTCGCGCTCGTCACCGCCCCGCAGATTGAAGGGGTCTGGCTCGGCTTCGGCGAACCGCTGATCACTGATCTCTGACACCTGTCATCCGACAACTGACAACTGTCATCTGCCCGCCCAACCCCTGCCATGTGATTCAATAGAAAGGATGGGTACTCCTCGGAGAGCGACAGTGCGGGGGCGAGCGATTGCGGCTCGCCGCAAGGTGCGCGAATACGCCATGGTGGCGCGGGCGCTCGCTTCCACCTCGCACCCGGTGCTGGCGCAGATTGTGCCTGCGCGGTTCTGCAACCTGAGCTGCTCCTATTGCAACGAGTATGACAAGGTTTCAGAGCCTGTGCCACTGGACGAGATGCTGCGCCGCATCGACCACCTGGGACGGCTCGGGACGGCCATGATCGGCATCTCAGGCGGAGAGCCGTTGACCCACCCCAACCTGGACGACATCATCCGCCGCATGCGTCGTACGGGCGCCATTGCCGGCATGATCACGAACGGCTACCTGTTGAATGTGGAACGGATTGAACGGCTTAACCGCGCTGGCCTGGACCACTTGCAGATCAGCATCGACAACCTGGAGCCGGACGAGGTTTCAAAGAAGAGCCTGAAGGTCCTGGACAAGAAGCTTCAGATGCTGGCCGAGCACGCTGAGTTCCACGTGAACATCAACTCGGTCGTCGGCGGGGGATTCAAAAACCCAAACGACGCGCTGGTGATTGGCAAGCGGGCCTTGGAGCTGGGCTTTGAATCGACCATTGGGATTATCCACGACGGCAGCGGGCAACTTAAGCCGTTGCAAGAGGATGAGGCCAGGGTTTACTTCGAAATGACCAACCGGAGGAAGACCAACTACGCCCAGTTCGACAAGTTTCAGGAAGCTATTGTCCAAGGGCGCCCCAACGACTGGCGCTGCCGGGCCGGCTCGCGTTATCTCTACATTTGCGAAGACGGCCTGGTCCACTATTGCAGCCAGCAGCGCGGCTATCCGGGGGTCCCCATCGCCGAGTACACGACGGCCGATGTGAAGCGTGAATTCCTGACGGCGAAAAGCTGTGCACCTAACTGCACGATTGGCTGCGTTCACCGCATCAGCCACATCGACCACTGGCGCGCCCCCCAGACCAACACGATTTCGCCCGGCGGCCACGGCGCGGATGTGCTGGTGAGTATTGAGGGATTAGGGATTAGGGATTAGGGATTAGGGACTAGGGATTAGGGACTAGACCTAATACTGTTCACTTAACTATCCTGATAGCTTTTCGAATGTTGATCGGGGGCAGGGGTATACTTTTTCGCGGTCGGAGGGGGAAATTGCTCATCTTGCGCTTGACGCCGCGGAAATTGCGGCGGT
>Ga0302319_10004259_pt1 | contig 29442 bp, 24 predicted proteins | sample Bog_T0_2_FD_203319 | JGI IMG/M metagenome (GOLD analysis project Ga0302319, IMG submission 203319) | Peat permafrost microbial communities from Stordalen Mire near Abisko, Sweden - Bog_T0_2 | ecosystem: Environmental > Terrestrial > Soil > Wetlands > Peat | place: Sweden: Abisko, Stordalen Mire... | reverse complement strand
TCGCGAATCATGTTCAGGCATAGGTCAAATGGAAGCTCGATGACCTCGATGTCCTCGCCTTCGTCGGCGACTCCACCACCCGGCCCGATTCTGGTCTGCGCGGTGTAGGGGGCGGCATAGAAGTGCAACCGTTCGGTCACGGAGCCGGGGCTCATGTAAACGTCGAAGACGTGCTCCAGTGCGCCGATCGTGACGCCGAGTTCTTCGCCGGCCTCGCGGCGAACCGCGGTCTGCGGGTCGTCTTCGTCGAGCAGCCCCGCCGCGGTTTCGATCAGCAGGCCGTCGGGATGGCCATTTACGTAGGCGGGAAAACGGAATTGGCGGGAGAGCAAAACGGTTCCGCGAGCGACGTCGTAAAGGAGAACCGTTGCACCGTTGCCACGGTCGTAGGTTTCGCGCTGTTCGGATGTCCACCGCCCGTCGCTGTGGCGGTAGTCAAAGCTCGTCCGGCGCAGCACGTGCCAGCCGCTCGCGAGAAGCTCGACGTCCCGGACAACGACATTTGGGTTCCCGGTCAGGTCTCGTCCCGCCCGGTCCAGGCCGACCCGGCCACGGTGATCTGGAACGTCTACTCCCTGCTTGCCGACAGCGCCGGCAGCGCCCGCCGCGCCGGCACCAGCGCTGTCAGCGGCCTCGATCTCGTCGCCCACCCGGGCATCCTACGTGCCCCGGCCATCCCACCGGCCCGGTGCCGGCGCCGCTACGGCGACTGACGCTGCCCGCGCTGGTTCCGCCAGGCGCCGGCCGTTTCGTCTTGGCCGCTGCCTGGGAACACCGGCGCCCGGGCGCAGCGCTACGGTCCGTTCGTGCTTTCTTGTGGCGGCGAGGCTCCGCGATCTCTGCGCCGTGTCGTGGTGCTCGTCGTTGCTTTGATCCTTGCCGCGTGTTCCAGCTTTGCGGCGGTTTCCACCCCCGCCTTCTCGAGCGCGGCCGGGGCCGCCCATTCGGGCGCGCGGGCAACGGGTCCGCGCGCCACCACGCTGGCGGCGGGAGAGGCGTCTTCACCCCTCTTGCCAGAGGACACGCTCCTCGCCCCAACTGTCGTCGGCTCCAATCGGCTGTCGCTCGTGCGTGACAGGCGGCCTGCGCTGCCGCTGACCGGGAGCGTTGTGGGGATCGACCCCGGTCACAACGGCCGTAACTGGACGGATCCGGGGTTTATCAATCAGCTGATCTGGAACGGGCGTGAGGAAGAGACATGCGACACGACCGGCACGCAGACTGACGGCGGCTACACGGAAGCCCAGTTCAACTTCAACGTCGCCAGCTTCCTGGCTGGGGACCTGCGGGCCGCAGGGGCCACGGTCGTCCTGACACGCTCCAGCAACGACGGCGTCGGCCCGTGCGTGACGACGCGCTCCGCGATCATCAATCGCGCACGCGCCGATGTTGCGATCGACATTCACGCCGACGGCGGTCCCGCCGACGGCCGCGGCTTCGCGATCCTCGAGCCGGTCGCGGACGGCGTCAACGACCGTGTGATCGCCGCCTCCGCGGCGTTTGGCCGCATCCTCCTCGAGCGCTACCGCACGCTCACGGGAATGCCGATCAGCACCTACGACGGGGTCGCCGGGATCGCCGAGCGCGACAATCTCGCCGGCCTGAACCTGACCACGGTCCCGAAGGTCCTGATCGAGTGCGGGAACATGCGCAACGCGACCGACTCGGCACTGCTGGTGCGAACCTCGTTTCAGCAGCTTGCAGCGAAGGCGCTCGCCCAGGCCATCACCCAGTACCTGACAGCCCGCGACTGATGCGAGCCCCCAACGCGGTGGCGCTGCCGCAACGCGCGCGAAATGCAAACGCGGCTACGGCAAGCGGTGCCGACCATGGCGGGAAGCGTCCGCGGCGGGCTTGGTCGAGGACGTCGCGCAGCCAAGCCTCGGCGATCCGCTTCGTCACGTAGCCGGCAGGCGGCCGGCCGCGCGGAGCGCTCTCCGCGCTCGCCAACTAACCAGCCGGTACGCCGGACGACTGATACTTGCTGCTTGATGTGGATCTGGTGCGCTGGTGCTACGCGTTGGACCGGCCGGGCCACATTGCGGCGACCGCATTCCCTGGCCTCGTCCTGCGCTGCGTCAACCCGTCGGACGGTCGGCCTTCTTGAAACGGAAGCCGACTGGGTGAGGAGCCTTCGTGGGATCCCGGCTGCCACCGTTGAACGGGCGAAGCGCCACGGCGACCGCGAATACCATCAGCGCCGCTGCGCTCGCGATCGCGAGCGCGCCGACGATCAGCGAGGCGTGTTCCTGGACGTCGGTCGCCGCGAGTCGCCGATGCTCGATCAGCGCAGCGACCGCAAGGCCGCAGCCAACCGCGACGACCATGCTCCACGCGACCAGCGTACGCGGCCCGATCACGCCGCCAACCGCGATCCCTTCGCTCACTGGCCAGCGTTGCTCGCTCCACCACAGTAGCGCTAGCGACAGCGAGAGCCACAAGCCCGCGACCATGAAGCCGCCGAGCACATCGCTCGGGAAGTGCCAGCCGAGAATCAGGGTCGAGTAACCGACTCCGATCGCCAGGGTGCTGCCGAGCAGTGCGACCAACGGCCGAAGCACAGCAGGGGCAATGAGCACCGAACACAGCGCAACCGTCATCGCGGCGGTGGCGTGTCCACTGGGCCACGACGCAGCCGCGACCTGGTGGCCGGGTCCCAACCAGGTGGAGTAACGCACATGGGCCACGAGCGGTTTGAGCGCCGCGGTCGTCGCGGTGGCTCCGAGCATCGTCAGCGGGACCGCCAACGCGAGTCGCGGTCGCCTGCGCACCAGGGCAATCGAAACGAGCGCGAGGCCCACCACCGCGTAGTGCACTGCGTCGACCGAGCTCGCAAGCGTGTTGGCCGCGTCAGCCAGGAATGGATATGCGCCGAGGCTCAGGAAACCCGCGAGACTCGCCGCGTCGTGTGCCCGCGCGACCGGCCAAACGAAAGCGACGACACCGGTGGCGACCAGCCCGCCGGCGCAACCCAGTGCCGCGAGAAGGGCGCGTGAGGCACTGTGACGCACACCGTCAGGGTAGCGACCCACACGCCGGCGCTACTCCGCCCGCCACGCCCAGCGTCACTAGTGGATGGTTTGGGCGCGCTTCTCCAGCGTGGACCTGCGAGAGATGGCGCTGGGCTAGCCCCGTTCGGGCGCACTTCGGCGCGCAGGGCATGGTGCGTGGTGCGCTGGGGCGTGGTGCGCTGGGGCCTGCTGCTGAGCGCGCCGCTTGTCTTTGACGGCCTCCGCACGCCTCCCGGGTGATCGACCGGGGCGGCCGGCGTCAAGTCGTGGCCTTCTGGCCCTGGCTGTACGGGGGATCCGTCTAGTACCGATTGGACTCGCTCGCACACGGGTCCAAGACGGGCAACGTTCGTCTACGGGCGACTGCGCGGGCGCTGCCGACGTCGATGCTGACGGCAATGGTCACCGTCCAGAAGGAGAACCGCATGACCCTGCGATCGGCTCGCTGTGCCCTGCGGACGATCTCGTCAGTACGTGGCGCAGCACTCTGCGGTCTTCTTGTGTCTGGCGGTCTCGTCGTGTTAACAGGCTTTGCCTCGGCGTCGGCACATCCGCCCGTCCTGCCTACGCCGGACCGGATGCACGCAACCTCGGTGGCTGTGCGTCCAGGCCATTGCCGGCGGGGGCGGCGCGCCCTGGCCCGCCGAGCTACGGCGTGCCCCGGCCCTCACGCTTCCGGCGCGCATGGCGCCAGCGGGACCCTCAGGATCATTTCCGGCCCCGCGTCCGGCAGCACCTCGGGCTCCTCGCGTGCTTCATTCACCTTCCGCTCGTCGGCAGCAGACGCCCGCTTCCAGTGCCAGATCGACGCGAAGCCGTACGCCCGCTGCACCTCACAGGTCTCCTACAGAGGTCTCGCCAACGGGGTGCACAGGTTCAAGGTGTACGCCGTGACGGGCGGCGTCGACGTCACCGCAGCGAGCATCAGCTGGAAGGTCGAGGCGACGGCCTCCGATACGAGGCCGCCGTCGACGCCGAGCGGCCTGGTGGCCACGCCGGGCGCCGCGCAGATCGCACTCCGCTGGCGTGCCTCCACGGACGCCGTCAAGGTCGCCGGCTATCGAGTGTTCGGCAATGGAGGCAAGGTCGCGCAGGTCGCAGCGCCCGCCTTCACCGATACCGGCCTGACCGACGGCAAGACCTACACCTACAGGGTCCAGGCTTTCGATGCTGACGGCAACAGTTCGGCTTTGTCCGCTCCCGTCTCGGCTAAACCGCTTTCAGCGAGGACGACTCCGGGCACGGGTAGCGATCCGTCGCCCACACCGCCCACGAGCACCGGCGGTGATCCGTCGCCGACACCGCCCGCGGGCACCGGCGGTGATCCGTCGCCGACACCGCCCGCGGGCACGCCGGGGACCGGCGGCGGTCCGCCCGCCCCCTTGACGTCCTGGGTAGCGGCCATCGCCGGGCATTTCGCGCCGCTGTCTGATTCGGCGGCGGCCGCGGATGTCACCCCCGCCCCGGAGAACCGCCCCGAAAACTCTGCGGCCAATGCCTACATGCCGACGGCATCCCAGCTGGATGCCTTCTACAGCACGATCAACGGCAATGGCCAGACCGTCGTGGCAGCCAACCCCTACGATCGATACGTCACCGGCCACTACACGGGGACCACCGACGAGATCATCCAGTGGGCTGCGTGGAAGTGGGGAATTCCGGCGGACTGGCTGCGCGCCGAGTACGTGGCGGAGTCCCACTGGAACATGTCCCAACTCGGTGATCTCGCGACCGTCACGCCGGCGGTTTACAGCGAATACCCGCCGCAGGCCAGGGTCGCGGGCACCGACGAGGTGTATCAGTCGATGGGAATAACGCAGATCAAGTGGAATCCCAATGGTTCGGTCGGAGCCGGCACGGAGCCTCTGCGTTGGGAGTCAACGGCCTTCAACGTCGACTACCAGGCTGCCACTCTGCGCTTCTACTTCGATGATCCGGACGGGCTGCGAAGCGCATGGGGAGACTCAACCTATACCGCGGGCAACGCGTGGGCGAGCCTGGGCGGCTGGTTTGAGCCATATCCGTGGCTCAACGCGGGACAGTTGAACTACATCGCCGCGGTACAGGCCCTGCTGGCGGCCCGCACCTGGGCCCAGCCCGGCTTCTGAGCTCTCGCCCGTCAGCCTTGAAGGTGGCCACGAGCGGCTGCGACATAGCGGAGGTGGGCCACGTCGACATCCTCGAGTGTGCGATTGGCCAAGGCAGTTGGTATGTCCTCGCTGCCACCTCGCAGAACACGTGTTAGCTTGACCTTCTGTTCGCCCGCGCGAAGTTCGGGGACCCAGGTCGCTCCCCACGTCGTGAACGCCATCACGCCATCGAAGGCCTGGACTATGTCCGCAGCCTCATCGAACCAGAGCATCAGCCGGCCGCGGAACACAGCGACCTCGTGCACGACTGCCCGCCAGCGGTCGGTGGGGATCGGCCTTCCGCGAGGATCCAGCTTAAGCTCGGCGACCGCTGCGCGGAAGTCGGCGATCACGACGGTGCCGCTGTCGAGCAGCCTACGCTCGGTCTCGCGCCGCTGGCGTAGACCTTTGGCCTGCAGCGTCGTCTCGAGTCGCTCCCGCTCGGCATCGAGTGCCGCGCGCTGACGATCGGCACTCGCGTCGAGTTCTCGCCTGCTTCTGCGGGCGACTGCGGCAACGGCAATTGGGCTGACGACGCCGACGACGGCGCCCGCAATGATGGCGACGATCGGGACGGCGCTGCCTTCGGACGATCGGATGACTTGACGCATCGTCAGGATCGCGGCGGGGGTGCGTCAACCACCAGTGGTGTCGCTGCTGCGCCGCCGCGGGCGCCTGCGTTTGCCGTCAGCCGTGAGCTGCGCTTTGACCGCGGGCTCCGGTTTGGCCGCGCGCTGCGGTTTGGCCGCGGGCTGCGGTTCGCTCTGGGGCTCCAGCCTGTCCCGCGGCTCGGGCTGGTACGGCGGCTCGGGCTGGTACGGCGGCTCGGGCTGGTACGGAGGCTCGGGCTGGTGTGGCGGCTCGGGCATCCCCACAGCGGTCGGCGCGCTCGCTCGGGCCCCGACGGACTCGCCGGCCGCGCGACCGTAGTAGCCGAGAGCTCCCCCCCGCGCTCCGCCGACGACCACGATCCCGGCCAGCGGGGTGTTGATTTCGACGACCGCCGCGCGACATTGCGTCAGCGCATCGCGGCGGGTGTGCCCGATGCGCGCGACAAGTGCGATCCGGTCGACCATCGCCGTTAGCACGACGGCATCCTTGATGACGCCGAACGGAGGCGTATCGATCAGCACGATGTCGGCCATCGCCCCCAGCTGGCGCAGGAGCGGTGGCAGTGTCGCGCCGGCCAGCAGCACCAGGGGTTTGGTCGGGACCGGACCGCACGGCAGGATGGTGAAGTGTGAGCGGGCGCGGGCTTCTGTCGTCGCGTCGTCTTTGGTGGCTCGAGGGTGCGTTGCGAGTCGGGCCGCGATAGGACTGTCGGCACCGATGTCCACGAGACCAGCGGGCACCTCGATGGTGCCCGCGAGAAGCGAGCTGAGGCCCTCCTCGCTGGGCGCCAGCCCGAGGTACTCCGCAAAGCGTGGGCGACGCAGATCGCATTCGACTGCGATCACCCTGTGGCCGAGCTCTGCCAGCGCGGCGGCAAGTCCGAGGGTCACGCTGGTCTTGCCGTCCTGCGGACCGGCCGAGGTGATCATCAAGACGTTCTCCTCGTGGCCAAGCCCCAGCGCCAGCAGGCTGATCGCGAGCGAGCTGTAGCTCTCATCGCGCTCCCAATCGGGCGACGAGAATGCTGTGGCTCGCGCTGGCAAGCCGTCGGTAGTGAGGGTCTTGTCGGCGAAGCGCCCGGCCAGCCCAGCTGGCCAGCCGCTGTCGTGCCGGGACGGCCGAGGTGGCCCATGCAGATGACCTCGGCGACTGTGAACCGTGCGAACATGAGGGCGCGGGATCACGCCCAGGACCGGTAGTCGCGCCGCTGCCGCCGCGTCCTCTTCGTCTCGCAGGCTGCGATCGAACAACTCAAGGACGATCGCTGCGACGATCGCGATCAGAAGGCCAACGACGAGCGCGATCGCCGCGTCCAGCAGCGGTCGCGGCGAGGACGGCGACGATGGCGCGGTCGCGTTCTCGGTCACCTGAGCGTCCGGCGTCAAAGTCGCGAGGGCTGCCTTCAGCGCAAGCTCGTTCTTCATGTACTGCAGACCGGTCGCCGAGATCTGCTGGGCCGGCGTCAACTTGGCCAGGTCACGCTGGTCGGTGCTCACCGCCTGCTCCAGTGGGAGGCGCTCCTGCGCGGTGCTGTAAATGACGTATTGCGTCGCAAAGGCCGTGGCGAGCCGGGCGGCGCGGGTGGGGCTGGGATCGTTCACCGAGACGTCGACGATGTTCGTAGTGCCCTCGAGTGTTGCCGAGGTCTGCTGCAGCAGCGACTGACTCGGTTCGCCCAGGCGCAGGCTCGTACGAACCATGGCCGCCACGGGCGTCTCGGTGATCTGAGAGACCTCCGTGTTCTCGTCCCGCTCCGGGTCGGGGGGAGTGACCTGCGACCCCGGGGCGAGCAGGCTGGTGACCGCGTTGATCGGGAAGAGGTCGAGCTTCGCGGTCGCGGTGTAGCGCTTGGCGGAGGTGGCGGTCACGCCGAGACTCGCGACGACGGCGAGCACGGGCACGATCACGATCACAAGCCAGCGCCGGCGCAGCACCCGCAGACCGGCAGCGAGCTGCTCAGACATCAGGAGGCCCGAGTCATGGCCGGTTGAGTGATCTTCCGTGATCTCGCCAGTACTCACCGTCGAGGTCCTTCCGTTCGGGAAATGTCGATCCACGCAGGGAGGCCGGATCAGTGTATGCGTCTTCACGTTCTCGCAGCGTTTTCACGGCACGCCCGTGCTCGGTTGCCTGTATCGCCGCGCCGCCCGCCGTCCCCGGAGGGCAGTGCAGTGTCTAGAGTCTGTGCAATGGCTCGGCTCCGCAAAGACCCGGACGCAGCTGACCCGCCGCGAACGCCGGCACGTCAGAACGGCCGATCGCACCCGCCGGAAGCGCAACGCGAGCCCCGCGTGCGCGGCGGCGCGCCGGCGGGGCACTACACGCTCGTCGGCCATGGCCGACGGAACCGGTTTGCTGCGGTGCTCAAACGCGCCACCGACCTGCTGGTCGCCACGCTGATGCTCGTCTGCCTCTCCCCATTGTTCGTCGTCGTGGCGCTCGCGATACGCCTCGACTCGCCCGGGCCGGTTTTGTTCCGCCAACGGCGGATCGGCCGCGACGGCCGGGAGTTCACGATGCTGAAGTTTCGCTCGATGTCGCAACACGCCACCCACGAGGCCCATCACCTGTACGTCACTGCACTCGCAGCCGGCCCCGCCGAGCCGGTCAGCGGACTCCGCAAGCTGACTGGCGATTCGCGCGTGACCCGGGCCGGGGCGATCATTCGCAAGACCAGCATCGACGAAGGGCCTCAGCTCCTAAATGTGATCGCGGCGCAGATGTCGATCGTCGGGCCGCGTCCGGCGGTCCGCTACGAACTCGAGCTGTACAGGCCCGAGCACTTCGAGCGTTTCGGCGTGCGTCCCGGGATCACCGGTCTGTGGCAGGTCTCGGGCCGCGCTCGGCTCGGGTTCAACGAGATGCTCGACCTGGACGTCGAGTACGCCCGCCACCATGGGTTCTGGTTCGACCTGTGGATCATGCTGCGCACGCCACTCGCGGTGCTCCGGGCGCATACGGCGTGAGCGCCAGCGCCCGAGCTTCGCGGCGCGTCCGCTAGGGCCGGCGCTCGCCCAAGCCACTGGCCGCCGCCCGGCGCAGACGCGCCAAGCCGCGCCCAGGCGCCTCAAGGTCGCTGTAGCAACCGACGCGACGCGAGCTGAGGAGGTCGACCCACTCCGGATCAAGCAGGATCGCGCGTTCGTCCTCCCACCCCGGATGGGTCATGACCTCGACCGACGACCCGCCGGCGAGCGCGAGCTTTTCCTCCAGGCCCGTACCGCCCAGCGTGGGGTGCATGTCGCGAATCGAGAAGAAGTAACGCGGTGCAGTGAAGCGCGTCCGCAAGGCGTGATTGAGGAGCGCCCGGACCGAACGGTTCGGCCAGGACTTCTCACCCGGCTGGTAGGTGAAGCTCGGCCGCATCCTCGTGCCGGAGGGGATCGTGCGAGCCGCCAGGACGCCGAGCGATTGATGGATGTGTTCGTGCCCATCGACATGCGTCGGCTCACGACCGTAGAGCCGGTGGAACTCCTCGAACTGCTCACCGATGGCGCGCTCTATCTCCGCGAACAGCCTCGAGTTGGGGCCCCAGCGGCGCCGGGCCGGGCCCGCGAAGTACTCGGCGATCCTTGCCTGGCGGGCGCGTGCTGCGCCGTCGGCGGCCGCGTTGAACGGCTCGGTCAGATTGATGTGAAGCCCGGCCGGAACGCCTCGGGCCAGGGCGAGCCGGCTTCCGGCCTGCGACCCGGCCATGAACACCATCGCGCTGACTGATGTCACCGCGCCGGCGTCGAAGCACAGCAGGGCCGCTTCGGTTGTCGGCTCATCGATGCCCCAGTCGTCGGCGTTGACGATCAGCAGATTGCGCACCTCAGGCCGTCCCGTCCTGGGGGCGCACCATGACCGCGGTCGCCAGTGCGCTCCCGGGTCCAAGGTCCTCAAACGGCGGCGCACCCGCGAGCGCGGAGCGGTAGAGCGCCGAAAGGCGCTCGACGATCCGCGTCCACGCGAGCGGCCGGACGGCGTCGCGCGCCTGCGCCACCATGCGCTCGAGGCTCACGTCGATCGGCTCGCGCCAGCAGCGCTCGAGCTTGAGCACCGCAGCGGCAAACTCCTCGGCGCCGTCGGCTTGCATGAAGTGCACACCGGCCTCGAGCGGCAAGCCCTCTGCTCCGAGGCTCGTTGACACCACCGGCCGCCCAAACGCGGCGGCCTCAATTACCTTCAGTCGCGTGCCCGAGCCCTCGAACACGGGCACCACGACGACATGCGCGCGTTCGTAATAAGGCTGGACGGCGGGCACACGGCCGACGTAGCGGACGCCGTCGGCCGCGAGGAGATGCGCTGGCGGGGTGCCGACGATGTCGAGTTCGACCGCTACCTCCGAGCGAACACGCGGCAGGACCTGGCGCACGATCCACGCGAGACCACGCTCATAGGGCGCGTAGCTTCCGGAGCCGACGAACAGCAGGCGCAGCGGCTCGCCGTTGCGCCGCGGCCGCAGGCCGAGCGGCTCGACACTTTCGGCTCCGTTGGGACACAGCTCGACCCGGCGGGCACCGCCCGCCTTCATCACGGCGGCGTCGAGCGGCGAAACGGCGAGGCAGATGTCCATGCTGCTCCAGATGCGCCGCTCCTCACGGCTGACCTTGCCTGCCTCGACGGCGTTGAACAGGCGCCTCGGTGGACTCCCGGCGCGGGCACCGAGCCGTAGGATCGTCTGTTCGATGTTGTGCGCGCTGTAGACGTTCAGGGTGCCTGGAAACGGTCGCACCAGCGCGACGCCGGCGTCATCGAAGTGCACGATGGCGGGGCGGTGCGAGGTGACGGCATGCTCGAGCGCCGCTGTGTAGGCGGCGGTTCGGTACCTGCCAAGCGACCAGGACTCCCGGCGCGGCAGGCTCACCAGCTGACCCATGCGCTTGGCGCGACGCGCTTCCGGGACCGTCACGACCGCCGCGCCGGGAATCAGCGTCTGTAGCTGCTCGCGCGTGTAGTGGCCATCCGGATCGCCCGGCTCGAATTCGAATGTCACGACGAGCGTGTCGAATGACTGCACGAGCCCGGTGAGGAGGCGGTGGGCGCGAATCCGTGAGCCGTTATCGGGCGGGTAGGGGGGGCGACAGGTTGCGAAGACGAGCCGCGGGCGCGCCGCTTCAGACATCGATGCTCACGCTGCCGTCCTGCTCGCAAGCCCAAGCGACGGTCGCCCGGTCGGACCATCCGCCAGCCGGTCCGTCGCACGCGATGTGAGCCACCGCACCGTCTTCGACGACGCGCATCTGCGCCCGCGCCTTCCACCAGCCTGCGACCTCGCGCGGCAGCGCGTGCCAGCCGTGGCGCTCATCGACGCGTTGGCGCAGGTAGCCGAGCAGCTCCGAGTAGAGCTGGAGGCGCTTCGCCGAGCGCACGTAGTCCGGGTGCACGATCACGTTGACGAGTCCCTGGTTTGCCATCACCCAGTCTCCCTTCTGTCGCCACAGATCGATGTTCGGCTGGCGCAGGACCTCCCACAGCGTGTGGTCCTGCACCATCGTGACCGGCAACTCGACGACGTCTCCGAGGAAATAGGGGAAGATCGAGCAGCAGCCACCGGGCTGGGGTTCGTAGGGATCCGTATCAGGGAAGGAAGAGTCGTAGAGGCAGCCAAGCTCGCACATCCACTCGGCGTTGCGATGCGTCGCCGGCGATCGGAAACCGACCGCCTCCCACTCGCGCATGTAACGCTGGATCGCAGGCAGGGCTTCACTGAAGCTCCTGCGATCGCTGAACAGCAGGCCGTCGTGTCTGATGCCGTGCAGACCGATCTCGCCACCGCTGTTGCGCACGAGCTCGAACGTTTCGGCCGGTATCGGGTACCACTCGGCGACGAAGTTCCAGGAGGACGAGACGCCATGCTCGCGCTCGACCTCGAGCAGCGCCCGCATGTTCGCGATCCCGCGAGCGGACTCCACGTCGTGGGTCACGATGACGGCGAAGCGACGCCCGTCGGGCCAGAAGCCGACCAGCGGCAGCCTTGACGCCGGGCGCTCCGACAGAGCGCGCTGCCAGACGGCGCGCTGGTGGTCGACGAGCAGCGGCTCGATCGGCCAGTGCGGGAAGGAGGGATGGACGTACCGGGCGTGCACACGACGAGCCGCCATGCGAAGCCGGTGCGGCACCAGGGGCTTGATCGCGTAGTAGCCGTCCAGCACCCGGCGGCGGCGCCCCGGCGCGTGGTAGCGCTCGAAGAGGTAATCGTCGGGGTCGATCTCTCCAGGCTCGCGGCGCACCGTCTCGGGCATCGCGACGCACGCTATCGCGCCCACGCTCCCGGCCGGCCGCCGGTGCGATGCGGCGGTCTGCGGTTCGGGACCCCCAGGGTCTACTCGGTCGCCAGCGGCTACCATCGTCCGGTGAGCAGGGATGTTCCCGGCGAGACTCCGCCCGGCCGCGCGATCGTGGCGGGCATCGGAGGGCCGTAGGTGCGCAACGGCCGCGCGCCGGCACTCAGCGCCCGTCGGTTGGCCACCGGGGCGCGCGCGCTGCTCGTGGCCGTCGCGGCGGTGGCGCTCGTCGTTCCTGGTAGGAGGGCTCGCCGGCGCTATCGTCGCCTGCCAACCCGATTCGGCGAAGCTAACCGAGCGTCGAGTGCGTTGCGACCGGACCGTGGCCACCCCCCGCGCGTGTTGCCTTCGACCAAATCGCCTGAGCGTCCAGAGCAACGACCTGCGCCTGTGAACCCACCCGCCAGCGAAATCGCCGTACCGGCGCCCACGATGGACGTCGTCGCTCGCGGCGTCTCGTGGAAGGTGCTCAGCGTCGTGTTCGGCCAGGGATCCTGGTATGCGTCGCTGCTCGTGCTCGCCGTACTCGTTCCGCCGCGCGATTTCGGTGTGATGGCTGTCGGCTCCGCCGTCGTGTCGGGCACGTTGCTGATCCTCGAGTCCGGAACTGGCGGCTCGTTGATCATCGCGCGCGAGCTTACGCCGGCGTCGGTGCGGCGGTCGCTGATCCTCACAAGCGTCGCAGGGCTCGCGGCGACCGCGCTGTTCATCGCCCTGGCCAGGCCGGTCGCCGACGTCTTCACGGGCGGCGCCGACGCCGGAGTGCTGCGTGTGATGGCGGTGACAGTCGGGCTCGCGGCGGTCTCGATCGTGCCGAATGCGCTGCTGTCGAAGCACCTGCGCTTCAAGGCCATAGCCCAGATCTGGATTGCGGCCGCGGCGATCGCGTCGGTGGCGGCCGTGGTGGCCGCCGCTCTCCACGCCGGCGTCTGGGCGCTGGTGATTCGCATCGTCGTCAACCAGGTCGTGCTGACGGCGCTGACCGTTCTCGCCGCGCGGCGCCTTCTCCCACGCGCGCGGTCAGCCGGGGAGCCCGCCGCGCGGCGGGCCGGGGCGACGTCGTTCCTGCTGATCGCGAGCGCGACGTTCTTGGCTTGGACCTGTGACAACCTCGCCGTCGGAGCCTTCACGACGACAACCGAGCTCGGCCTCTACGCGCTCGCCTTTTCGCTGGCCTACCTGCCGCTGACCCAGGTGTCGTGGACGGTCGGCCAGGTGCTACTGCCGGCGATCGCCGCGGCCCGCGACGAGGAGGTGGTTAGACGCCAGACACTCAAGGCCTTGCGGATGATGGCCCTGCTGCTCGTGCCGCTGCTGCCGGCTGCGATCGCCGTCGCTCCGGGCTTGATCCCGGCGGCATTCGGCGCTCGCTGGACTGGCATGGTCGTGCCGTATCAGATCCTGGTGGTGGTGGGCGTCGGATACGGCGTGCTCAACATTCTCGGCGAGGCGCTGGCCGGCGCCGGGGTCAGGAGCGTCAGAGTTCGCGCGAGGATCGACGTCACCTGGGCGGTCGCGACGATCGGCGCGATCGTGATCGGCGTCAACCTCGACGGGATCCGAGGCGCGGCACTCGCGCACCTCGTCACCTTCTGCGGGTTGGCGATCGCCTACGGCTGGCGCGGCGGCCGCGGCATCGGCCTGTCGCTGCGCGCCGTGCTCGGCGCGGTCCGCAGTGTTGCTCTGTGCGCCGCGCTGCAGGCCGCGGTCACCGCCGCGGTCACGCTCGGCGTCGAGCGTGCCGGTAGCGGGTTGCTGGCCGGAGGTCTGCTCGGCGCGGCCGCCGGCCTGCTCGTACTCGCGGTCGCGCTGCGCGCATGCGCCGGCGAACTGCTTGCAGAGGGCCGGGCGGTGCTCACCGCAACGCTGCGGCGCCGCGCTGCGTGATTGCCGCGCTCAGCCGCCTCGCCGGGCAACTAGGCCGGCGACGGGAGCGCGGCCGCGTGGGCGTCGCGGTCGCTCCGGGCTCGACCGCGGATCACCGGCAACGCGCAGTACGCCACGAGGAAGCCCATCACGTAGGTGATCTGCGAGCCCTGGTGGAACGCCGGGAAGGTGAAGTTCACGATCAGCAGCGCTACGACGCTCGCCTGAGCGCCAACCTTGATCGCGCTGGCAAGAGGGCCGCCGCGCACCTTGCCTGGCCAGACGGCGGACAGCAGCAGCAATAACAGGAACACGGCGGCCCCGAGCAGACCCTCCCGCCAGAACAGCCAGAGGTAGCCGACGTGGGTGTAGGACTGAGCGGACGGAGGTACCTGATCCCACGGCTGCCCCCAGTAGATCGTGTCGCCAAGCCCCCAGCCCAGCAGTGGCTTTGCCCGGATTTTGGCGATCACGAATCCCGACTCGACCGTCCGGTAGCGAACCGAGTTATCGGTCTGGTATTGCCCGATGCTGATCAGGCGCTGCTCAGCCGTCTGCAGGGTGGTGGGGGAGACGGCGGCCAGCGCGGATACGCCGATGATCGCGCCGGCGAGGATGGAGAGCAGTGCGCGGGCGCGTCGCGCCCGCCCGGAGCGCACGACCACGAGCAGGACCGCGACGCCGGCCGCGACCCAGAATGTCCGCTCGAACGTGAGCAGCAGCGAGACCGCGTTGAGCACCAGGACGGCCGAGACGGCAGTCCACTGGCGCCAGCCGCGCAGCGCTCCGGAGGTCAATGCGGCGACGGCCAACGTCACGGCGATCGGAAACGCGAACAGGCCACCCTGGAGCTGTCCCACGCCGTTGGTCGTGAGGCTGACGCCTGAGCGGACGCCGAAGTCCCCGCCAAAGCTCGTCCCTAGGGTCCACTGTGCGATGCCGGTGAGGCCGAGTGCGAGACCGAGCAGCACGAGCGCTCGCATCACCCGGGGCAGGGCGCCTCGGTCTTCGAGCGCCGTCATCACGATCAGTACGAACGCGAACCCGCCGGCGAGCGCCCGGAACTCGGCGCCCACCTCCGACAGCCCGTTGCCGGCGCGCAGGCCCACCCAGGCCTCATAAAGGGTGAACAAACAGGCCACAACCACGAGCACGACGGCCACGAGCTGGCGGCGTGAGAGCCGCAGTCGCGGAAGCACGAATGCGGCCCGTAGCAGGCCAGTCAGCAGAAAGAGATCAGACGCCTGGAGTCCGCCGCTGCCGTTGCCGCCGCCGCCGACGTGGTAGGCGTCCGCGACCGAGTAGGGCACAAGCGTCGTCAGCGCGATCAGGATGGTCAGGTGGGTGACCGGCGCCATGAACGCGAGCAGCGTCACCACAGCCAGTGCGGCCACCGCGACCGCGTAGCTCGGGTGTTTGCCGGCCAGCACGCCAAGCAGGACCGCCAGCCCGCCAACGAGTGTGGCGTTGATCCATACGCGGGGGGCGAGGGCTTCGGTCATCGGTGACCCGCTACCGCCGGCTGAGTAAGCTGACCGACGATGCGGCTGGCAGTCATCGCTTGCTTCCTGAACGAGGAAGCATACCTGCCCACCTTCCTTCAGTCGCTCGCCGTCCAGGTGCGCGAGCCGGATGCGCTGCTGCTCGTCGACGATGGTTCGTCGGACGGCTCGGTGCGCCTGGCCGAGGAGTTCGCGCGCGGCCGCCCGACCGTTGCGGTGTTGCGTCGCCCGCGCCGTCCAGCTGTTCGCGATCGGCTTGCGAGAGCCGCCGAACTCGAAGCGTTCTGCTGGGCCGTCGAGCAGGTGGACATCGCGTGGGATGTCGTGGCCAAGCTCGACGCCGACCTGCGTCTCTCCCCGGACACCTTCGCCGAACTCGAGCGCCGGCTCGAGGCCGATCCGGCGCTCGGCATCGCCGGAGTTCACCAGAGCATCGTCGCCGCAGACGGAAGAGTGGTCCGCGAGCGCTGTCCCGCCAACCACGTGCGCGGATCCACCAAGTTCTACAGGCGGGCCTGTTTCGAGCAGGTTTACCCGTTGCCGATGCGGCTCGGTTGGGATACCTCCGACGAACTGCGCGCGCGCATGCTCGGCTGGCGCACGCAATCGTTCTCGGTGCCGTCGGGGGATCCGATCCACCTGAGACCAACCGCCACGCAGGACGGCGCGGCTCGGGGGCACCGTCGCAATGGCGTTGCCGCGTATGCCTACGGGGCGACCCCGGGGTGGGTGATTCTCGGCGCTGCACGCCGGATCTGCGACCCGCCGCGAATCGCGGGCGGGCTGAACTATCTCGTCGGCTGGCTGACGGCGGCGATCCGCTCGTACCCGCGAGCCGACCCTGACCAGCGCGCCTTTCTCGCCCGCGAGCACCGGGAGCGCCTGCGGCGAGCGCTTGTGCGGCGTGTTGCCCGCTGAGCGCGCCCCTCCCAAGGTTGCCGCGGGTGGGAGCGCTCCGCAGGAGCGCCCGCGGCGCCCGCGCAGGACTCTCCCCCGTTATTGGTGGGTCGCGGCGCTGGCGCTCGTGCTGACTGTCGGCCTCGCTGTGATCGTCGGCGGCGCCAGGACGGGCAGCGTGATCGTGCCGCGCGCCAATGAGCACGATGTGACGTCCTGGGCTCCGCCGGGCACGCGGCCGCTGCCAGATGCGCAGGCCGCGGCACGCGTCGCTCGCCAGCCGGAGAACCGGCCTGCAAACGCCGCAGCGAACGACTATGTGCCGACCAACGCCGAGCTCGCCGCGTTTCATGTGGCCCAGAAGGCGGCACGGGCGCAGGGAGTTTTCAACCCGCTCACCAAGTACGTGACCGGTCGCCCCGGGATACGAGATCCCACGACCGACGAGCTGATTCAGTGGGTTTCGCACAAATGGGGCATCCCGACGAATTGGATTCGGGCGCAGATGGTCGTCGAGTCCGACTGGCACCAGTTCCAGCTCGGCGACGCCACGACGCTCAGCGCGAAGTGGGCCACGCTGTATCCGACCTTCTCGCGGCGGCTGCGCTCGAACACTGTCTATGAGTCGCTCGGGATCGCGCAGGACAAGTGGGTTCCAAACGGCTCGATCGGCGCCGGCACCGAACCGCTGCGCTGGAAGTCGACCGCGTTCAGCCTTGATTACTACGCCGCGACCGTGCGTTACTACTTCGCCGGCGACTGCAGCTGGTGCTCCGCCGGCTACCGTAGGGGCGAGGACTGGAACAGCATTGGTGCCTGGTACTCGCCGCAGCCGTGGGGTAACGCGGCCGCCCGCTCGTATATCCGCGCCGTCCAGGCTGCACTCGCACAGCATCCCTGGACGAGGCCGGGCTTCTGAGCAGGATTCTCTGTGGGTCGGGAGAGTTCGCCCCCGCGGCCCTGACCGCGTCGTCCTGTGCGAATTACCCAAAATGTTGATACAGCGCGCTTCCGGCCAGGCGTCCAAAGGCCGCCGGGGAGTGCTTGATCACGGTCCCCATCAGACGCCTCGTGGAGCCGCGACCAAGTCCCGGGTCATAGCCGCCGAAGTAGCTGAACTGAAGCGGCGACTCGGTGGCGCCCCACGAGCTCTTGAACGCGCGCAGGCCCGTGTTGTCGCGGTCGGAGCGGCCGAAGTCGAGTTGGCGCTGCTGATGCTCGCATCCCCAGCGGATCGCCTCCATGAAAAGCAGGTTGTTCGGCCGCAGTGACAGAAAGCGGGGATCTGACGCGCCGAACTTGTAGGTCAGCGTCGTGCCGGCCGCCAGGAAAACGGCAGCGGCGATGTCGCGCTCCTGATGGCGCGCGAGCAGGACGAACCCCAGTCCGGCGTCGAACAGTTCACTGAAACCAAGTATGAACCGGCGGGGTTGCGTCGGCACCCCCTGACGGCGGCGCGTTGCCGTGTGCAGGCGGAAGAACCGAGCGAGGCCGTCACGGCCGACGTTGCGCTCGATCGTGACCCCCTCGCGCCGGGCTTTGGCCACGCCGCGCAACACGTGCGTCTTCGTGAATCCTTCAACGACCCGTTCGACATCGGGCTGGAGCGCCAGACGATGCTGCACGTAGCGCTCGACCACCGTGGCTTCGGCGGCGCCCGGGAGGGCCGCCCGCACCTCGAGCGGGAGCTGGAGCTGCTCGCAGGCGTCGGCGACGCCTTGGGCGACGCGCGCGGTCTCGACGCCCGCCGAAGGATCGAAAAGCGGCTCGCACGAGTCCGAGAATGGCAGCGCGATCAGGCGGGAACCGGTGATCCTGCTGCGCAGGAGCGACACCGGGATGCCCGCGCTGAGCCGGCCGTCTGGACTCATCAGGCACCACGCCGAAAGCGGGAAGCCGTAATGCTCGTGGATCAGCCGCAGCCAAGCCGGGTGGTGAAAGATCGTGCTATCCGGCGCTCGCTCGCAGAGATCAAGCCACGCTCCGTTGACCAGCGGATCGACGGTGCGCATGCCGCCCGCGGTCTCTAGGAGTGGCTTCAGTGGTTGTCCCATGGTCTCCAAAACGCACGACTGCGACGCCGCCGCGCTGCGCGTCAACCTCGGCGGCGGCTCCCTTGTCGGCGGGCCTGTTGCGCGTCACCCGCGTCCGGCTGCGGGTCGTGCGGGTCGGCCACGAGAAAGGGAGGATATGCTCCGCGAGCAATGGCCTGCACGCACGTCGGACCCGCACTCGGTCTTCCCGCCGCCGGCCCGGAACGCACGCGCGTGCTGTGGGCGGCCGAGCCAAGCGAGTTCCGCTGCGGCGTGGGCGTGGCGCAAGGCGCGGGATCAAGCGCCACGGAGCGCGTTCCGGCGTAGGACTCGATGACGGCGACGGCAACACCAGACCACCAGGTGGCGATAGTGGGTGCTGGCCCGCTGGGCCTCGCCGTCGCCGCCCATCTTCGCGACGCTCGTGTCTCGGCCTTCGTCTGCGGCCGCACGATGGAGTTCTGGCGCGACCAGATGCCGCCCGGGATGATGCTGCGCTCGCCGCTTCGCGCTACCAGCATCTCGTCACCCCGGCGGGAACTTTCGCTCGAACGCTGGAGCAGCTCCGAGTCGCGGCCGACCCCGAGCCCGCTTCCGCTCGAAGATTTCATCGCGTACGGCGAGTGGTTCCAGCAGCGCGCCGCGCCGGACCTTGATCCGCGCAAAGCCAGTTCGATAGAAGACGCCGGCGGGTCTTTCAGGATCGCGCTCGAGGGGGGCGAGGAGCTACGCGTCCAGCGGGTGGTCGTGGCCGGGGGGATCGCGCCTTTTCCCTACATCCCACCGGAGCTCAGAGCGCTCCCACCGACGCTGGTTTCCCACAGCTCGCAGTACGGTGACCTGGGCCATTTCGCGGGACGCCGCGTCGTCGTGCTCGGCGGAGGACAGAGCGCGGTTGAGACGGCGGCACTGCTGCGGGAGGCCGGCGCCGACGTCGAGCTGATCTTCCGCGAGGACCGTATCGTGTGGCTCGACGCCCAAGCCGCGTGGCGACTGCCGAAGATGGGCGCCCCCACCGGAGTTGGTGGTCCGCGGTCGAGCTGGTTGGCCGCAGCCCCGGATATGTTCAGGCGACTGCCGCAGGCGTGGCAACCACGGATCGCCTTCCGCTGCATCAGGCCCGCCGCAGCCGCCTGGCTGCACACGCGCACCGATGCGGTTGCGATGACGGCCGGCGAGACGATCGTGGCAGCCGAGCCGCGCGGCGACCAGATCCACCTGGCGCTTCGAAGCGGCGCGGAACGCGAGGTCGACCATCTGCTTCTCGCCACCGGCTATGAGGTGGATGTCCGCCGGTACCCGTTCCTCACCCCGGGGCTGCTCGAGAAGGTGCAACTGATCGACGGGTACCCGGTGCTTGGTCCGGGTCTCGAGTCTTCGCTCCCTGGCCTTTATTTCGTGGGTGCGCCGGCCGCGCGCACGTTTGGCCCGGTGATGCGGTTCGTCACCGGTAGCTGCTACGCCGCCCCTGCGGTCGCGCGGTCGTTCCTGGGTCGCCGTCAGCCGCCCTTGAACTGGGCGTTTTGAGCGCCGGCCACACCAGCGGGGTGATTCTGCTCGACCCGCTGAATGGTGGCCTGGCGGCTGCGAGGACACTTCGGCGGCGCGGCGAGCACGTCGTGGTGATCGCAGGCAGCGACAACTCGTTCACCACCCATTCCCGAGGCGTCGAGGGACATTTCGTGCCGTTCGCCGGGGACGGCGAAGCGTGGATCGATCTGCTGGACGAGCTCGCAAGCCGCGGCAGCTACGTTCTACTGACCGGGAGTGACGCGACCTGCGCATGGCTACTCGGCGCTCGCGACCGGCTGCCGTCGGGGATCGTGTGCTTCGAACGTGCGGACGACGTTCACACGAAGCTGATGGGAAAGGCCACATCGCACGCGATTGCGCAGGCGGCCGGTGTCGCCGTGCCCTGGACGGTCGCCGTCTCCACGCCCGAGGACATCGACGCCGTGTCCGCCGATGCACCGTGGCCATGCGTGCTGAAGCCCGTGCTTTCGCACGAATGGCGCGCTTCACTCGGAGATCACCGGGTGATGCTCGTCGCGAACGCCGAGGAGGCCCGTCGTGAGACCGAGCGGGCACTCACCGCGGGCTTTCCGCTGATCCTCAGCGAGTACGTGCCGGGTGGCGATGGAAACGTCGAGGAGGCGATCGTCGTGCGGGCGGCCGACGGTTCCTATCCCGTCGCGTTCGGATGCCAGAAGATTCGCCAGTACCCGGTCGGCTTCGGTGTCGCGTCGCTGTGCGAGATAGCGGAGCTGCCGCAATCGACAGCACTTGCTCGGGCGGTGCTCGACGAGGCCGGGTTCGTTGGCGTCGCCGGCGTGGAAACCAAGCGCCACGCCGAGACCGGCATTTACTACTTCGTGGAAGTCAACGTACGGATCCCGACGCAGTGGGGGCTTGCCGACTGCTCTGGACTCGACGCGTCGGCACGCCTCGTGGCCACGTTGCGTGGGGAACGGCTCGCCCCGCAGCCGCCCATTCGCCGCCGCGCTCGCCTGGTCTACCCCCAGCAGGACGTGCGCGCCGCGTTGGCTGCCTTGCATGCTGCTCCGCGCGGCAAGAGGTGGGCCGTCGCCTTACGGTTCGCGCGCTCATACGCGGGCACCCGCGAATTCGGCATCCTGGATGCGCGTGACCCCGCGCCCGGCGTCGCATGGCTGGCTGGCTTCATCCGCCGGAGCGTTGCCGCCCGGCTGCGAGCCGCGGTTGCGCGCCGTTCACGTCCGGACCGCGATCGGCGAGCCGGCTAGCGTCCCTCGCCAGAGGGCGTTCAGACGCCGCCGTACCCGGCGGGGCGTTTCGTAACGCCCGCTCATCAGCGCGCCTCGCCACTGCCGCCGCCGAGGCTTCGCGCAACACGGCGAACTCTCGGAGCGATCGTCGTGCGCCGGACCAGCGACTTTGCCAGCCGCCTGCTCCGCGCGGCAGCGGCCGCGAGCGACGGGAGTTCGACGGCTCCGGCCGCCGTCATGACGCGGCGATTCGTCAGCGTGCGTTTGAACTCGTAGCCTCCGCTCCCGAGGTCTATCGTGGTGATCCCTGCCTGCGGCGCGCTCTCCGCGAGCCTCAGCAGCAGGATCAGGCCGGGAGAGTACGCCGCGAACCGTGGATCGTAGGCCGGGAACCACGAGTGGCAGACGGGCCCTGACCGTAATCCGAGGTGCACCGCCACCGGTTGCTCGTCGGCCGAGATGATCGACAACAGGCCTGCGAATCCGTCGCTCTGGGTCCGATGGACCAGACCCAGCACGTCGCGGATCCAGTGCTGTTTGAGGATGTCAACGGCACCGGTCTTGGTGTACTGGGCCGATTTCCAGCGCAGCATCGTCGCTAACACCGCGGGATCGTCGGTGTGCGCTGTGAAGCGAATCGTTCCGTGCTCGCGTTCGAGCTTGCGGGTCTTGCGCCGCAGGTGCGTGATCGAGTGACCGTGATTGCGCTGAACCCATTGGAGGTACGGTTCAAAGCCGTCGTCGAGATCGATCTGCATGGACTCGGCGTGAACGCGGTGGAACGGCGCGAAGGCTGGTTGTGAGTCAACGACATGGTGAAACTCCCAGGTCGTCAGGCCACAGGAACGAATCAGCGCTCTTGCATCCAGGTTGGTTTCGTCCGGCAGCACCACGCCGTGGTAGTCCGAAAGGATCGAGCCGACCGGTAACCCCATGCCCAGGCGGCCGCGCTGAAAGGGGAAAAAGCCCTCGACGCGTTGATCGACCTCCAGAACGGCCACGCTGACGTCGTCGCGCGCAGCGGCAACAATTGATGTGAATTCGGGGGCGAAGAACGGGCTGGCCAGCGACGGCACGGTGCGCTGGATCTCCGACCAGCGCGCCAGCTCTCGCGTGCTGAGCGATCCAGCCGGTACGACGCGCACGATCACGAGGCCGCCTTCATCAGCGGCAAGGTGACGTCGCCCGAACCGCCGAGGCCGTGCCCATCAGTTCGCGAGACGGCTGCGGGGTGCTCCTGAGCGAGCCCATTGCGAGGGCTGGCGCTCGAGCGCGGTCGCATACGCGGCCAGGAAGTTCGCGCTTGCGCGCTCCCACGAGAGCACCTGTTCAACGCGTTCGCGTCCTATGCGACCCATCTCGGCGCGGCGGTCCGGATCGTCGAGCAGTTCGGCGATCGCCCGGGCGAGGTCATCGGGATCGTTGGGGCGGGCGTACAGCGCAGCGTCGCCCGCGGTCAGCCTCGACTCGGTCAGGTCGTAGGCCGCAATCGACCGCGACATCGCCATGTATTCGCCTATCTTGACCAGCGTCGAAGCGTCGCTGAACGCCGTCTTGGGGTCCGGTACGAGACAGACGTCCGAGGAGCACAGCAGTCGCCGTAGGTTTTCGCCCTGTAGCCACCCGACGAACTCGACTCGATCGTCGAGCCCCAGGCGCGTTGTCAAACGCCGTAGGTCCTCGAGTGCGCTTCCGTCGCCGGCAAACATCGCGTACCAGTCGTCGCGACTCTCGCCTAGGCGGGAGAGTGCGCGCAGCGCTTGATCCAGGCCGTCCTGCGGTGCCATCTCGCCGATGAAGCTGATCAGATGACGGCGCCCGCGTCGGAGCGCAGGATCGGCGGGCACCGGCGTGAACGTGGTGAGGTCCGGCCCGCTGCCGACGACGAAGACGTCCTCGGAGCGCATGCCACCACGCCTTACGGCCACCGTCTTGTAGGACTCATTTGTTGCGAGCACCAGGTCCGCCAGCCGGTAACACACCCACTCGAGCCCCAGCACGAGCCTGTACACGAGCCGATTGGTGCCCCACCGCGCGAGATAGAGCTCGGGTGCGAGGTCGTGATGGTCGAAGATCATGCGGGCGCCGCGCCGTTTGAGGAAATGCACCGCCAGGAGCAGGAAGTCAGGCGGGTTGGAGGCCTGCACGATGTCGAAACCGCGATCGCCTGCGACCCGGCGCGCGATGGAGCGGACGTGCCAGACGGCGCCCGAATATTCGCGTACGTAGCTCATCGTGCTTCCGCTCGCCGGCGGCTGGACGTAGCGGTATATGTCCACGCCGTCGCGGCGCTCGAACAGTTCCCGGTCACGACCGTTTCCCTGCGGGCTGATGGCGACGACCTCGTAGCCCGCCGATCGCAGGGTGAGAATCTCGTTCCAGACGCGGCGATCACTGGGAACCGAGCGGTCCTGAGTGATCACGAGCACGCGCACGGTGCCAGGGCCAGCCTCGGCGGCTGGCAGCCCCGAAGAATCGTCAGGCGTGGTCCTGATGCTGGTACGCAGCGGCATGTGCTCTTGATCTCCGAGAGGAGGGTCAGCATAGCCCGCTCTCGTAGCCTGGCGCAGTGGACGATCCGGATGCGGCGAGTGCTCACCGCTCACCGGCTGACCTCATCCGGCTGATCGGGAAGCGAGGTGTGCGCACCGCTGACCGGCTGAGCTCGTCCGGCCGATGCGCGGCCGAGCCCGGAGCTGTCCCCCGCCACGGGTGAGTGCGGGGGCAGGTGTGAGCTCTTACGCGCGATCGCGAACTGGCGCTGCCCATCATCGGCCATGCACCACAGCGGCTCGCGGTCATCGCCACCGCGCAGAAAAAGCTCGAACCCCCAGTTCACATCAGCGTCGTCGACGACGACGACACCGCCGGGCGCAAGCAACGGCCACGCCGCTGAAAGCTCCCAATGGACGTTGCGCGTCGAATGCCGGCTGTCGTGAACGAACAGGTCGATACGCCCCAGGCGGCGCAACAGGTCGGGAAGCTGCCGCCGGCTCGAGCCCTTGAGCAGGGTCCAACGATCACGAAGCTCAAGAGGCACCGCCACGGCCATCTCCGACCAACGCTGCGGAACGAGCATCGGCGGAAGATCGATGCTGTACAGCTGGCCGCCGCTGCCCTCGCGTAGCGCCTCGAGCATCACGCGGCTGCTCACCCCGTGCGCGACGCCCGTTTCGATCGCGGCTTGGGCGTGGAGGTGATGCACGATGCACCAGAGGGCCCGCGCAAATCCGGGGTCGGCGTCGTCCTGGTCGCCGTAATTGCGTCGCCCGACGCTCAAGCCGCCGCTCGTCATCGTCTCCAACACACCCTCCCAGGTGCCTGCAAAGGCTTGCGCGTGCGGGCAGGGCCAGGCGGCTCCCAGCATCGCGTGCAGGTCGCGCTCCCACTGCTGCGCGGCGTGATTTGCGGGCAGCCGGCCACGACGGCGCGCGCTCTCCCACCGCACTGCGACCTTCTCGATGACGCGGTCTGCGGCGTCCGGCGGCGAGGCGACGAAGGCGCGCAGTGCGCCGGTCAGGTAGCGGACCCCGACCGGTGCCAACGGGTCCCCATCCACAGCGCGGACGCGTCCCACCGGCCCCGCCTAGAGCCGTCGGCGCGTCGCGGCGGCCATAACTCCGCTACGAGCCGCCCACGCACGCGACGGTGTGACGGCGCAGTCACCCACGGCGGCAGGCTATAGGATCGCCGTCCGCTTCGGCGATCGCATGTTCAGGCCAATGCCGCGCAACCATGTCCCAACGCCGAGCGCCGCTGCCACTTCGCTCGACCGGCTGCCACCGCGGATCCTGGTCGTCTCGCAGAACGCCTCGGTTCCGCGTGATCGTCGCGTGAGCAACGAGTTGCGCGCGCTCGCCGCGGCGGGCTACGAGGTCGTCGCCATCTGCCCGCAGGGGGATGGTTTCGACGAGGCTCGCTTCGAACGCCGCGAGGGGATCGACATTTTTCGCTACCGCCAGTCGGCCGCGAACGGCACTGCGCTGAGCTATCTGCGGGAGTACGCCACCGCGTTCTGGCGGATCCGCCGCTTGACGCGAAGGCTCGCCGGCGAGCGCGGGTTCGACGTCGTGCAGGCCTCCAACCCGCCGGACTTCCTGCTCCTGGCGGTCCATTTCCTCAAACGGCGTGGCACAACGCTGATCTTTGACCATCACGACCTCGCGCCGGAACTGCTACTCGTCAAATTCGGCGACGACGCACGCGTGCTCTACCGGTTGACGCGGATGATCGAGCGCCTGAACTTCCTATTGGCTGACTTCGTGCTCGCGACGAACGAGTCGTACAAGAGGATCGCCGTGGAACGCGGCGGCATGCGCCCCGAGGCCGTCTTTGTCGTGCGCAGCGGGCCGCAACTCGCCCGCTTCGGTCCGGTTGGCGCGGACCCGGCGCTCAAGCGCGGACGCCAGTGGCTGATCAGCTTCATCGGCGAGATGGCTCCACAGGATGGCGTGGATCACGCGCTTCGCGCGCTCGCCGACCTGCTGCGCCGCCGCGACGACTGGCACGCGATCTTCGCCGGGGACGGCGGGTCACGGGGCGACCTGCTCGCCCTCTCGAGGAGCCTTGGACTGGACGGCCACGTCGAGTTCACAGGGTGGCTCGAGGATCCCGAGCTCAAACGGGTTCTGTCGTCTTCGGACATCTGCCTCGCACCGGATCCAAAGACACCGCTCAGCGACGCGTCCACCCTGGTCAAGATCGCCGAGTACATGGCGATGGCGCGTCCGGTCGTCTGTTACGACCTCGCCGAGTCAAGGGTGACCGCCGCGGACGCCGCGTCCTACGCACGCCCCAACGATCCGAAGGCCCTCGCGGACGCGATCGATCAACTGCTCGACGACCCGCGGCGGCGCGCGCTGATGGGTCGCGTCGGGCGTGAGCGCGTGGAGCAGGTGCTCTCGTGGGAGCGCGCCAGCGCCGAGCTGCTCGGCGCATATCAGGTCGCCCTCGCGCGTCCCAGCGCAGCGGGCGCCGGGCGGCGAGCGTGGCGGTCCGCCGACCGCCGGCGGCGCCGGCTCTCTGGCCTGCGCCCGCTGGACTGACGACCCGCGACGTCGGAGCCATGCGAGGCCGACGTTCGACGGCGACCTCTCCAAACCCTCGCCGCGCGACATCGTCCGTGCGCGCAATGATGGTCGAGAGCCGCTCGGCCGACCACCCCAGGCTCGCCGGCAATGGCCGCCCAGCACGGCCGCGCGCCTGACCGAGCGCTCGCGCCCGCCCACTCGGGCGGCGAGCGTAACCGCTTCAGATAGGTCCTATCCCCCCGTTGGATCAGCGCGCGATCGCGGTGGACCCAATTTGCGAAGTGCTGGCACGAACACGGCAAACCAGCCGTCAGACTGCTCTCGCATTACCCGGGTCGCCAATGCCGGAGAAACATCACCGGCGTTAGGAGCAGTCCCCGGGATAGGAACTCACGAGAGCCAAGAGGATGAACTTACGACTCAACTCCGAACCGCGCACGCGTGTCGCACAAGGCACGCCGTCGCGACGGCGGCTGACCGACGCCCGGACGGCGCCGGCGGTCGAGGTCCCACTCTTCGACCTCGCCCGTGGTCTGGCTCCCGTACACGCCGATGCGGTAGCTGCCTTCGAACGTCTTTGGGCGGCGGGACAGTTCACGCTCGGCCCCGATCTCGAGGACTTCGAGCGTCGCTTCGCGGAGTTCTGCGGAGCCGACCACTGCGTCGGTGTCAGCAACGGCACCGTCGCCGTTCAGCTTGGACTGCTCGCGCTCGGGGTGGTGCCGGGTGCTGAGGTGATCACCGTGCCGAACACGTTCGTCGCCACCGTCGAGGCGATCGACGCGGCTGGAGCGAAGCCGGCCCTGGTCGACGTGGATCCGGTCTATCGTTGCATGGACGCCGGCCGGCTTTCCGCGGCAGTCGGTCCCGAAACTGGCGCCGTCGTCCCCGTCCATCTGTTCGGCCGGCTCGCGCCGGTTGCCGAAATCTCCGCGATCTGCGCACGCATCGGCGTCCCACTGCTCGAAGATGCCGCGCAGGCACACGGTGCGCAGCGCGACGGCCGCCGCGCGGGCACCTGGGGAGACGCCGCAGCGTTCTCCTTCTACCCAACGAAGAACCTGGGCGCCGCCGGCGACGCGGGAGCGATCATCTTCCGCGACGCTGATGCCGCTCGCGCCGTGCGGTCGCTGCGCCACCACGGGTCGCTTCCGGATCAGCCGAACCGACACGTCCGGCGCGGCACCACTGCTCGGCTCGACAACCTCCAGGCGGCCCTGCTGACACTGCGGCTCGCCCGCCTCGATGATGAGAACGAGCAGCGCCGCCGGGCCGCAGCCATCTACAGGCAGTTGCTTGCCGAGTTGCCGCTGACCCTCCCGCCGGCCGACGGACCCGACGAGGCGCAGGTGTATCACCTGTTTGTCGTCGAGGTGGCCGACCGCGATGCGGTGCTCGCGAGCCTTCGCTGGGCGGGCATCGGCGCTGGGATCCACTATCCGACGCCCATCCACCTCCAGCCGGCGTGGCGTCATCTGGGATACGCCCGCGGGGACTTCCCGGTCGCCGAAGCACTCGCCGACCGTTGCCTTTCCCTGCCGTGCTTCCCGGGAATCACCGAGGAAGAGCAGCTGCGCGTCGCGAATGCGCTCGCCAGGGCGCTAGCAGATCCGCGATGAGATCATTTCGCGGCGAACTTCCGGCTCGACGGCTCGACGGCGGCGACGGGCACTGCGGGCGCGTCAGGGGCGAATAGCGTGCCGGCGCCGAGCCCATCCACTACAGCGGCGCGTACTGCGCCGGGCGGCGCGATCGCCGGTCCCAGCGCGCGCCGCACGCGCCCACGACCAGCCGAGCGCCGCGATGCCCGCAATGAATGACGGGCGGCTGGGCTTGGCGCTAGTCGGTGTCGGCTACTGGGGCCCGAACCTGCTCCGAGCCGCCGCCGATCTCGAGGATGCCGAGGTGACGGTGATCTGCGACACCTCCCCCGAGGCGCTCGTCACTCAGGCTCGGCGGCACCCGAGCATGCGCCTGACCTCACGGCTCGAGGATGTGATCGAGGACGACACGATCGACGCGGTGCTCATCGCCACGCCGGTTCAAACCCACCACGAGATCGCCCAGCGCTCCATGCGAGCCGGCAAGCACGTGTTCGTCGAGAAGCCGATCGCCACCAGCAGCGAGGACTGCCGTGACCTGATCAGCTGCGCCGTGGAGCACGGCCTGATCCTGATGCCAGGTCACGTCTTCCTCTATTCACCGGCGGTCGTGGCGATCAAGAAGCTGCTCGACGACGGGGCCCTCGGCGACATCTACTTCGTCACCTCGACACGCGTCAACCTGGGGATCCATCGCAGCGATTCGAGCGTGATCCAGGACCTCGCGCCGCACGACTTCTCGATCCTGCACTACTGGTTCGGTCTGCCGGCGTTCGCGCGGTCGATTGCTCGCGACTCCGTCGTCCCGGGACTGTGGGATGTCGCGTTCATCGATCTCGGATACTCGACACTGCGGACGCTTGCGCGCGTCGAGCTATCGTGGCTGGCGCCGACGAAGCTCCGCCGAACCGTGCTTGCCGGAAGCAAAGCGATGGTGGTCTACGACGACACCAGCAGCGAGCAGGTTCGGATCTTCGATCGTGGTGCTGAGCTGGTCGAGCCGCACAACTTTGGCGAGCATCGAATGACGTATCGACTCGGCGACGTGCTCTCCCCACACCTCGACGCAGAAGAGCCGCTGCGGCTCGAGCTGGCGGATTTCGTCGCATCGATTCGCACGGGAGCGCAGCCGCGCTCGAACATGCTGCTGGGCCTCGACATCGTGCGGATGGTGGAGGCTGCGGAACTCTCTCTCGTTCACAACGGCGCGCCGGTGCAGATTGTCGCGCCGGACGACGAACGCCGACGTGTGCCCGATCGCAGGTCGCTGGACCGCGTGCCGCGGATCAACGAGGTTTCGCGGCTGGGCGAGGATGCCGCAGAGATAAACATTTCGCGTACCGCCGGCTGAGAGCTTCGAGCGAGCGTCGGTGGCCAGCGCGATCCGCCACTGACGCCCGGTGCCGGCAGGAGTTACGTAAACCGGGTTGATCGAGGCGGGCGGCCCGTCAAGCGGAGATATCGCTTGACGGCGCAGTCCACGAGTACTCCGGGCAGCGGCATGACAGTGCGTTTTGACGACCTTCAGACGTCTTGCCAGCCGGCGGGGAAGACGCGCCGTCCCTCGTGGACGTGCTGGAGCGTCGCGCGTGCCTGGTCGGCGGAGTCGGTCTTGTCGATTACGCCGTCGAGGCGGTCGGCGCGGATCGCCTCTGCCGCGCCGGTGCTCAGCGCCGCGGTGATCAGGACGAGCTTGAGGTCGGGGCGCTGCTCGCGCACGCGACCGATCGCCGCCCAGTCGATCGGGC
>Ga0302319_10004258_pt1 | contig 29444 bp, 22 predicted proteins | sample Bog_T0_2_FD_203319 | JGI IMG/M metagenome (GOLD analysis project Ga0302319, IMG submission 203319) | Peat permafrost microbial communities from Stordalen Mire near Abisko, Sweden - Bog_T0_2 | ecosystem: Environmental > Terrestrial > Soil > Wetlands > Peat | place: Sweden: Abisko, Stordalen Mire... | reverse complement strand
GAATGCGCAGCGAGCAGCGGAAGCCGAGCGGAAGAAAGCGAAGGAAGAAGCAAACCGCGCGCTATATCTAGACAATTTGGCAAAGCGTGAAAAGGCGGTCTGGAAACAGGTGGATGCGCACATTCAGAAGCGGCAGGCAAATGATTACGACCGGGCTGTGATACTGCTAACCGACTTGCGTGATTTGGCTGTCCGTCAGGGAGGTGAAGATGAATTCCTCTTGACAATGGAAGAACTTCGCAAAACACATGCTGCCAAGGATAGCTTTCTGCGTCGCCTCACAAAAGCAAAGCTATAGGTGAAATCGGGGGGAAGTGGTTGGGCTCTCAAGAACACCGCACGAAGCCAAAACAGCCAGCATGTCACTCTGTAAAAGCCAACAGCCATCAAAACAGCCACCAAGCAATTTTTATCACTCAGTTTTCGAGAGACAATTTGCTTCTAACTCTTTTATTTTCTTGGTGCCCGGAGGGGGACTTGAACCCCCACGGAGGGTAAGCTCCTGCGGATTTTAAGTCCGCTGCGTCTGCCGATTTCGCCATCCGGGCTTCGAAGGGCGCAGTTGATCGTGCGATCTACACGAACTATGGTACCTGAGCATGCGGAGATGTTCTCTCCGAATCCCAAGGCTCGCAGCTTTGCGCCCGGACATAGCGCGACGGCGTAACAGAGGTGGGCTTCTGGGACGGTCCGAAATCTGGATGAAGAGGGTCTACTGGACGCCGCGGAAACAGATGTTCTCGCCGTCCAGCCGATACTCCGCTGAGCAGACGTCGCCGCCGCAGATCATTGTTTCCCCACCGCAAAGCTGGCGGCGCGTTATGAGCCCTAACGTCCCGCATCGCGGACAGGACATTACAGCTACATATGGGTTTTGTGCATGCCCAAGCTTTGCCTGATTTTCCAGCACAAAAACTGTGCCTGGGTCCATTCTTTCGGGAATCCATTCTTCCAGAAACTGCAAGTCGGTTGACATCCTGCCCTCCGGTGGGTCGATGTAACCGAGCCGCGTCCCGTGTTTTGGGCCGGCTCTGTTGTGTAACAACAGCAGGCTTCGAATGGCATTCCGGAGGCTGGGGAACCACCGGACAAAGTCAGTGTTTCCTTGGACGGGCCAACGTGTCAAACGGAATCGGAGGATGGGAGTATCGAAACGGGTTCCCCGGAGCGAATCGCCTCACCGGGAGACCTTCGTGGCAATTTTCACCTGCGAACCGGCAAGTTCGTCGATTGACCGGTAGGTTTCTTCATTGCGCAGAATCGCCTCTACGTACTCCCGAGTTTGAGTGAACGGAATGGATTCCACAAATTCGTCAATGCCGCTATACGGGCCGGCGGCCTCCCAATCCACAACGCGTTCGTCACCGGCATTGTAGGCGGCAAGGGCGTACTCCTGGACACCTCCGAACTTGTCGAGCATCTTGTGCAGGTAGCGGGTGCCGAGCCGGATGTTCGTGTCGGGATCGAGCAGTTGAAAAGTCTGGAAGTGGCTGATGCCCTCCTCGTGCGCCATCTCCTTACCCACTGGAGGCAGTAGCTGCATGAGCCCGTAGGCGTTGGCATAGGAGACGACCGAGGGATTGAACTCCGACTCCTGACGAATGAGGGAGGCCACCATGTATGGATCGAGGTTGTTCTTTGCCGACTCTGCCTTGATAGTGTCCCACCAGGGTTCAGGGAACAGGATTCGCCAGTAGGCAAGTGGGATGGCTTTGATGGAAGCCGTGGCGGCGTAGGGCAGGGCCCTCTTGAGGGCGCGCATGGCGCGATACGTCTCTCCATAGGAAGCGTAGATTTGCGCCTCGGCCAGGGCGCTCCAAGAGGCAGAGTCGGGATCGGCGGCAATCTCCTGCGCGATGTAGTCGTTCAGTCCGGCATTGGCCAGCAGGCGTGCCTTGGCCAGGTGTGGGCTGTCCTCTGGGAAACTCTCGTCCAGGTGCGGCACGGGGACTGCCTGCAGGCGATCGAGCTGCGGCTGAACCACGGGTTCAGCATTTCCCAGTGCAGCCAGGCGTTGGCGCGCCATTTGAGCATAGAAGAAGTGCTGGTAAGCCCGGATCAAGGTGCGGTAATTCGCTGCGGCGTTCGCGGGCTTGTGGTCCTGGGTCTCGTAGAGCCGTCCGCGCCAATAGATCGCGGATACCGTCTCCTTGGCGCCGGGATAGAGCCGGATCTGCTCGTCGAAAAGGCGAGACGCCTCAGGATAAAGTCCCTGGCGGTAGCTGAGCCATCCAGCGCGCCAGTGGGCCGCAGCGGCGTTGGTGTTCTCCGGCAGGTGCGTGGCGAGGTAGCTGTAATACTCCACCGCAGCGGGATAATCGCGGCGCAGCATGTACATGTTGCCGCTGGAAAAGAGCGCTTCCGCAAGCCAGGGGCTGTGCGGGAAGTTTGTCTCCATCTCGACGACGATCTTCTGTTGCGTGTCCGTGTCGTTGCGATCCCTGGCCAACTCCATCAGCAGATAGAGACGGCGCGCACCGTTCTCGTCGTGTGTATCGACCAGTGCTTCCACCTCGGATCGATTCAGACGCTTCAGTTTCAGATCGCATGCCGCTTCAGCCACTGCAAATCCATTACGGGTTTGTGGGTCCAGGCTGGATTCGCGGGCCAGGGCATGGTATTGCTCGGCGGCCTCTTCATAGCGTCCTGCGTTGTAGTAGGCGTCGCCCAGGCTGCGGAGTTCGGGCTCTGTCAGGGTGGATTCGGCACCCATTGCCGTGAGCCTGGCGCGCGCAACGGGCGCTTCAGGACTGAGCGGATGACTGAGAAGGAGATGTTTGAAGATGCGTTCAGCTTCCTGCGTTTGCCCGAGGGTGAATGCAACCTGACCCTGCGCAAGCTGGAAGCCGGAGCGGCAGACAGCGGGCAGGCTGCTGGCTTGCGCGAGCACCTGTTGAGCGGCCGCAGCTTTCCCCAGGGCCAACAAAACATTGGCCTCCAGTTCAGGCGCCTGGGCATTGAAGATGCTGTCGGGATAGCGGGCGCTGAAGCCACTCAGCAGCCCCTCGGCGCCCGCATCGTTTCCGGCATCGTGGCTGGCCTGGGCTCCCAGAAAGTCAGCGTAGTCGGCCAGCACGTCGCCGGCCTGGCGCGCCATGTGCAGGTTGCCTTCGGCGTCGGGATAGCGCTTGTCCAGCAGAAACGCGTGGCCGAGTGCCAGATAAGCCGCGGCTGCCGCCTCGCCTGTGTGCTGATGAGCGTATTTCGCCACGCCCTCGTAGGCGGCGGGTGTACGCAGTGTCGCCAACTGCTGAGCCATGGGGCGGAGCTCGGTGGAGGCCACAAAGGCTTGCCGGATGCGCGTGGTCCGAGCGGACCTTGCCGCTTTGCCTGCTCGTCCGGTCCTCTTTTTCCCTTTTGCGGCCGCCGCAGTCGGCTTGTGGGCCGTTTTGTGAGTCGTTTTGACCCTGGGAGCGGCTGCAGCGGGCTTCGCCGGCGTAGGATCGGAGCTTTGGCTGCTGATGGGCGCCACCGTCATCAACACGGCGAGTACGCCGGCCAGCCATCGCATGAGCCTGGGGGCGGGAGATGGGGAAGCAGCAAGCCTCATCCTTTCACTGTATGCTGCTTTCGCCCAGAGGGCTCAACCGGGAACCAGCAGCGTTACCGGCCCGATGGCACAATCGCTGATTCGAGGCTGCTTCGGTCATCCAGGTCCCGCCGGGAGAAGAGAGATTGCTTCTCCGCTGGGGCGAATGGTGATGCTCCCACTTAATGCGTAAATCCAGTTTGGTTCCCTGCCCTGTTGTCCATTACACTTGTGTTTTGCGCCCCTGACCCAAGAGCATCAACCGAGCCTCAAACGAATTCCGCAACCAACCCCCATGTCGACCATCCAACCTATAGCAGGAGAACTCGAACCGCATCCTGACGTTGCCCTGGTTGACAGGGTGCGTGGCGGGGATGTTTCGGCCTACGATGAGCTGGTCCGCAAGTATGACCGGCAGATCTTCAGGATTGCGCAGCATATTACGCAAAACCGCGAAGATGCCGAGGACGTAATGCAGGACGCGTTCCTGAAGGCGTACCAAAAGCTCGACCAGTTTCAGGGGAACTCGAAATTTTACACATGGTTGGTTCGGATTGCAGTCAACGAAAGCCTGATGCGGTTGCGCAAGCGGCGCACGGGCAAAATGGTCTCCATCGACGAGGATGTCGAGACAGAGGAAGGCAGCGTCCCGCGCGATCTGGCCGACTGGGCACCCGATCCGGAGCAGAATTACGGGCAGGCGGAGTTGGCCGAAATCCTGCGCAAAACCATCCAGGGGCTGCCCCAGGGCTTTCGTATCGTGTTTGTTCTGCGCGATGTGGAAGGGCTTTCCACGGAGGAGACGGCAGAAACGCTCGGTTTGAGCATGCCCGCCGTAAAGTCGCGTCTATTGCGCGCGCGGTTGCAATTGCGCGAACGCCTGAGCCGCTACTTTCGCAAAAAAAAGGGGTCCAGGAGAAACGAGGGATGAACAGTGACCTGCTCTGAGTTTCTCGCCTTGCTGGATGACCTGATCGACGACTCGGTGCCTCCCGAAGCGCGCGCCGAACTGCAACTACACCTTCGCGGTTGCGAGCACTGCGAAGTGACCCTCAACACCACCCGAAAGACCATCGAAATTTATCGCTCGCATGAGATCTACGACCTTCCTCCAGGTCTGCGCGAACGCCTTCACGCGGCCATCATGGCGCGCTGCAAAAAGGGCTGCTGAGCCTGAGCCTATCCGCCCCGCTGCTGCCGCCCCCCTGAATGCTGATCATCCACACAACTTCCCAGCGTATTCTGGGTTCCAACAGGAGTATCACCTTGGCCGTGTCCGCGCCGCCGGCTACCCCTTTAAAGGAGCGCCATCGATGGAACGCTTCAAAGGAACCCTGGCCGTTCTGGTCTGCATAAGTCTTTCGGGCCCATATCCGTCCGCTCTGGCCCAGGCGAACCCATCTCCCACAGATCAAGCTGCAAAGCGGCCTCCGGTGCGCCCGGCCTATCAATCCGGCCAGTTGCATGGCGACGAGCGCATTCTCCATGCCCTCAACCGCTTCACCTTCGGTCCGCGGCCTGGCGATCTGGAAGCCGTCCGCGCCATGGGGCTGGCGAAATGGTTCAACCAACAGTTGCACCCGGAAACCCTCGACCAATCCGATCTGGAAGCCCGGCTCGCACAGTTCCCTGCCATGCGCGGCAACCCGCAGGAATTGCTCCTCTACCTGCCGAGTAACGCAGTCATCCGCCAGGTCATCGACGGCAAAGCACCGATCCCCGAGCGGGCTGCGACGCACGCGATCTATGAGAACGAAATGGCGCGGGTTGAATTCAAACGGCAGGAGAAGGACCGACAGAACAAGGAGCAGGCATCCTTAGCTGTGAGCAGCGCAATGGCTGGCCCAGCCACGACTCTTGGCATGAACAATCCGTCCACAGGGATGAGTAATCCCACCATGGATGGAGTCGTCCCTGAAAAAGTGGCGTCTGTTCCGCCCCAGGACGGACAATCCGGCCAGGTCAGCATGGCTCCGGCGATGGACAAGCCCGAGCCGCCGGCATTCGATTCGACCCTGATTGCGGGCATTCTCGCCCTCACTCCTCAGCAGCGCATTGTCCGCCTCGCGTCGATGAAGCAGCGGGAATACGACAGCTTTCGCAAGGTTCTCAAGCCGCAGCAGCGCACCGCGCTTCTTGCCGACATGAGTCCTGCGCAAAAAGAGTTTGTGGTTGCGCTTGAGAGCCCGCAGCGCGTTGTTGTCGACGAGTTAGCCGCCCAGCGTCTCACGCGCGACATTTACTCGAGCGCGCAGTTGCAGGAAGTCATGACGGACTTCTGGCTCAATCACTTCAATGTCTACCTCCACAAGAACGAGGAGACGCCGTACTACCTGGTGAGCTACGAGCGCGACGTGATTCGCCCGCTGGCCATGGGCAAATTCGAAGACCTGCTTGAGGCCACGGCGCACAGCCCGGCCATGCTTCTTTACCTTGATAACTCCAACAGCATGGGCCCCGATTCACCTGCCGCGGAGCGCAACAAAGAGCGTGCCGCGCGCAATCCCAATGCGAAGAAGGCAGCACCCGAAGGCTTGAACGAAAACTATGCTCGCGAACTGATGGAGCTGCACACACTGGGCGTGAACGGCGGTTATACCCAGGCCGACGTTACCCAGGTGGCGCGCGTACTTACAGGTTGGACAGTGGATCGCCCCGCGCGCGGTGGCGAATTCAAATTCGATGAGAACCGTCACGAGCCCGGTACCAAGAAAGTTCTCGGCAAAAAGATCAAGGAGAATGGCGAGCAGGAGGGTCGCGACTTGCTGCACATGCTGGCCACGCGGCCGGCAACGGCGCATTTCCTCGCGCAAAAACTCGCGGGCCGTTTCGTTGGCGATGACCCACCGCAGAGCCTGGTGGATCGCATGTCAAAGTCTTACCTATCCAGCGGCGGCGATATTTCCGCCGTGCTCACCACGCTGTTTCACTCCCCGGAGTTCTGGACCTCCGGCGCGTACCGTGCCAAAGTCAAGACACCCATCGAGTACGTCGTCTCGGCTGTCCGCGCCAGCAATGTGGACACGGATAACATGCAGCCGCTGGTAAACACCCTACGGGACATGGGAATGCCGCTCTACGGCGCGGTTCCTCCCACCGGCTACAAATGGGATTCGTCCAATTGGATCAGCACCGGCGCACTGGTCAATCGCATGAACTTCGCGCTCAGCCTGGCAGCTAACAAGCTCCCCGGCATTGCCGTGTCCTGGACGCCGCAAGCCACTTCGCCTGAGGCTGATTACACGTCCGTACCGTTGAATGACAGCTCCGGAACGCCCAACGCGGTCCATCCTGTCGTATCCAGCGCGGCGGCCTCGGCAGTTCCCGCTCCCGCCGCTGAGGAAAAGCGTTTGGAGTCCGTGCTGATTGCGGGCGGCGTGAGCGAGACCACACGGTCGGCCGTCTTACAACAGTTAGAGGCACAAGGCACGCAGACCGCGGCACCAGGGACGCCGGTTCCCGTAACGGCAAAACCGATGAACCCGAAACAGGCGGCTGCCGCACTCGAAAAACAGGATCAATTGCTGGCCGGATTGTTGCTCGGCTCTCCGGAGTTTCAACGCCGGTAGGGAACCTTGACAGGTCAGGGAAGGTGCACCATGCAGACCAACCGCAGATTCTTTCTCCGCAACGGGGCACTGGCCATTGCCGGCACCGCGGCAATCCCCAGCTTCCTTGTCCGCTCGGTGATGGCCGAGGCCGCCAGCACACCTGGGCGACGGCTCGTTGTAGTCTTCCAGCGTGGCGCAGCCGATGGCCTTAACGTGGTTGTGCCATATCGCGAGAAGAATTACTACGCCATGCGCCCCGGCATCGCGATTCCGGAGAACCAGGTTCTGGATCTGGACGGGTTCTTTGGCCTGCATCCTTCTCTGGCGCCGTTCAAGCCGCTTTATGATCAGGGAAATCTCGCAGTGGTGCACGCAGCCGGATCGCCGGACATGTCCCGATCGCATTTTGATGCGCAGGACTACATGGAGTCTGGCACGCCAGGCGTCAAGAGCACCGACGACGGCTGGCTTAACCGCGCTCTCCAGGCCGAAGACCTGCGCCATCGTCAGGAGCACACGGCGTTCCGTGCTCTCGCGCTCGGCTCTCAGGTTCCTCGTACTCTGGCTGGCAAGATTCCCGCCATTGCCCTCTCTAACGTGAACAGTTTTGTTGTTGGCAATCGCGGTCCCGCTCCCTCGGTCGCTGCAAACGCCTTTGAGGCCATGTACGGCGATAGCGGCGACCACATCCTCCACGCAACCGGCGATGAAACCTTTGAAGCAGTGAAGATGCTTCGCGACGCCAACCCGGCGCAGTACAAACCCGCTGCCGGCGTCGATTACCCTACTTCGGAATTCGGCAAGAACATGATGCAGATTGCGCAATTGTTCAAGGCTAATCTCGGCGTGGAGGCTGCGTTTACCGACGTCGGCGGCTGGGACACGCACCAGAACCAAGGGGGCGTCAACGGCCAACTTGCCGACCGACTGCGCGACTTTTCGTCGAGCATCTCTGCTTTCTGGCGCGACCTTGGCGACAGCGCTGAGAACGTCACTCTGGTTAGCATGTCCGAGTTCGGCCGCACTGCCCGTCAAAACGGCACCGGAGGCACAGATCACGGCCATGCCAACGCCATGTTTGTCCTCGGTGGAAACGTAAAGGGCGGCAAAGTCTATGGTCGCTGGCCCGGCCTTGCCAACGAGCAGCTCAACGAAGGCCGCGACCTGACAGTTACGACTGATTTCCGCCAGGTGCTAGGCGAAGCCGTTACCAAGACCCTCGGCGCCAGCAACCTGGAGATGGTCTTCCCTGGCGCAAAGCTGCAACCCAACGGCTTCCTTCGCATCATCTAGGAGCGGAGTCGCTTGCGCGCGAAGAGAGCGGACAAGCGACGAAAGAAGCGGCTCATACTCTTCACTAACCTCCAGGTTATATACCGATTACTCGGCGCGGAGGGCATTCATGGGATCTGCTTGAGTCGCCCGGTATGCAGGGATGTAGCAGGCGACGAGCGCGACACAGATGACAACGAGGCTCACCACCGCGTAGGTCGTCGGGTCGGCCGGACTTACATTGAAGATCAAAGTCTTCAAGACGCGTGCAAGCGCCAGCGATGCGGCAACGCCCAAAGCGGCACCCACCAATGTGAGCTTGATCGCCTGCACCAGAACAAGCCGCAGTACCTCGCCTTGCTGCGCACCCAGGGCCATGCGTAAGCCGAACTCCGCGGTTCGCTGGCTCACCGAGTAGGCAATCACTCCATAGGTGCCGATTGCTGCCAGCAAAATCGCCAGCCCCGCAAACATACCTACCAGAACGAATGCGAAGCGCGGCGTAGACACTGATGTTTCCACAATTCGATCCATCACTTGCACATCGGCAACAGCCAGCGCCGGATTGAGACGCCGTACCTCGTTACGCAGCGCATCCGCAAGCAGTTCCGGATTGGCACTGCTGCGCATCACCACCGACATATCCGAATTCGCAGCAAGCAGTTCCGGCCACCAGAATGCCGGTTCAGCGCCCGGGCTGTTCGGTTGGTCCTTGATGTCGCCGACCACTCCCACGATCGTCATCCAGTCCTTTTCCTTGGGCGTATCCTCAAACGTCATGCGCCTGCCGACTACGTTTTCACCTGGCCAATAGCGCTCTGCCATTGCGCGATTGATAAGTATCACCGGCAGCGAGGCATCGGTATCGCCCTCGTCAAAAAAGCGGCCGCTGAGCAACGGTACGCCCAGCGCTTTGAAGTAGCCTGGCGTGGCCATGTGGTACCGCGCATGGAACTCCTGATTCGGTGCCGGCTTCTTGCCCTCGATGTTAAACCCGCCTGCATTCTCATCCCAGCCCGTCCATGGAAGATCACTCCCCGCGCCGGCGCTCTCCACGCCGGGAAGCGCGCTTAAATCGTTGACAAGCTGATCGTAGAAATGTCCCGTGGTGGCATTCGTCTTGTATTGTTCATGCGGCAGCGAAATGCTGGCGGTAAGAACATGTTCCCGCTGAAATCCGGGATCGAGCTGCAACTGGTTCAGGAAGCTGCGCAGCATCAATCCCGCTCCAATCAGAAGCACGCAGGCCAGACTGACCTCTGAAATCACCAGCGCATTACGCAGCCTGCTCTGGTGTCCGCTCGCCGTCGTAGTGCGGCCAGCCTTTTGCAGTCCTTGCCTTGGATCTAACCGCGCGGCCTGCAACGCCGGCGCCATGCCGAACAGAATGCCTGTAATTACGCTGACCAGGAATGTGAATGCAAACACAGAGCCGCTGACGTGAATATCGCGTGCGCGCGGGAAGTCGGCAGGCAGCAGGGTAACGAGCGCCCTGACACCGCCGAACGCCAGCGCCAAGCCCATAGCTCCGCCCATTAGAGAAATCAACAAGCTTTCAGTAAGAAGCTGGCGCATCAGGCGCGATCGCGGAGCGCCCATGGCCAGGCGCACAGCAAGCTCGCGTTGTCGCGCAGAGGCCCTTGCGAGCAACAAATTCGCAGCATTGGCGCAGGCAATCAGCAAAACAATGCCCACGGCGCCAAGGAGGACCAGAAGCATCTGCCGGCTCTTGCCAACGATCTCTGTGTAGAGCGGAGTCACCAGCACTGTCCACCCGGCGTCGTAGTTGGGATGCTCACGGCCCAACTGCGTCATGATGGCGTTCATCTCAGCGCGTGCCTGTTCAACGCTGACGTTGTCCTTGAGCCGCGCGATGCCCTCGACGAAGTGCGACCCGCGGCGGTTGGGATCACCGGCGAAGGAAAATGGCCACCACACGTCGACGCTTTCGCCATAGGACACTGCGTGGTACTCATTCCCAGGGTGCTCCGTTCCCTTCGGCATGACGCCGATAACGGTAAAAGGCTGCATATTCAGCGTGACCCTGCGGCCAATGATGGCAGGATCGGAGCCGAATTGCGTGCGCCAGAGACGGTCGCTGAGGATAACCTGGAGCCCGTTGCCAGGAATCTCCGCCTTCTGATCGAACTCGCGTCCGAGTTCTGGCTGCAACCCAAGAACATGGAAATAGCCAGACGTGATACCAAATCCATTCAGCTTCACCGGCTCGCCCGATCCGGAAAGCTGCACATCGCCCCGCGTGAATACGGCCATCGATTCGAACGATTGATTCCTGGCTCGGTAATCACGAAAGTCGAATGGATTAAGCGGGAATTTGGGATAGCTTGAGTCGGAAAGAAATAGTCGCACGAGGCGGTCCGAACGCGAGTAGGGCAGGGTCTTCAACAACACACCGTCGATCACGCTGAAGATGGCGCTGTTCGCGCCTATGCTAAGTGCAAGCGTAAGCAACATCACCGCCGTGAAGCCTGGGTTTGCCCACAGCTGTCGTGCGGCATAACGAAGATCGCCAATCCAACCTTCGAATCTGAATCCAACTGTCTCAAGTGTGCGCTCCTGAATGCGCATCGTGTTGCCGAACCGACGCATCGCCGCGTACCGCGCAGCTTGCGGGGCCATCCCGCCTGCAATGAGTTCCTGCTCCGCCTGCTCGCGGTGGAAGGCCATCTCCTCATCCAGATCGCTGCGGAATTGCTTACGGCCGAAGAGAATGGAGAGCTTCTTTTGAAAGCGGCCAATCGGATTCATCTACGCCTCCTGCGCATCGCGCAACACGCGGCCAATCGCCGCAATCATCTGCTCAAACTGCGACAGCTCGACTCCCAACTGCTTGCGCCCCGCTGCAGTCAGCGTGTAAAACCGCGCGCGCCGGTTGGTTTCCGTCATCTTCCACTCCGCCTTCACCCACCCCTGCAACAACAGCCGCTGCAGCGCCGGGTAAAGCGAGCCCTCTTCCACGGTCAGCACATCGTCGGAGAGACGCTTGATGGAGAGCGCAATCCCATAACCGTGCAGCGGTGCACGGGCCAGGGTCTTCAGGATCAGCATGTCCAGGGTTCCAGGCAACAGGTCGGATTTCTTCGCCATGAACGTATATATAGTTTATCTATGGGTAGAGAGTCAACGGTATATTTCGGAGGGCTATCAGCAGAACTGCGGAGGGATGGCCGCCTACCCGTGTTGGCGTAAGCGGCCGTACCCAAAAACGGTTCCCGTTAGTGCTTGTTGTACATCTCCATTACATCCTTGCGCAGTTCCAGCCGACTGGATTCCCGGGTATAAAACATATGCCCGCCGGGATACTCGCGCACGGCAACTCGTGTTGGATCGCCCATTACCGGTATCTGGTCAACGGTCAGCAGTGATCCCATGAATGGACAGGAAAGATCGTTCCAGCCATGCACGATCAACACGCGCAGCTTGGGATCAGCGGCCACGGCTTCACGCAACTGCGGTACGGCCCCGGAGCGGAGATCGTCGCCGCGGTCCCATAACCTGTTCACATCATAGGAAAGCGCGTTATAGCGCGCATCCACCTTCCACCCCACGGTGCGCGTCACAAAATCCACCATCGCCGAGGTCATGGGCGCAATAATGCTGGCCAAAATCGGATCGTTGGCCCGCTGCTCCGGCGCGAAAGGAAATGGATCGAACGACGTCACATTCGAATCGTAGACTGATCCGAGCTTGCCTTGCTCGCGCCATACCTCGCGCAGATAGGCACCCGTTTCCAACCGTCCCCCGGAGAACTTCACAAAGGCCGGGTCCAATCCGCTCAGCTCCGTTACATGCTGAATCATCTTCTGGACTGCCTCGGGGTCCGAGCGGCCCTTGAGCAGCGTGGTCGCATACTCGCCGCGCGTATACGCAATCACATCGGCCATTGTCTCCGGTGTGAACTTGTTCTCTCTCTCAAGGTGAGCAGCGGTAATTGAGGGCAGCGTCATCATCCACGGCACAGGCGACAGGTCGCCGTCGTCTTCGATCGTCGGATTTAAATACGGCGATACAAGCACCACCCCGTTCATCGCCACACCCAGCTGCGACTGCAGGTAATGCGTCACGCGCGGTCCGCGAAACCCTCCATAACTCTCGCCCACCAGGTACTTTCTCGATGTCAACCGGTTGTTCTTCACCAGCCAGTCGTAAATAATCCGAGACAGATATTCAATATCCGGTTTCGTCGAGTAAAAAAGCTTCTTCGCCTCATCCTCCGTCACGCTTGCCCGGCTGAAGCCCGTTCCCACGGGGTCAATGAAGACCAGGTCCGTGAAATCAAGCCATGTCCCCGGATTGTCGGTCATCACGGTCGGATCGGAGGGGCTGTCCCCGTCATTCCCTGCCTGCAAGTGCTTGGGTCCGATCGCGCCGAAATTCAGATATACGGACGATGCGCCCGGGCCGCCGTTCATGGCAAACGTTACCGGCCGATTTTCGCCCTCCACCGTATAGGCCGTGAGAACCACCTGGCCTGCGGTTTTACCGTCCTTGTCGCGGACCGGCAAGGCGCCCACAGAAACCGTGTAACGGAGAGTTTTGCCGCCAATTTGAATTGACTGCTGCGTATGTGCATCCGCGGGCAGTGGGGGAAGTGCAGCTTTTTCGGCGGCGGATTTGTCGGCGGGAGCAGCCTTCTCAGCGGACGCCGTCTTGTCACCGGTGGATCGCTCCTTCTCTGCTTGTGCGCCACAGAGAACAGCAGAAAGGCTAAAGCAACACAACACGCACACGACCGGGACCATGCGCCTGAAGGCAATGTGAAACCGCGGAAAGTTCATGACGATACGATACATTGTCCGGCCACGGCTCTGGCACCGCACCCGCCGCATGATTTACCCTCAAACACGGCATGAAATCAATAAACGCCCTCTTCGTTCCCGGTCTGGCCGCGGCAATCGCAGTCTCGGCCATTGCCCAGCAATCCACCACAAAGCCGGCCGACGACCTGCCCGACGCGCCTCAGGCAACCGCCGCCGCGCTCATCCACCCCAGCGGCCCTACCGTAATCATGGACACCTCCATGGGACGCATCACCTGCCAGTTCTATCAGGCGCAGGCTCCCAAGGCGGTGGCCAACTTCATTGGCCTGGCCGAAGGCACGATTGACTGGATCGACCCAACTACAAAGAAGAAGCAGCACAAGAGACCGTATTATGACGGCACCACCTTCCATCGCGTCATTCCGGAGTTCATGATTCAAGGTGGCGATCCAACCGCAACCGGCATGGGTGATCCCGGGTACGCCTTCAACGACGAGTTGGATCCGAACCTGAACTTTGATGCGCCTGGCAAACTGGCCATGGCTAATAGCGGTCCAAATACTAACGGAGGCCAGTTTTTTATCACCGAGCAGGCTTATGAAACGCTCAACCAGCACTACACTCTCTTCGGCCAGTGTGACGAGCCGAGCGTTCTTGTGGTCAAGACCATCGCCCGCGTGGAGCGCGATGCCGACGACAAGCCGCTGACTCCCGTGGTCCTCAAGAAGGTGACCATCGTGCGTGAAGGACAGCCGCTGCCGCCCCCACCCGCAGACGCGCCCGAGCCAACTCCGAAGCCCGCGCTACCCAGCGTGCCCCAACCATAGTTCGCAAATATCAATCCACCAAAACCGGGTGCCCCATGTCTAGATTTTGAGATCTGGGATACCACGAACCCAGGAGTCTCAATGGCACTCACAGCAGGAACCTACGCAATCTTCGCGACCACCGAAGGCAAGATCACCGTGCGCCTCTTCGAAGCCGAGGCGCCGAAAACCGTTGCCAACTTCATCGCCCTTGCCGAAGGCGCGAAGGAGTGGACACACCCCACCACCCGCGCCAAATCCACCGGCAAGCTCTACGATGGAACCATCTTCCACCGCGTCATTCCCGACTTCATGATCCAGGGCGGCGACCCGGCCGGTAACGGCATGGGGGGCCCGGGCTACCGATTCGAGGATGAGACCATCGGCTCGCCGCACAAGTTCGACAAGCCGGGCAAACTGGCCATGGCTAACTCCGGACCCAACACCAACGGTTCACAATTTTTCCTCACCGTGGCGCCAACCACCTGGCTCACCGGCAAGCACACCATCTTCGGCGAAGTCGTTGAGGGTCAGGACATCGTGACCAAGATTTCGCTCGTCCCACGCGGCGGCCAGGACAAGCCCCAAAAGCCCGTGGTCGTCGAGTCGGTTACGATCGAGCGGGTCAGCTAAAGCAAGCTCTCAAGAATGTAGATGAAGCCGCGCAGACTGCGCGGCTTCCTCTACCTACGAGATTCGCGCGTTATCGTGCGCCTGTTAGCGGCTACTTCCGGGGCCCCATTGAATCTTGAGGCCCATGCGGAAGTTCACTGGAAGGCTATGAAAGCCGATGGGCGCGATGTGCTGCTCGCTCAGCAGATTTTCCCCTTGAGCATAGATCCCCAGCCACGACAGCAAACTGTAGCTGGCGCCCAAGTCGAGCTTGGCGTATCCGTAATCCAGATTGCGGTTGGGCAGCACCAGCGAGTTCCCCTGCTGCAGGTCTTCGTAGCCGAGAAATGTGGAATCGTCGCTTCGGCTCGAGAACGCCGACGTGAAGACTCCAGTGAGGCGCTTGCCGGCATAGGTCGCCGTAAAGAATCCCGTGTGAGGCGGACGCCGGAAGGGTCGCGCTCCTTTCAGCGGTGAGTAGATACCAACAGGAATGCCATCGAATATTGGCTCATATCCGCCCAGCAGCGCCTGGTTATCGCTGGAGAAGGATTGCTGCACCGCCGAATCGAGATACGTATACCCGCCGCGGAAGAAGATGTTCTTGCCAATCCCGCTTTCGACGGTTGTTTCAAATCCCTGCGCGCGGAATGCCAGCGAGTTAAGGTCCAGCGAGAAGGCGTCGTTGTTCTGGAGAAACGCTTCAAGGATGCTTTGTTGTTGAGCGCTCAGTCCGGGTAACAACGCGGGTATAAGTCCCGCGCCTACCGGCTCAATGTCGCGGCCAAATTCGTTGTGAAAATAGGTCGCGCGAAAGACGATGCGCTCGCTCAGGAATGCCTGCTCTCCGCCACCTTCCCAGGTGCGCGTGGTTGGCGCTTCAATCGGTGAGATGTGCAACTGTTGAATCGTCGCCTGGCCGTTGTTCTGCTCCAAAAAGTCGTACAACGAGCCGAACTCATCGGTCAGTGTCGGCTCGCGCACGCCTTGCGCAAAGCTCATGTTCAGCCGCGTCCCGCTGAAGATGCCGCTGCGCGGACGCAGCGCATAGAATGCCAATCCTGCGTGGGGTGAAACGCCGTTGCCGATCAGTTGGTAGTGCTCCACGCTTGCGCCAAGCGTATAAAACAGCCGTTCCTTGTAGTCGCCATGGACGCCGAAAACGTAGTCGTAGTTGTTACGGTTGATCGCCTGGTCAATGAAATACACGGGCTCACGCTCAGCGGCGCGCTCGTTCTCATAGTGGAAGCCGGCCAGCAAGAGAAAATGCGGCGTCAGACGGTAGTCTCCCTGGTAGAGAATCTGGTCGCGGTTTGAGATCAGGTCCAGGCGATTCGGGTAAACGCTGCCGTTGGCCTCGCTGTAATTCATCAGCGCGGGCCCGGCCGCGCTGTAGCCGTTGGCGCCCTGGATGGTGATCGGCAGACCGTAGTAGTTTCCGCCAGTAAATGTGTCTGGGGCGGCGTCGCAACTACCCACGGGTATACAAATGCCGGCTGGATACCACTGTTGAGATTGCTCGCGCTTGCGCGTCAACCCAAACTGGAAGCGATTGTGGAAGTCAGCCGTGGTCTGGTTCTCCACCGTGCCTCCGCCAAACAGGTCCTGATCGCCCTCTTTCCGGTCGTCGCTGATCTGATAGAAATCCCAGGTGTTGGGAACCCCGGTAGCATCTACACCGTAGTGCAGTGTTGCCCTGATTTGCGTCGTCCCATTGAGCTGCCAGCCAACGTTTGCCGAAGCCGTCCCGACGTGGTATTCGTCCATGGGCAAAGAGTTGCCGGTCTGCAGCCAACTATAGGCGCCCAGGTAATCGAACTTGTTGTGCGCGCCGGCCAGTTCCAATTCTTCGCGCGAAGTATTGAAGTTACCAGCCTCGCCCCGAAACAGGATGGACGGAAAGTTTGTAGTTCCGTGCGGAGTGGTAATGCTCACGACGCCGCTGTCCGCATCCGCGCCGTACAAGCTCGAATTGGGTCCGCGATAGACTTCAGCACGCTCAACGCCAGTCGTGGAGAGCGGACCGAAGTCGAATTGTCCGCCCAGATCGCCAACGCTGACGCCATCCAGAAGGATCTTGGTCGAGTCCGAGTCGCCGCCCCGAATGAAGAGCGAGGTTTGCGCGCCAAGCTCGCCGTCCTGCGCCACAAACGCGCCGGGCATCAGCCGCAGCGTGCTTACCAGGTCGTCCCGCAGAGCCAGGTCAAGCGGCCCAATGACGCTGGTAGCCGCAGTAGTCTGCGGCTGGGGCGTGGGCGTCCCAGTCGCAGTCACCACAATCGACTCGCGCACCCACTCCGGCTCCATCACCACGTTGCGCTCAATGTTATCGAGTTGTCCGGCGTAGAAGCCCGGCGTATCTATCTGGCGGAATGTCTTGGCGGAAACCACCAGGTAAAACCGGCCGGCCGCCCCGGTCAGTATCTGAAAGCTTCCATCGGCCGCCGAAACAGCGGAGGACGCTACTTTTCCGTTGCTGATGAGAACTACATTGGCGCCGCTTACCTTGGCACCGGAAGCGTCCGTCACTATGCCGTGAATGGACGCAGCTGAACATGCCGTGCTGAAGGCAACAAGGAGAATGACGAAGAATAGGTGCGGGAAAGCGCGGCGCAATCGAGCGCGCAAGTTTGCGGAAACAGGCATGAAAAGCTCCTTCGTTCCCCTCGGAACGCAAGCGGGTAAGGCCGTCCAGGACCGGTCTCCTGACTTGCGCCTGCTCCAGCCACCTTCCCAAAAACACACCCCATCAGGGTCCGCTCTCAGTGGTTTCCTTGGGAGGTCCGCGGCGCGGAACAACCCTGGCTGAAATCCTGCCTTCATCCGGCAACCCAATACGACGGGCACCGAGGCAGGGGCGCTCACAGTTGCGGGGCAGTGGCGGAGTCTCACCGCCTTCCCGAGCATCCTGACGATTGCCGTGGTGAATTACGCTGCCCCTCAAAGGAACAGCCCGTATGTCATGAAACTATTTTCCATGACATCAACTTTTATAACCGGCGCGGCCTGTGATGTCAAAAACGATCCCACTGGATGACTCCAGTCAAGTTTTCAGGATGCCTGTTTGCAGTTTCTGCGCGGGAAGCGATGGTGACCCCGGGAAGACTCGAACTTCCGACAAACAGTTTAGGAAACTGCTGCTCTATCCACCTGAGCTACGGGGCCACAATTTGGTCAAGTGGCCGAATGCGCTGCCTGCCACCGAAGGGATTGCTTTGACTCGCCAAACCATCTTCCACATCTCGGTTTGAATGACTCAAACGAAAGTCAGACGAGTGCGCTACCAACAGGGTAGCATCAGCCAAGTGGCGCTGGCCAACGAGACCTATCGCGGGCAGTTTGTGGTGAAACTCCTCGACATTTACGGTGTCACTTCCAGGCCTGCGATAAACACGCGCGGCCTTAGGGGCGCTGCGACAAAGTACGCAAGGTCACGATAGTCAGTAAACTCGTGAATCAAAAAATCCGCCCGCTTCCCGGCCTCAAGAGAGCCGACATTGTTGCCTAGACCCAGGCTCCAAGCCGCGTTGATGGTGGAGGCCGTCAATGCTTCGGCTGGCGATAGACCCATCTGCAGACAGGCCAGCGAAAGCACGAACGGCATAGACGCAACCGGTGACGAGCCTGGGTTGAAGTCGGTGGCCAGCACGATTGCAAGGCCCAGCTCGACCATTGTTCTGGCCGGCGGGTAGTGTGTGCGTCCCAGCGCAAAGACGGAGCCGGGCAGCAGCACAGGCTGCACGCCTGCTTCGCGCAATTGAACGAGCGTCTCTGGAGTCACGGTCTCCAGATGGTCAGCAGTGGCCGCGCCCAGTTCCGCAGCCAACGCCGCACCCGTGCCTTGGCGAAATTGCTCAGCATGTATGCGCAGGCCCAGGCCATGACGTCGCGCAGCGATGAGCACAGTGCGCGCTTCTTCCACCCTGAAAGCATGGTCGTCGCAAAATGCATCGCAATAACGGGCCAGTTTTTCCATGGCAACTTCGGGAATCAGCTCCTCGGCGACCCAGCGAACATATTCCTCACGACACCCGGCAAACTCCGGCGGTACGGTGTGCGCGGCGAGTAACGTTGAAACGATGCGTACCGGGCCCTCCTGGTCGAGTCGCGCCAGTACCCGCAGCATCTTCAGTTCCGTCGCGCGATCCAGGCCATAGCCTGATTTGGCCTCCAGCGTCGTCGTCCCACCGCGGAGCATCCAGGCCAGATGCCGGCGCGCCGCGGCCAGCAACTCGTCCTCAGTGGCCGCGCGGGTTAACACGACCGTGCGCAGAATGCCGCCACCGGCAGCGGCGATCTGCTGGTAAGTCGCTCCGGCGATGCGCTGCTCAAACTCGGCTGCACGATTTCCCGCAAATACCAGGTGCGTGTGTGCGTCGACAAAGCCGGGAGTTACGCAGCAGCCTTCAGCATCGATCACTTCTGCGTCGTTCAGGATATCGTTCTTTAATTCGGCATATGCACCGGCGGCGACGATGCAGCCATTTTCGATCAGCAGCGCAGCGTTTGCGATGAGACCGAGTTCGCGGAGTTCCTTGCCCACGTGCGGCCGAGCCGGCCCCGCCAGCGTGACAAGCTGCCCGATGTTAACAATGGCAAGCGACGCAGACACTGCTACTTCTCCGCCATGGGTATGTGGATGCCGCGCTCGCGCGCTGTCTGTTGCGCCAATTCATAACCCGCATCAGCGTGGCGCACGACGCCCAGGCCCGGATCGTTGTTCAGCACCCGCGCTATCTTGCGCGCCGCCATTTCCGTGCCGTCCGCCACCGTCACCTGCCCAGCGTGCAGCGAGTAGCCCATACCCACGCCGCCGCCGTGGTGAAAGCTCACCCACGTTGCGCCTGAAGCGGTGTTGAGAAGCGCATTCAGTATCGGCCAGTCCGCAATGGCATCCGACCCGTCGAGCATCTTCTCCGTCTCGCGGTACGGGCTGGCCACCGAGCCCGTGTCCAGGTGGTCGCGGCCAATGGCCACGGGGGCCGAAATCTCGCCCTTGCGCACCAGTTCGTTCATCGCTTCGCCCATCTGTGCGCGCTCTCCATAACCCAGCCAGCAGATGCGTGCCGGCAATCCCTGGAATGCAAAGCGGCCACGCGCCAGCCGCAACCAGCGGTTGAGAATCTCGTTGTCAGGAAAGAGTTCGAGCGCCAGTTCATCCGTGCGATCAATATCTTTCGGGTCACCCGAGAGCGCTACCCACCGGAATGGCCCCTGGCCTGTGCAGAAAAGTGGTCGAATGTACTCCGGCACAAAGCCGGGAATCAAAAACGCGTCCGTGCAACCGGCGTCGAAAGCGAAGCGGCGAATGTTGTTTCCGTAGTCGAAGGTCACGGCGCCAGCACGTTGCAATGCCAGCATCGCGTTCACGTGGACCACCATGCTCGCAGTTGACCGCCGCACATACTCCTCTGGATCGCGCTGCCGCAACTCCGCAGCCTCGGCAAGCGTCAGTCCCTGCGGGACATAGCCATTCAATGGATCGTGCGCGCTGGTCTGGTCCGTCACCACGTCTACTTCCACGCCGCGCCGCACCAACTCCGGCAGCACATCCGCGCAGTTGCCCACCAGGCCGACTGACAACGCGCGTCCCTCGCGCCGCGCTGCTTCACACAGTATCAGCGCTTGGTCCAGGTCTTCCGAGAGCAGGTCGCAATAGCGCGTCTCCACGCGGCGCTGGATGCGGCTGCGGTCGACGTCGATGGCCAACACCACGCCGCCATTCAGCGTGACGGAAAGCGGCTGCGCACCGCCCATTCCACCCACGCCGCCGGTCACCACCAGCTTGCCCTTCAGCGAGCCGCCATAGTGCCGATCGGCAAGCGCAGCAAATGTCTGGAAGGTTCCCTGCAGAATTCCCTGCGTGCCGATATAAATCCAACTGCCTGCCGTCATCTGCCCATACATCATGAGGCCCTTGCGGTCGAGCTCGTTGAAGTGCTCCCAGTTGGCCCATTTGCCCACCAGGTTGGAGTTGGCAATGATCACTCGCGGCGCCATCTCATGCGTGGGAAACACGGCCACCGGCTTGCCCGACTGCACCAGAAGCGTCTCTTCACTGCCCAACTGCTCCAGCTCGCGGACAATCGCGTGAAAGCAGTCCCAGTTGCGCGCCGCGCGGCCAATGCCGCCATAGACCACCAGGTCCGACGGCCTCTCGGCCACTTCCGGATCGAGGTTATTCATCAGGCATCGCAGCGCAGCCTCCTGCTGCCAGCCTTTACAGCGCAACTGGTTGCCGCGCGGGGCGCGAATGACTGGAGATGTGGTAGTCGTGACCATTTGTGCTCTCCCGAGGCTCTTCAGCGCCGCATGGGCGATGGTGAGGCCGCTAAGAAGGATGGTAATTGCGGGCAGCGAGCGAGGGGTTCAAAAGCGACGGAAAAGCACGCCAAAACCGCTGATTCTGCGAAAAAAGCGGCTGAAAATCGAAGAAATTCCGGGGTTCTGTTTACTCATAGGTACACAGTGCACGCTTCATTCATTCTTTAGTTTGTTATATTTACGAAAAAATTCATCTCCGCAAACGTCCATTTCCGGGTGGGGGGGGTGGGGGTACGAAGGGTACGGACAGGGGAAATAGCTGACATATTGAACTGGTTACATGCCTGACAGATTAGACCGGGCTTCCCTTTGATTCGTTTGTTCTCTCTCGATTGTGCGCTAATTGAGGAAATTGATCGGCAAAGCGTGGCGGGAATTCTGCAACCTTCATTGTTCCGGGACTGGGTGGGAGCGGGGTGTCCCAGTTCTCAGGGGCGAGCCGCTTCAATTCCGATCGGGGTAGGCTCCGTGGCACCCATCCACCCATGCGGACTTGCTGACCGGCCAACCGGCTCGCTATCCTCATCCCGTGCCCAACACTCTGGTTGAATGCGTTCCGAATTTCTCTGAAGGCCGCGATGCGGCCAAGGTCGACGCCATCGTCGAAGCGATGAAGATTCCCGGCGTGTTTCTGCTGGACCGGGAGATGGATGCCGACCACAACCGCTGCGTGATTACGCTCGTGGGCGAACGCGAAGCCATTCAAGAGGCCGCCATTCGCGGTGTGGGCAAAGCCGCCGAGTTGATCGACCTGACCCGGCACCAGGGCGCGCACCCGCGCATGGGTGCTGCCGATGTGGTTCCTTTCATCCCCATTGACGGCGTTACGCTGGCGGACTGCGTAGCCATGGCAAAGCATGTGGGAGCCGAAATCTGGAAGCGCCACGGGATACCGGTTTATCTGTACGAGGCCGCAGCGGCCACGCCGGAGCGGCAGAATCTTGAGAACATTCGCCGCGGGCAGTTCGAGGGGATTCGCGATGACATCGGCACTAACCCGGCGCGCATGCCTGACTTTGGCGAGGCGCGAGTGCACCCGACGGCCGGAGCAACGGTGGTGGGGGCGCGCAAGCCTCTGATTGCCTACAACGTCTTTTTGAATACAGCCGACGTCGAGATTGCGAAGAAGATTGCCAAGGCGGCTCGCTTTTCCTCTGGGGGGTTGCGTTTCGTGAAAGGTGCGGGGTTCCTGGTGCGGGGCATGGCCCAGGTTTCCATGAACCTGACTGACTTTGAGCAGACCCCGATCCATCGAGTCTTCGAATTCGTGAAACGAGAAGCACAGCGTTACGGCGTTGTTCCGGTTTCGAGCGAGATCGTTGGACTGATTCCCAAGCTTGCCCTGGAGCAGGCTGCTGAGTGGTTTCTGCAGGTGGAGAATTTCGATTCGTCGCTCATTCTTGAAAACCGATTGGCCGCGATAATGAGCGGGAAGCTGGCAGTGGGCGGGCTGCGCGCCGGGGTAGAGCCTTTCATCGAACAGCTAGCCGCACCGACGGCCACTCCTGGAGGAGGCAGCGCCGCCGCTGCGAGCGGAGCGATGGCGGCGGGGCTGGCCGTGATGGTGGCTTCGATGTCGCGCAGCAAAAAGGCCTACATACAATACGAAAGCCAACTGAGCGAGGCGATCGCCAGGCTCACCCAGATTCGTGAGGAACTAAAGTCCGCAATCGATGCCGACGCCGAATCGTACAACGCCGTGATGAAGGCCTACAAGGCGGCCAAGGAATCTGCGGACGGGAGCACACTCATCAACGCTGCACTTCGTGAGGCGTCGAGCGTGCCGCTTGGTGTGGCTGAGAGAGCCGTTGAAGTGGCGCAGATCGCGGCTGCCCTGAGGCCTGTAACCAGTCCGATGATGAAGTCCGACCTCATCACCTCCATCGCCCTGGCAAAGGCCGCTCTCGAAGGAGCGCTCGCAAACGTGGAGATCAACCTCGATTCGATGGAGCCCAATTCGCCCGGGGATGAAGCCTTCGTCAGCGAGGCGCGGCAACGCGCAACGGCGCTTAAAGCGCAGCCTTGATCGAAGTCAACCCGACCTTAATCGTCAATATCGCGGTTCACTCGCTTTCTCGTCGCGAAAATTCCTATTTCCATCGGAAGATGCGCAGTGAGACCGCAAACGGGACCACAAACCATCCCAGCAAGATTGCCACCGGAGCGACCATCTGTCCCATGCTCATCCCTTGCAGCATGTTTCCGCGCATCGCATCGATAGCCGCCGTGAGCGGCAGCGCCCGTACCACCGGTTGAATCACCGCCGGAAACCTGGTCGCCGAAAAAAACACCCCCGACAAGATCCACATCGGAAGCATCACCAGGTTCATCAGCCCTGAAACAGCTTCCATGGTCCGGGCCCGCGAAGCCACCAGCAGGCCAAGCGCAGAAAAAACCAGCGAAGTCAGCACGCACAGAAACCCCAGCTCGATCAGCGATCCGCGAAACGGCACGCCGAAGACCAGGCGAGCAAATCCCAGAAATGCCGCAACCTCGATGATCAACATCGCCAGCCGCGACAACAGGAACGAAGACAGATACTGCCACTTGAGCATTGGCGAAGCCACCAGCCGCTTGAGCATCTTCTTCTGCCTGGAGTCCACGATGGAAAAGCCCATCCCCCACATCGCCGACCCCATCAGGTTCATTCCCAGCAGGCCGGGCACTACAAAGTCGATGTACCGCGCGCCCGTCTCGTGCACCAGCTCGTTTTCGGCATGCACCGCCTCACGCCTGCCGGCGGCTGTTTGAATCGCTTTGTCAGCTACCATCCGCGCCGTTCGCGCATCGGGATTGGTGTCGTCGAATTTGTACGCCACGCCATCCGGCCTTTGGATGGCAAGCACCAGAATGTTGCCTGTCGCCAGTGCCTTTGTGCCGGCGGCCTCGTCCATCGTCGCCGCTGTTAGTCCTTTGTCAGCGGCAAGCGCCTGGGTCAACTGCGCTGTCGTCGCGCCCACCTGTAACACATCCGCAGGCCGGTTGCGGAAAGCGATGCCCAGCCCCGCGGCCAGCAGAATCGGAAAGATGAAGATCCAGAAGATGGCCTCCGGCTCACGGAGAAACAGCCGGAAGCGCACCATCGTCAACTGGGCAAGGCTGCTCAGCTCCAACTTACTCATCGCGCAAATTCCTTCCCGTCAGCCTCACAAACACGTCTTCCAGCGTTGCGGAGTGGGTTCGAAATTCACTAAGGTGCAGACCTTGCCCGCTGAGCGCGGCAAAAATCCGTGGCACTGCCAGGTGCAGTTCGCTCACTGAAAGCTGGTGCAATCCCGCATCCACACGGTGCGACTGAACACCCGGAATCGCAGCCAGCACCGATGCATCCACTGCCGCGGCGGGTGCCCCAGCTTTCGACTCCGAGACATGGGAATCGCTTGACTCGCCCACCGCAAACTCCACAATGTCCTCTCCGCCTACCGTGGCGATCAGTTGTTGCGGCGTACCGAGCGCAATCACCTTCCCATGATCCATAATCGCCACGCGATCGCACAGCCGCTCCGCCTCATCCATGTAGTGCGTCGTCAAAATGATGGTCCGCCCTGCCTGCTTGAGCCGGTCAACCAAATCCCACAAGTGACGCCGCGCCTGGGGATCGAGTCCTGTCGTCGGCTCATCCAGAAAAAGTAACTCTGGGTCGCCCACCAGTGCCGTGGCCATGGCCAGGCGCTGCTTCTGGCCGCCTGAAAGCCCTCCAACGCGCGAGTGCCGCTTCTCCTCCAGCTGAGCCGTCTCAATCGACTCGTCAACTGAAATCCCGCGATGGAAAAAACTTCGGAACAGCCGCAACGTCTCTTCCACGGTCAGCTTGTCAGGAAACTGCGTCTCCTGCAGTTGAATCCCGATGCGCTGCCTCAGTTCATGGGCGCCCGTCTTCCAATTCAGGCCCAGCAATTCCACCAACCCCTCGTCCGGCTCGGTCAAACCCTCGCAAATCTCAATGGTCGTCGTCTTCCCTGCCCCATTCGGGCCCAGCAGCCCAAAACACTCGCCCCGCGCCACCTCCAGGTCCAACCCGTCAACCGCCTGCACGTCCGCAAAGGCCTTCCGCAGCCCACGCAGCACCAGCGACGGGCCGCTCCCGGGCGTCCCCGGCTCAGCCCCCAACACACCGTTTTTCGTCCCGTCGGTCATCGCCCCAGACTATCGTATTTTCGATTCAACATCTTGGAGAATTCGGCAAAATTTTCGACGCTGTAACACTTACTGAGTGCCCCATCGTCTCCGTTGCGTTTGGAGGGAAAGATTGGAGAGTACGAATACGGCGTTGTTCCCCCCAGCCGTCATTCCGGGTAAACTGGATGTATGGCTGAGATTCAGCGCAGAAAAACACCCACAGTCAAAATCGGGCAGGTTCGCGTCGGCTGGGAGGTCCCGGTCGTCGTGCAGTCCATGACCAACACCGACACGGCCGACATACCCGGCACCATCGAGCAGGTCGCGGCTTTGGCTATGTCTGGCTCTGAGATTGTCCGCGTTACGGTGAACAACGAGGACGCCGCCGCCGCCGTTCCGCACATTGTCGACGGACTGGAAAAGCGTGGTCTCCGCGTGCCCATCGTCGGCGACTTCCACTACAACGGGCACCTGCTGCTGAAGAAGTTTCCCGCCACGGCACGCGCCCTGGCCAAGTACAGGATCAACCCCGGCAACGCGTCCATTGGAAAGAAGGACAACGACAATTTTCAGGTGATGGTCGAGTGCGCCGTCGAAAACCAGAAACCCGTCCGCATCGGCGTCAACTGGGGTTCTCTGGACCAGGCCCTGCTGACTCGCATGATGGACGCGAACTCCAAGCTCGCGAATCCCCTGCCCGCTCGCGAAGTCATGATGGAAGCCATGGTTGTCAGCGCCCTCGACTCAGCCAAAGCCGCCGAACGCTACGGGCTGCGCCACGACCAGATCATCCTCTCCGCCAAGGTTTCCGGCGTCCGCGACCTCATCGACGTCTACACCACCCTCGCCGCCCGGTGCGATTACGTACTCCACCTCGGGTTGACCGAAGCGGGCATGGGTTCGAAGGGCTTGATCGCTTCCACGGCCGGACTTGCGCCGCTACTTCTCTCCGGAATCGGAGACACCATCCGCGTCAGCCTGACTCCCAAGCCCAACGGTGATCGCACTGAAGAAGTGTTAGCTGCACAGCAGATCCTGCAATCGCTTTCCATCCGCAGCTTTATGCCGCAAGTGACAAGCTGCCCCGGCTGCGGTCGCACCACGAGCACTTATTTCCAGGAATTAGCAGAACAGATTCAGAGCTATCTCCGCGCCTCGATGCCCGAATGGCGCAAGCAGTATCCCGGCGTTGAAGAACTCAAGCTGGCCGTCATGGGCTGCGTCGTCAACGGCCCCGGCGAATCCAAGCATGCCAATCTCGGCATCAGCCTGCCTGGCACCTTCGAAGAGCCGAAAGCCCCCGTCTACGTGGACGGCAAGCTCTTGAAGACGCTGCACGGCGACACCATTGTGGCTGAGTTCAAGCAGATCCTGGACAACTATGTCTCGACCCATTACGGGCAGAGCACGAAGAGCGAGGAGCTCGTCGGAGCGCGGTAGTTCTTCATAGAGTGATTCCTTCGGTGGCGCTCGCCGCCCCACAGGAAGTTATTCTCGCTGGGTTTCGCGCTTCGCAAGGCGGAACTCCAACTCTTCGTCATGCTGCTGCGCCGGCTTTGTTACTCCGAGGCGAGGGTGCGCAAGCGGCAGAGTTGGCTCGCACTAGGATGCACGGTCACGTCGAATGAAGTCCGTTTTCTTGTCGAGAGGCAAGAAAATCAGTTGGCCAAACTCCTTGGCAAGATCGTCGAAGGCGTGAACGAATTCACGGCCGAGCGGAATAGCCTCGCGGGACTTCAGGTCTCCGCCGCGCTCAAGAAAAGATTCAACCATGACTCGGACGTCGTCGAGCCTTGCCAACTTCTCCAGGGTGGTGGGCATGCTAGCTCCATTCAGATTCGACTTCAACTACAAATAACGCGAAAAGCGGGGTGTTTCCTTCCGAAAGACGTAGAACGGATGTTCACGGCGCCCTTCCCATTTGGGCGCAATCGCGTTAGGATTCTCGCATTCCCCGGAAAAGAGAAGGCATGCAACTGCGACGGCATTTTTTATGGCTCGTGGTCCTGGTTTTTTGTGCGCCTGGGATGGCGCTGGCTGGCTCACCAAAGCCTTGTGTCACCGCTGACGAGGCTTCGAAGAACTTAAATAAAGACATCTGCGTTTCGGCGCATGTGTATGATGTGGTGGAACTTCCGGATGGGACTCGGTTCCTGGATATTTGTTCGCCCGAGACGGCTGACGAGGCTTGCCGCTTTACCATCGTGAGCTTGTGGGAAGACCATGACGAGGTCGGAGAACTGCGCAAATACCGGGACATGGACGTTCATATTCGCGGGATCGTCCAGCCGATGCACGGGCGGGCCGGGATGGTGCTGAGCCATGCGCGGCAGTTCTACGGAGGGCCGCCGAAGTTCAAGCCGAATCAGCAACTTGCGCGCGGATTCAGCGCGGACCAAGGGCGTACTCCTGTGAACGACCCGAACCTGAGATCGCAAGGGGGAGGAAGGGCTTTCATGAACAGCCGCGACCAGGAATCCAGGCCGGCAAAGTGAGTTAGACAGGGGTCAGGGATCAGGGGTCAGGGGTCAGCAAGAGCAGGAAGTAGAGCGACGCGAAATGGCTGTCTGCAAGCCACCACGGATAGTCGAATAGGTTGCCTGGAATTGAGCAAAACGGGGCAAATGACTGCTTATAGGTTTGCATTTCTTTGAGGCCTTAACTTTGTGGACAATGCGTGGGAAGGAATCGGTTGCTGAGAATTGAACATTTGGAGGCAAAGGGTTGCAGAGAATTGAAGCATTTTTTGCAAAATGCGCTGAAATGGAACGAGATATTAAGTTAATGCATTGAAAATACAAGTGGTTATAGCGTTTTTCTCACTGTGCGAGTGGAACGGAGAACAGTGGACAGTGAACAGTGAACAGTGCACAGTGGACAGTGAACAGTGCACAGCAAAAGCGGGGGACAGCTTTCAGCTTTCGGCTTTCAGCTCTCAGTTCTGATCCCGGCCCCTGTGCCCTTTGCCGTGTTGCCTGTTGCCTGTTGACTTGAATTATGCTGGGTCGTCGAGGGGCGGGGCGAATCGGGCTCCTGTACGCAGAATCACGCTGGAGAGGACGAGAAAGATCAGGGTGGCGCCGAGGCCGAGTCGAAGACTCTTTGTGTGGTCGGAGATGGCGCCTATGATGGTGGGCGAGAAGGTGTCTCCGAAGCAGTGAATGCAGAACAGGTTCAGCGAAATGGCCGTGGCCCGCACCGGGGCGGATACTGAATTGACGATGGCGGCGTTGAGGGGCCCGGTATTCAGGAAGAGAAAGAACTCGGTGACGAAGAGCACGGGAATGGCCCAGGCGGGCGGCCCGAAGAAGAGCAATACGCCGCAGGGCAGAGTGAGGACCACGCTCCAGAAACTGAGCAGGTAGAGCGCCCGATGATCGGTGCGCAACCACCGCTGCGCCAGCCATCCCCCGACAGCCGTCCCGGCAATGCCGTCGACCACCAGGCTGGCTCCCATGACGGTGCCCGACTTTGCCACAGACAGTCCCGCGGACCGGTGCAGAAACTCCGGCATCCACGCCGAGATGCCGCCCATGGCGAAGGTGAGCGTGGCGAGGCCAAGCGTAGCCGTCAAAAACGCCGGATTCCGAAACAGCCCGGTCACAGTGGTGCGATCGACCGTCGCCTTGACGAGGTCGCTGGCGCCGCGTTCGGGTTCACGTCCAAGCCACCAGTACAACGCCGCGATGAGGAGGCCGGGAATGGCGCAAATGAGGAACGGCGCGCGCCAGCCCCAAAGGCTGCCCAGCTGGCCTCCGGCCACATAGCCCAGGGCGGCTCCCACGGGAATTGCCACATAGAAGATGGAGAGGATGCGGTTGCGATCGCGTTCGGGATAGAAGTCGGCCAGCACGGCGGGTGCGAAGATGCCGAAGGTAGCCTCGCCCACGCCGACGAGCGCGTGGCGGATGAAGAGGGTGCGGTAGTCATGGACCCAGGCCGTGGCGAGCGTGGCCAGGCTCCACAGGACTGCGCCGGCGATGATGAGGGGCTTGCGGCGGAAGTGGTCTCCCAGCCAGCCGGTGAGCGGCGCTGCCAACATGTAGGTGATAAAGAGCGCCATGGTGAGCGCGCCGATCTGGGCGTCGCTCGAGTGAAACTCACGCTGGACGAGGGAAACTTCGCCGGGAAGAATATAGCGGTCGATGTAGTTGAGCAGGTTGAGGCCGATGAGCAGCACCAGCGTGACGAGAGCGGGGCTGACGCGCGTGGGAAGAGGCTGAGAAGTGTTTGGCAAAGGATGTCGCCCCCGAAAGCTGCGAGAACTTCCACAATTATCACAAAGAGCTATCGAAGGCATATTCGCTGCGTTTTCTTTTGCAATTTTTCAGCAACGACGGAACGACATTTAAATGACGGCTTGAGGTAATTACATTTGAATGACAGCTCGTGGTTTGGCAAGCGTTTATACTCGACCCCATTCACTTTCATTTATCCCGTTGTGGAGCAT
>Ga0302319_10004257_pt1 | contig 29444 bp, 27 predicted proteins | sample Bog_T0_2_FD_203319 | JGI IMG/M metagenome (GOLD analysis project Ga0302319, IMG submission 203319) | Peat permafrost microbial communities from Stordalen Mire near Abisko, Sweden - Bog_T0_2 | ecosystem: Environmental > Terrestrial > Soil > Wetlands > Peat | place: Sweden: Abisko, Stordalen Mire... | reverse complement strand
GAGCCGGCCCTGGTACGTGAAGGTCGTGCCCTGGGCATGGAGACATTGGCCACCGGCAAACAAAACCATCGCGAGTGAGAGAAAAATGGATTTTTTCATAAGGCTATAAATTTTAAATCAAGAAGCGATTGACCGTCCCATAATCACCACCCTACAGCAAGCGTATTTTGCGCATTCGTTGGCAAAAATTGTAAACTATGACGCCTCTTAGCCCGCCCCAGTCTCTCCCAGTTCTCCTCTCCTCCGCGCCACGGCGTCTCTGCGTCTCGGCGCAAATCTTGTTCCCGTCGTTCTGACTCTTCGCAATGAAAGCCAAAAAAAATTGGTCGCAAATCTCCATGACGCCGGAGGCGTCAGAGATAGTAGCCGGGGGTTGAGCGCAGTGCAACGCAGCGATACCCCCCGGAACCGTCTCTCAGAAAGAATCAAGCCCGAAGGCGGTGGCAGATAATGGGCACCTCCCGTCTTGTGAATGAAAAACAAGTGGGGGCGCCAATCCTAGCGCCCTCGCGCCCCATCCCAATCTCTTTGGGATTGATGGAATCGCACGAGGTACCTGGAGCCATGAGGATTTGTTTATTGGGATTGTCGCCACTCCTTTCGGATAGAACTCACCTCGGCAAGTGTGAGGTTACGTCCGGCAAACCGGGAGTTTTGGCCACTATATATGACGACGATCTGATTGGTTGGCAGACCGTCCACTTTTTCCAACTGATAAGTGATTATTATGGATTCCGCTTGAGGATGGCCGTAACTGCCCCACCGGCCAGGCGCTGCGTAACATTCTTGCTCGCTAATCCATTTATAATCCCCCTCCGATTTGCGGAAGTGCAAGGAATTAACACCGCCATCGAAAGCAATGTGCAGGGTGGTGTCGTAGTGCGAATTTTTGATCGATTTCTCCAACCGGAGATCAGCGCCGCGCGGCAACGGCGTTGGGATCGACCTGAAACCGATGCTGGTTTGATCGACCGTTCGCATGGCGTCCAGCAAACGAACGACGGTCGGATCATCCCGCGAAACCTTTTCAAACGGAGCATTCTTCGGAAAATAAGCCGATGGTTTATTGCACCCCGTTAATTCCGCGGCGGCGATGACCAGCCATATACAAAGGGCACCAAGAATCCGGCGCGACAATATGTGAGCTTTCATACCCAAATAGACACCGCCCGGGCGTTCTTTTGTATATTTATCAAAGTCTCACGATTTTTTGATGCGAGTCAGTCTGGAAAATCGGAGACGAACTTTGTCGCGTCGAAGGCCACAATTACTTGCCAGCCCATTCCGCGATTTTGGCTTTAACCTGTTCAATCGGTAACCCTTCGCCACGATCCCGCTCATTCAATCCTTGCTGAACGGCCTGCCGGAATTCCAATTCATGGAAGGCATCGTCAAGCGTCGCCTCAGGCGGCAGTTTTTCCGCCACCTCCACCGGATCGATTCAGTTGGGACGGAAGCGATTGCGCCGCAGATTTTTGCGCAGAACGAGGCGTGAGGCGCGCGCCTATCCGTCATGGATCTGTAAGTGCCGAATAACGACGTCTCTGCGCAAAAAGATCAAGCCAGCGCGACCGACCCAATTGGATCGTTCCGGTCCGGGAGAATTTCTTTCACAGTCATGGATCAAATATATAACAAATCCGCCGTTTATTTGATAATTCTGTTTTTTTCTTCTCCGCGTTCTCCGCGTCTCCGCGTGAAATCTCTTCGTCTTTCTGCTTTTCGCGTCTTTCGCATATTTCGCGGTTTAAATTCCCCGGCTCCGTTTTGGTTGCGGCTCTGCCACGCTTCGCCTCTGCATCTCCGCAGGAACTTTTTGCTTTCGTTCCCCATCCGACTTTCGTCGTTCCAACCCCGCGCGAAACACTCGCCGGCTACTTTAGTTTCATAATTCATAATTCATACTTATTCTTGGCTTCGCGTGAACTTCTTCCCGGATATAAAAAAAGGCCGGCCTTTATTGGCCGGCCTTTTGTCATTTAAAATCTCCAACTTCGTTACTACGCCCCCGCCGCGCGGGACGCCGCCAGGTCCGTCTTGCGCTGGCGCAAGCTGCTGAAAAATTCGTAGCCTTCGCGGCAACGACGCACCAGCACATCCTTGTCCTCCAACATCGTCTTGATGATGCGCAACACCGGCTTCGGACGCAGATAATACGTGCGATAAAACCGGTCAACCTCTTCAAAAATCTTGTCCTTGCTCAGGCCCGGATATTCCAGCGTGCTCTGTTGCAAGCCGTCCGATTCAATTAGATCGGTCTTGTCCTTCTTCACGAACCAGCCATTCAGTTTGGCCTGTTCATAAAGCTCGGTCCCCGGATAGGGCGCCGCCAGCGAAACCTGCAGGCTGAACACATCCAGCTCTTTCGCAAAGTTGATCGTGTTTTCAATGCTCTTCGGCGTTTCCACCGGCAACCCCAAAATGAACGTGCCGTGAATCACCACGCCGGCCTGATGGCAGGACTTGGTGAAGCGGCGCATTTCGTCCATCGTCACACCCTTTTTGATGCGCGTCAGAATGTCGTCGTTGCCGCTCTCATAACCCACCAAAAACAGCCGCAGGCCGTTATCCTTGAAAGATTTGATGGTGTCGTAATCCAGGTTCGCCCGGCTGTTGCAGCTCCAGTTCACTCCCAGCGGGCCCAGCTTCTTGGCAATCTCGCGGGCGCGCGGCAAATTGGCCGTGAACGTGTCGTCATCAAAGAAAAACTCCTTCACCTGCGGAAAGATCTTCTTCATGTACGCCATTTCATCCGCCACATTCTGCGGCGAACGCACACGGTACTTGTGCCCGCCGATCGTCTGCGGCCACAGACAGAAACTGCACTGCGCCGGACAACCGCGCCCCGTGTACATGGACACATACGGGTGCATCAGGTAACCAATAAAATATTTTTCGATCTCCAAATCGCGCTTGTAAACATCCGCCACCCACGGCAGCGAATCCATGTCCGAAATCATTTCGCGCTCGGGATTATGTTTGATCTTCCCGTCCTTGTCCTTGTAGGAAAGGCCTGCGATGGTCGAAAGCTCCCGGTCTTCGGCGACTTCCTTGCAAGTAAAATCAAATTCCTTCCGGCCCACCCAGTCAATCGCCCAGGACGCCTTCAGCGTCTCCGTCGGCAGCACCATCGTGTGCGCGCCCACAAAACCGATCTTCGTGGCCGGCTTCTGGCTCTTGATCGCTTCGGCCACCTTGCAATCGTTTTTCAACGACGGCGTCGAAGTGTTGATGATCACATGATCATAATCCTTCGCGATGCGCAGCGTCTCTGCCATGCCGATGTGATGCGGCGGGCAGTCCAGCAAACGGGAATTCGGCGTCAACGCCGCCGGTTGGGCCAGCCAGGTGGGATACCAGTAGCTGGTCACTTCGCGGCGGGCCTGATAGCGGGCGCCGGCGCCTCCGTCAAATCCGTCAAAACTGGGCGGGGAAAGGTATAGGGTTTTGCTCATGCAAATAAATCAAATCGGTCTGGAAATGTGGACGCGACGCTTACTGCGTCTTTTTGTTGTCGGCGATTTTCGCGAGCAAGTCATCCCGCTGCGTGGTGTCGCCCGTGCTGCAACCGCCGCCCGCGGCAGGTTCCTCATGGTGGCCGTTGTTGCTGAACGCGCCGCGCGCGCTGGCCGCCGGCGAACTGATTGCGGCCTTGGCTTGGGCAAGATGCCCCTTGCCAATGGTCACCCCGTTGTAAGCCCGTTTCGCCAGTTCCGGCGAGGACGGGTACGGCTTCGGCTTGGCGCCGAAATTGTATCTAAAATTCTTCCAATTATCGCCGCGCTGATAATTCGTCCCCAGCGCGCCGCTCGGATCATAGCCGCAATGGACCATGCAGTTCTCGCAGCGCGGATCCCGCGCCACGCCGTCCACCACGCCGTATTTCTCCCATTTGACTTTCGTCAACATTTCCTGATAGCCATCATAATGGCCGTCCGTCATCAAATAGCACGGCGCTTTCCAGCCCTTGACGTTGTAGGTGGGAATCGCCCAGGCCGTGCAGGTCAAATCGCGCTTGCCCGCGAGAAATTCCTGGTAAACCGGCGTGCCGAAAATCGTGAACGCCTTGCCCCAGTCTTGAATCTTAGCAAATTTCTGCCGCGTCATGTCCCGCGTCAGGAAAAAATCATGCGGATCCTTGCCGAGACGCTTGACCATGTCCTTCTTCGCCGCATCGTAATCGTAACCGGGCGAAATGGTATGTCCGTCCACTTCCAGCGAGGACAAATACTTGAACATGTCCTCGATCTCCGTCACGTCCGTCTCGCGATACACCGTCGTGTTCGTCGCCACCTGGTAGCCAACGATCTTCGCCATCTTGATGGCCTCGATGCATTCCTTGAACACGCCTTCGCGTTCCACAATCAGATCGTGCGTAAATTCCAAACCGTCCACGTGGACATTCCAGTACATCCATTGGCTCGGGCGGATCACCACTTTTTTGCGGGCCGCTTCATCCGGTTTCCGGATGACGTCCGCTTCTTTTTCCGTGATCAGTTTTTCCCCGAGCAGCTTCACCAGCGTGGGTTCCAGCTTCGGGCTGTATACCGCCGCCAGGTAATCGCGCATTTTTTTCCGCATGAATACGCCGTTCGTGCAGATGTAAATCACCCGGCCCTGCTCGCGCAACCCCGCGATCAATTCCTCGATCTTCGGGTAAATCAACGGCTCCCCGCCGCAAACCGACACCATCGGCGCTTCGCATTCCACCGCCGCCGCCAGACATTTTTCCAGCGGAACCATGTCCTTCAATGAGGTGGAATATTCGCGAATTCGCCCGCAGCCCGTGCAGGTCAAATTGCAGGTATGCAACGGTTCAAGTTGCAATACCATCGCAAACTTCGGGGTCTTCCGCAGTTTGTGTTTAATGATGTGACTGGCAATCTTCCTTGTCAGTGCAAATGGGAAACGCATATTTTATCGAACCGTCGTGAGCTCAAGGGGTTTTTCAACCACCGCAACCGGTGCGTTGTTGGTCGCCGGATCCGCCCGCAGCAGGCCCGGCAAAAAGAAACTCGCAGGTGACACACTTTGCGTCGAATTGATTCCTCCGCAGCCCCCACTGCAAAAAAACAATGGGACCAGCATTGCCAGCCAAACGAAATTCCAATTTAATCTCACCTGCCAAGTATAAAACAGCCTGGCGTAATGGCAACTTTTAATTCCCCCGTTAACCGGTTGGCAAGTGCAAGATATAGCTGGTCCGATGCAAAATCAGGCTGGACTATACTCTTTCTCTTTTTCAGTTTGCTGCCGCTTTTTGCCAGCGATGACCTCACCGACGTCCAGAAGAAATTCGCGGATCGCATTCAAAAGACCTACCATGCAGCAAAGTCAGCCTATCTGGCTGACACCAATAATGTTACGCTCGCCCAGCAATTTGCCGCCGCCTGTTTCGATGCCGCCGATGCCTCCCCCGATGATACCAAGCGCGAAGCCTTCGCCCGCGATGGCATCGCTGCTGCCAGTCACATGGTAGCCAAAGACGCAAAATCCGCCGCGGGTCATTATTACCTTGCCATGAATTTTGGGCAGCTCGCCAAAGCGCTCGCCCCCTCCCTGACCGCCTATCACTTGATCAAAGAAATCGAAAAGGAACTTAAAATCGCCCAAGAATTGGATGAAAAAGTCGATTACGCCGGACCCGCGCGCGATCTGGGCCTCCTGTACCGGGACGCCCCCGGCTGGCCTCTCAGCATCGGCAGCAAACGCAAGGCCCGGGAGTTTCTCGAAAAGGCCGTCCGGATTTCGCCCGATTACATCGAGAATCGCCTGAATCTGGCCGAATCCTACCTGCATTGGAAGGAACCGGACGCCGCGCGTCGCGAATTAACCGCCACAGACAAACTGTGGCCGAATGCTCTTAAACAATTCGTCGGCCCCCAATGGGACCAGGAATGGGCCGATTGGACCGAAAGACGGGCCGCCCTCCACGAAAAGTTGGATGAAACGCCGCCGCCAAACAAGTAATGCGTGCCGGGACAAAACACCACAACTCGTGGTAGAGACTATTAATGAACCTCAGACCGGTGGCGTGCCGGACGCCGACGAAATAATGACGATGGCCAATCGCGATTCCCTCTCCCCTAAACGGGGAGAGGGTTAGGGTGCGGGGTGGTTTTTGTGGTTCATGGAGAAAAAACACGCGCAGGCAGGCGTTAATTTTCACAAAAATGCCATCTTTTCTGCACCTCCCTGAAAATTAATTGAACTTTTCTATGGCCCGCCAGCCCCTACTGACCTATTTTACGGTCGAAAATCAGTAAACCGGCAAAACATACATGGCAAAAAAACTGATCGCCGCTCTCGCTGATTCAGGATTGTTCCTGCGGGAGTGGATCGCAAATCCGTTAAGGACAGGTGCTGTGGCGCCCAGTTCGCCGAAGTTGGCCGCCGCCATGGCCCGCTGGTTGCCCAGGAATTCCGATTCCTTCGTCCTGGAACTCGGACCCGGCACCGGCGCCGTCACCGAAGCCCTCATCGAACATGGTCTGCGCGAGGATCGCCTCGTCGCCATCGAGCGCAACCCCAAGCTCGCCACCCTGCTCCGCGAACGTTTTCCGCGCGCCTTGATCATCAGTGGCGATGCCTGGGAAATGGTGGACCTGCTGCGCGAACGGCATCAGCCCATCGAAACCGTGGGCGCGGTCATCTCCAGCCTCCCCTTGCTCAATTTCGCGGCCGAAAAATGCGAAAAACTCGCCGAAAACATCCGCACCATTTTGGAGCCCAAAGGCCGCTGGGTCCAATACAGCTATCATATTGGCAAAGGAATTCCCCGTGGTGCATCCCGTTTTAGATTGCTCGCCTCAAAAGTCGTCTGGCTAAACCTCCCCCCCGCCCGCGTCCACGTTTTTCAAAAGTAACGCATCACGGAATTCTTATTACGCGTAATAGCAGAGGCCATACGGATACTGTTCGAATCCAAGCAGAATCCCGTTATCACCGAAGAACAGGGTGTGACCGCCACCGCCAAATTCATACACCTCGCATGATGCCACCGCTGATCCCACTTGGACTTGCTCAAAACACGCCGCATCTTTCCTGACATGATATTGAGCATCCTCCAACGAACTCCACCCCTTGGCCGGTCGCGAAACTGAATATTTTAATGCCCACTGGCCAAACAGCGCCCTGACGTCTTTGCGACTCATTCCCACGCGATAAGTCTGCGTCAGGGTAAAGCAGTCGCTGGCTATCTGGTCTTCTGGGTGAAACCCTTGGCAGTAGATGTTATGCTCCCGGCTGATCAGATGAGAATCGGCCACAAAATAAGGCGGCCCCTCGGATGACGGGCGACATCCGACCAAGCTCAGAGCCAATATCGCTAATAAAACAAGAATTCGCATAACCATCCCAAAATCCACGTCAATCCTGTAAATCCTGCCAAAAATTCTTAAACCGTTTCTCCTGTCGTTTTCTCTCCGCGCCTCCGCGTCTCCGCGTGAAATGCCCCCTCCCTTAATTATTCGACTTGGAAACCGCCACATTCGCGACTGAGTTCGGAACAAAAAAATGCTGCCACCGGTCATTCTCCAAAACCATTTCGAAATAACCCTGCTGATCAAGCTGGTGTTGAATTTCCGACGGAATACCGGTCAAAGGATAATGATCATATCTGATCGGGCGATTCTGGCTGACCAGCGCTTCCAATTTGGTCTGCCAATTGTTCATCAGAACACTCACATCCGCAAATTCGCCCCCCGGAACGCTTTTCACAAGTGCACTATTCATAAAGGACTTCTATTAAATCATACTTTCACCCCATTGTCCAGACACCCCCGCTTCTTTTTCAACACAGTCCCCTTGAACCACTTACAAAAACAAGACCAGCATAATCAGCCTAATCGGGCGGGTGGAACGGGCGACCCGCCCGTCCGGCTGGGCAACCTGCCCAGCCGATCCCCTTTCACCATGAACCCGCCCTGCCTGGATGCGCATCCCGCTACGATGTCGCGAAGCGTTATGGAGTGCGGTAGCCCTCTACCGCTGATGCGGTAACTCATCAAAACGCGCGCGCCCCAAGTTCGTCCGACGTAACCTCGCCGCCTCGCGAAGCGGATCCGCCTGCGCCCGATCCCCGCCAGTCTGCTACGCGTGGCAATATAAATTCCACATCCGCAGCAAAGGGCGGTATGCTCGAAAACGCTTTCAACATTGGAATGGTTCATCTGCTGGCGGAAGACACACCACCTTGAGCGGCGTCATGCATCAGCGGTAGAGGTTTACCATCTCCACGACACTTCGCGACACGGAATGGGCTTTTACAAAACGGTGGCACGAGAGGTCTAAAGATGGCGCGCAGAATGACGCGAAAGGGCAAATGAATTATGAAGGCTAAAGCGGTCGCATGGCGATTTGCGAATGGTGGGTGGGGTTGACAGGGGGCGGCGCGAACAAGAGTGACCCACCCTTGATGGTAAATCTTCTCCTCTCCGCGCCTCCGCGTCTCCGCGTGAACTCAAGCTTCCATTCCCCGTGTTTAATCGGTGTTTTCTCCGTGGCTAAAGGCTCTGAAAATCCTTCAGATAAAACCAAAACACGAGATCGGGATTAGCAGGATCAGACAGGCTGAATCTCGATTTAGCTAGCGTATTTGTCGCCACCGTAAACGTGTACAGCTTCGTTCCGTTCAGCGGCCGGGCGAACTTGTTCGTCATGGCCATATAATACTCCCGCCTGGGCCCCGCGCCCCAGCCCTTGCCGAAAACATCGGACAAAACATTTCCCGCAACCGGGCACTCAGCCAGATGATTGCTACGCTCGTAAAGTTCCAAATACCCTTGCAGGTTCGTAGATTGGCCACCCTTATCCGGCAACAACGCAATCCAAAACATCTCGTTGCCACCGTTCGTATCCAGCCAGGATCGCATGGCGATATTCGGATACAACCGCATTTCCTCCGGCTTCAATTGGACGAAATCCATAAGTGCAAAGGCACTCAAAACACCGCCCAAAACGGCCGCCAAACCTACGATCAGTTTAATTTTAATGTTTTTCGGCCGCTTGATTTTTTTCGTGCTGCCAATATTGCGTTTTTGCCGTTCGAATCGGTGAATCATCGAATGTAAGTTCACTTGAAACTCTGACCCCGAACCTCGCCACCCCGTTCAACCCGCCTCCGCTCCAGCCCATCCAGCCTATTCTGGGTGGAACAGGCGACCCGCCCGTCCGGCTGGGCAACCTGCCCAGCCGATCCCCTCTCTCCATCAGGTAAATCCGGTCAATCCTGCCAAAATTCCCTCTTTCCATTTCGTGTTTCCCGCTAACGTGCATTTTTCGCAACGCATGCCATAATCGACTAAAAAGATTCATGAAAACCTTATTCCGATCCGGACTAAAATTCATCGCGCCCATCCACCGCCGCGAGATAGCATTGGTTCCTAGCCGCGGCCACCCAAAAACCTTCAGACCTCCTTCCCCCGCGACGAACCAGGATGAACTTCCCACTCCATGCCTCACGCCATCGCCTGTTTCGTCATTCATACTTCCCTGGCCCCGAGATCCCACGCTTCAGCCGTAAACCATTGATTTCATCTCTTTTCACTTGAATTCCAGCCATTTTAACCATGCATTTTTTTATTTTCGCTTATGCCGAGGCTCCAAAACTTGCAGGAGAGTCGCCAACCAAACTAAATGAAAATGACCCTGCTGCATTAGCCGGGCCCCGAACAATGCCACTAAACGGGTGAAAACCGCTTTTCCATTGACAATTTAACTTAAGGAAGCTTATAATGCTTATAATTTGTGTGTTATTAAGTTAGGACTAAGGTTATGAAAAATTGGATATCAGTGGCTGGGTTTATCTTCGTCTATTGTTTGGCATCACTGCGGTCCTTCGGGGATTGCGATGCTCCTCCGGCAGGGCTCGTCGCTTGGTGGCAAGCCGAAGGTAACGCCAACGATTCCGCAAACCTCAACGCCGGGACCGCCAACAACTTGATTTTTGCCAGCGGTGAAGTAGGACATGCGTTCGACTTTAACGGCTCCAACTCCTTCGTGCAGGTTCCAGCGTCCGCCAGCCTGAATGTGGGCGCCAGCGGCGGCTTGAGCGTCGAAACCTGGATAAATCCCTCCGACATTTCCCAGCCCCGGCCGATCTTGCAGTGGAGCCTGGCCACCACCCCACCCCCACCCGACTTCGGCGTTTCCCTTTGGATTTCCGTACCCCCCACCAATGGTGGCTCGGGCGAGGGTTGCCTCCTCATTGACTTGAAAGATTGGCGGTCCCAGCATCGAATTGTATGTACCCCACCCGGGCTCATCAACGCCGGCGTTTGGCAACATGCTGCCGCCACTTACGACAAAATTTCCGGCATCGCCTCCCTGTATTTGAATGGGTCGCTGGTTCTACAAACAAATATCGGCAACCTTGCTCCCTACACCACCCAGGATTTTTTCATTGGGCACGAAACCGATTTGGATTTTGGTGATAAACTTTTCATTAACAATGGACAGGCGTGGTTCGCGGGATTGATCGACGAGCTTTCTCTTTATAATCGCGCGTTGTCCGGCCCGGAAATCCAATCCCTGTTCAACGCCGGCAGCGCCGGCAAGTGTCCCATGGCCCCCACCGGCGCCCAAATTCAGCCCGCCAATCAATCCGTGGCCGAGGGTGAGTCCGAAACATTTGCGGCGTATGCCAGTGGTTCGCCCGTTCTCGTTTATCAATGGTCTCTTAACGGGACCAATATCTTGGGAGCAACGAATAGTTTCCTTACCCTGACCAATGTGCAACTTACGGACGCCGGCTCCTATACGGTAAGCGTCTCCAATGAAATCGGAGCTTTTACCAGCGCGCCCGCCATCCTGTCGGTGCTACCGTCTTACGTTCCTGTTTGGGCACAAACGACCTTGCCCACCAATTTGAGCTGGAGTTGCGCGGCGAGCTCTGCCGACGGAAAGAAACTTGTGGCCGGCTGCTATGAAGGATTCCTCTATACTTCCAGCGACGGCGGCCTCACCTGGGCCTCCAACAATGTTCCCCAATTGAGCTGGCAAAGCATTGTGTCCTCCGCCGACGGAACTCAAGTGGCTGCCGCTGCCGAGGAAACCTACACCAAGGTCGGCCTGGTTGACGGCGGCATTTACACCTCTACCAACTCGGGAGCCACGTGGCAGCTTTCCATCAGCGGCAACGCAATTTTTGCCGTTGGCTCCCGCGACGGCGCAAAACTGATGTTCCCGCCCGATGTGTATCATGTCGCTACCTCAACCAATGCCGGCGCGAGTTGGACGACCAACAGTAGTCCTGGCCTTGAACTCTATCGCGTCGCCTGCTCCGCCGATGCCACTAAAATTGCCGCCGTCGACGTAAACAATGACGTTTTTACTTCCGTAGATTTTGGAAACTCTTGGAAACTGACGAGCGCACCTAACTCCTATTATTGGACCTGTATCGCTTCCTCCGCCGATGGCATCAAGTTGTTTACAGGCTCTTCCTATGGCATGCTCGACAATTCGACCAATGCCGTAATCTACACCTCTGCAAATTCCGGCAATCAGTGGATGATCTCCGGCGCTCCCCTCCAACCGTGGGTTTCCCTCGCCTGTTCCGATGACGGCTCCAAATTGGTGGCCGGAACCTGGCCAGGCTACCTTTACCTTTCCACCGATTCTGGAACCAATTGGACCGTTACCCGGGCGCCCGTTTCAGACTGGACGTGCGTAGCCTCCTCCGCCGACGGCACAACCCTGATTGCCGGCCAAAATCCGGGCTCACTTTATATTTGGAAACCAACAGCCCTCTCCATCTCCATTGCCGGTGCCAATCTGGAGATCTCCTGGCCCACCAACCAACCGAATTTCATTTTGCAGGAGAAAAACACCCTCGGATCAAGCACTTGGGTCAATGTCACCAATTTACCGATTGTCACCAACGCCCTTTACCAAACCATCCTCCCCGCTGGTAACGATAGCCAAATGTTCAGACTGGCCTATCCTTGATGATGTCCATTTCTTATGGCTCTGGAATACAAATCGCGTCCAACCACTGCGTGACCAAACTCAAGCCGGATAACTCTTAAAGTATAATTTCCATCCCGCAGCGGTTCATAAGGCGCCCCGGCCTGCGCATGTGCCGCAGTCGGCAGACTGCAATGGGGTCCAGCGTCACGCTGGTTATATTTAGAATAATTCTAATTCTTGACCACTTGGCCCTTCGGCGGTATTTTCAGCTTGGAAATGAGCGCTGAACGATCCCATCCGGCGGAATACGACCTGACTGAAAAGTTGGGCACGGGTGGATTTCGTTTTACGCCGCAACGCCAGCAGGTTTACGACGTTTTGCTTTCCAAACGCGATCATCCGACCGCCGAAGAAGTGTTCATGCGCTCCAAACGGGACATGCCGGAAATCTCGCATGCGACCGTTTATAATTGCTTGGACGCCCTCGTCCAATGCGGCTTGATCCGCACCGTCACCCTGGATCGCGGCGCCACCCGGTTTTGTCCGAACATGCGCGAGCACGGCCATTTTTATTGCGATACCTGCAATGTGATTTACGATATTGATTTGCCGGCCCAATCCGTCACGCTGCCCAAAGACTTCCAAGCCCACCGGTGTGAAATTGCCATTCACGGCATTTGCGCGGACTGTTACCGGAAAAAGTAATTTTATCAACGATGAGTACTGCCACCGATACAATCGAGAGTCTGGTCAAACAAGAGTATAAGTATGGCTTCGTCACCGACGTCGAAACCGACTCCGCTCCGCCCGGCCTGAATGAGGACATTATCCGCCTCATTTCCACCAAGAAAAAAGAGCCGGTCTGGCTCACGGATTGGCGGCTGAAAGCCTACCGCTACTGGCTCACCATGAAAGAGCCCACCTGGCAGTTCGTGGAATATCCCCCGATCAATTTCCAGGACATCACCTACTTTTCCGCGCCCAAGCAGAACAAGAACGCCCCCAAAAGTTTGGACGAAGTCGATCCCAAGCTGCTCGAAACCTACGAGAAGCTTGGCATCCCCTTGCGCGAACGCAGCCGGTTGGCCGGCGTGGCCGTTGACGCCGTGTTTGATTCCGTTTCCGTCGGCACTACCTACCGCGAGGAACTGTCCAAGAAGGGCATCATTTTCTGTTCCTTCAGCGAAGCGGTGCAGGAACACCCGGACCTCGTCAAAAAATATCTGGGCTCCGTCGTGCCCTACACTGACAACTATTACGCCGCCCTGAATTCCGCCGTGTTCACCGACGGATCCTTTTGCTACATCCCCAAGGGCGTCAAATGTCCCATGGAGCTTTCCACGTATTTCCGCATCAACGCCGCCAAGTCCGGGCAGTTTGAGCGCACGCTTCTGATTGCCGATGACGGCGGCCAGGTTAGCTACCTCGAAGGTTGTACCGCCCCGATGCGCGATGAGAACCAATTGCATGCCGCCGTGGTGGAACTCGTTGCTTTGGATAACGCGGAGATCAAATACAGCACCGTTCAAAACTGGTATCCCGGCGATGAAAACGGCGTGGGTGGCATTTACAATTTCGTCACCAAGCGCGGCATTTGCAAAGGCAAGAACTCCAAGATCTGCTGGACCCAGGTGGAAACCGGTTCCGCCATCACATGGAAATATCCCAGCTGCATCCTGCTCGGTGACAATTCCAAAGGGGAATTCTATTCGGTCGCCGTCGTGAACAACATGCAGCAGGCCGACACCGGCACCAAGATGATTCACATTGGCAAGAACACCCGGAGCACCATCGTCTCCAAGGGCATTTCCGCCGGCCGGGGACAGAACAGCTATCGCGGCCTGGTGGAAATCCGGAAAAGCGCCGAACACGCGCGGAATTTCTCCCAATGCGATTCCATGTTGATCGGCTCCCGCTGTGGCGCGCATACGTTCCCCTATATCGAGGTCAAGAACACGACCGCCTCCGTGGAGCATGAAGCCTCAACCTCCAAAATCGGTGAAGACCAGATTTTTTATTGCAACCAGCGCGGTCTTTCCACGCAGGACGCCGTGAATCTGATCGTCAACGGCTTCTGCAAGGAAGTGTTCAAGGAACTGCCGATGGAATTTGCCGTCGAAGCGCAAAAACTGCTCGGCGTCAGCCTCGAAGGCAGCGTCGGCTGATTCCCCGCCGGCTGATTTAAGCCGCGGATTAAATTCGGAATGGGAATGCCCACTTCGTCACGTTGAGGTCGTGGAAAAACTTGCGATCACCCAACGCGGTTCCCTCTCCTCTCAACGAGGAGACTATCGGTGCTTGGGAAAGCAGCGATAGGAATTCGGCGCCGCCGGAGGACCGTGAGGGCCGAGCGAGCGGGCGCGAGCGAGTCCGCGGCAGGGGTGAGGAGTGAGAGAACGAAAATTATTGATAAGCAATGATTGCACGAGCTGAAAGCGACTGGAATCAAAGTTGGCCTGCGGGTCAACTTCGGCCGGACCAAAGCCGGGTTCAAACGAATGGTCTTTTAATCCGTGTTTCATCCGTGTTCAATCCGTGGCTAAGAATTTTTTTTGAAAAATGAGCAAGCAACCTATACTTGAAATCACCAACCTCCACGCGGGCGTGGAGAACAAGCAAATCCTTAAGGGCTTCACCCTCACCATCAACGAGGGTGAAATCCACGCCTTGATGGGCCTCAACGGCAGCGGCAAAAGCACCCTCGCCGCCATCCTCGCCGGTCGCGACGGCTACGAAGTCACCCAAGGCCAGGTATTATATTACGGCGAAGATCTGCTGGATCTCGACCCCGAAGAACGCGCCCGCAAAGGCCTGTTCCTCGCCTTCCAGTACCCCGTCGAAATCCCCGGCGTCAACAGCACCTATTTCCTGAAAGCCGCCTTGAATGAGATTCGCAAATCCAAGGGCCAGTCCGAGCTGGATGCCATTGAGTTTTTGAACCTGGTGAAGGATAAAATCAAACTGCTCGACCTGAACGAAGATCTATTGAAACGTTCCGTCAACGAGGGTTTCTCCGGCGGCGAAAAGAAACGCGCCGAAATCTTCCAGATGGCCGTGCTCGAACCCAGGCTCGCCATTTTGGACGAAACCGATTCCGGTTTGGACATTGACGCCTTGAAGGTTGTTTCCAGCGGCGTCAATAAACTGCACCGGAAAGATTCCGCCCAGCTCGTCATAACCCATTATCAGCGCCTGCTTAACTACATTGTGCCGGATTTTGTCCACGTCATGGCCGACGGACGAATCGTCAAATCCGGCGACAAGAATCTGGCGCTCGAATTGGAATCCAAGGGTTACGACTGGATTATCAAAAATACCTGAGTACAATTGATACATGCAATTGGACGAAGCTAAACGGCAAAAAGTCGCCGGCTGGATTGCCGAAGGCGCCAAACTTTCGGACATTCAAAGCCGCCTGGCCTCAGAGTTCGCTATTAAAATGACCTACATGGAAGTCCGCTTTCTGGTGGACGACCTTAAATTGGTCCCCAAAGATCCCGAACCGCCCGCGGTGTTTACCCCGCAGGCTGTGGCTCCTGCGGCGCCAGCGACACCGGCCGCGCCCGGCGATGCCAAGTCTGCCGCTCTACCGGTAGAACCGCCCCTTGCGCCACCCCTGGGAGGACCCGGTTCCGTTTCCGTGATAGTAGACCAGATCACCCGGCCAGGTTCCATTGTCAGCGGCAAAGTCACCTTCAGCGATGGTCAGCTCGCCGATTGGTATTTGGACCAGTCCGGCCGCCTCGGCGTCGTTCCCAAGGTGCAGGGATACAAGCCCGCCGCCGCCGACGTCCAGCAATTCCAACTGGCCCTCGAAAAGGAAGTCACCAAACTGGGTTATATTTAGCCTGCTACCATAATCGTGCCGGTGGCAGCCGTCTCGCTCACCGCCGGCCAATCCCAAAGGGATTGCGCCCCAAAGCCCAGCGGTTGTCCCGGGTCCGACGCGGGACTACCCTGGGGAAAACGCCAGCGAATCCGTCAACCCCAACGGGATTGTGCCCTCCCCGGATGGGAATATCGCGGTGACCAACCGGCTGCTTCCGCCACAGATATTACGAAGAATCGGGTGCGTATGTCCTCTCCTGGGGGAGAGGAAACTGGTGAGGGCGGGCAATTTTTCGCCCCCGGCGCCCATATTTTGACTCGTGGAAGAATTTTGTCTCATACCCCAAAACCTCCAAAGCCTTGCTGCCATCACCCATGCTTGGCACATTAAGGTCACATGCGTGAATCCATCCGTGCCCGGCTTGAAACCCTCGAAACGTTCGTCCTGGAAGTTATCTTCGACGAACGCCACGATTGGAAGGCCAGGATCACGCGCGCCATCTTGTTCGCGCTTTCCAAGATTTTTCAAGTCGCCGTCAAAATCCGCCGCTGGCTCTACAACGTCCGCATTTTGCGCGACAAAACCCTGGGCGTCCAGGTCATCGCCATCGGCAATCTCACCGTCGGGGGCACCGGCAAAACCCCCGTCGTGGAAAAATTCGCCCGCGAACTCCGCGACGCCGGACGCAATGTCGCCATCCTCTCCCGCGGTTACCGGTCCAAACCGACCCCGCTGCACCACAAACTACTGAACAAGCTCTTGTTGCGCGATGATCAGACGCCGCCCCGCATAGTTTCGGACGGTAAATCATTGCTGTTGGATTCGGAACTGGCTGGCGACGAACCTTACATGCTGGCCTCCAATCTCAAGGACGTGGTCGTCCTGGTGGATAAAGACCGCGTCAAGAGCGGCCGGTATGCGATTGAAAAATATGGTTGCGACACGCTGCTGCTGGATGACGGCTTTCAATATTGGAACCTCCGTGGCCGTCGGCACGACGTTGTCCTGATCGACCGCGCCCAACCGTTCGGCAACGAACACCTGCTGCCGCGCGGCACCTTGCGGGAACCGCCCTCGCATCTCGCCCGCGCCCAGACCATTTTCATTACCAAGAGCGACGGCAATACCGCCGAACTGCGCCAGCGCATCGCCCGCCTGAATCCTGATGCCGCCATCATCGAATGCGTTCACCATCCCCTCTATTTCGAAGATGTTTTCAGCGGCGAACGCAAGGGGTTGGATTTTCTCACCAAACAAAAAGTCGCCTCGCTAAGCGGCATCGCCCAGCCCGAAGGTTTTGAGCAACTCCTCGTCAAACTTGGCGGTGAACTCGTCTATTCCAAGCGATTCGCCGATCACCATCGGTTCACGCAGCAGGAAATCCTGAACACCATCAACCGCGGCAAAAAACGCCAGGCCGAAATCATCATCACCACCCAAAAGGACGCTGTGCGCTTTCCCAAGATTGACCGCCGCGACCTGCCGATTTTTTTCATGCGGGTCGAGATCAAAATCGTCGCCGGCGCCAATGACTTCCAGGACTGCGTCCGCAAAATCTGTTTTCGCTGATGAATCTGCTCATTTATTGGGTGGGGCGCTTAATTGTGGGCTTTCTCCAGGCGCTACCGCTTGCCTGGGTAGCCCGCCTGGGTTATGCCTGCGGCGCCGCAGTCTACTGGATCGATGGACGCCATCGGAAAGTGGCCCTTAAAAATTTGACGCTCTGTTTCGGAAAGGAAAAATCTTCCGCGGATATCCGGGCCATCGCGCGCGAAAATTATTGCCGTATTTTGGAGGGTTATTTCTGCGCCATCAAAACTGCGGCCATGACCCGCGAAGAGCTGCTTCCACATCTGGAGATTTGCAACTTGGAAAAGTTGTTTCCACCCCGCCCCGTGCTCATCGCCCTGGGACATTTCGGCAATTTTGAGATCTATTCCCGGTTCAAGGATGTCATGCCCGATTATACCTGCGCCACGACGTACCGGGCGCTCAAACAGCCCGGGCTCAACCGCCTGATGCTCGAACTGCGCAAAAAATCCGGCTGCATCTTCCTCGAACGCCGCCGCGATGCTGCGAAACTCCGCGACCTGATGAACCGGCCCGGCATCCTCGTGGGTCTTTTCGCCGATCAACATGGCGGAGCCAAGGGCATTCGCGCCCCCTTCTTCGGCCATGATTGCTCCACCAATCCCGGCGCGGCCATTTTTGCACTGCGTTATGGCTGCGAACTTTACACCGGCTACTGCGCCCGAATCGGGACCGCCAGGTGGCGGCTGGAACTCGGCGACCGCGTGCCTACCCATCACAACGGAAATGCCCGTACCGTGGAAGATATCATCCGTGACATCAACCGCGATATTGAGGGATTTGTCCGGCGCGACCCTGCCAATTGGTTTTGGGTGCATAAACGCTGGAAACCTCCGGAGATTTCAGTAAAATCCTCCGGTAAGAAAGAACATGAAGAAAACCGTCCCGCTTGATACGCTAAGGCCCCGCCGGATTCTGGTGCGCGGAGTCAACTGGCTGGGTGATGCCGTGATGAGCGCGCCAGCCCTGCAACGGCTCCGCGAGAGATTTCCCGATGCGCATATCACCCTGCTTTGTCCCGAAAAATTACGCGATCTCTGGCAGTTTCATCCTGCCCTCAGCAAAATCATCTCCTTCGGACCCCACGACAGCGTGTTCACGACCGCCGCCCAGTTGCGCAGGGGTTGTTTTGATCTCGTGCTGGTTTTTCCAAATTCTCCCCGCTCCGCCCTCGAATCCTATTTTGCCCACATCCCCCATCGCATCGGCTATTCCCGTTCCTGGCGAAATCTGTTCCTGACTCACCCCCTGCCCCCCCGCCCGGGAGCGGTGAAAATGCGCCAGCGGCCGGTGTCCGAAATCAAAAAATTGGTGGCCGATTTGAAGAACCAGCGGCGCGAGGAATTTCCCCTCTCGGCACACCACATGCACGAATACTTGAATCTGGTGGCCGCGTTGGGGGCCAACCCCGAACCGCTGGCCCCGGTTTTGGAAGTCGGGGAACAGGAAATCGAGCATGTTCGCACAAAGTTTTCCCTGCCGGACTCCGATCTGCCCATTTTTGGCGTGAATCCCGGCGCCGAATATGGTCCCGCCAAACGCTGGCCCGCCGACCGTTTTGCCGCCACCGTGTCTCATCTTCAGGAACTCACCCATGGCACTTGGATTGTATTCGGGGGACCGAATGATGTCGCGCTCGCCAAGCAAATTGTCGATTCGATCGGGAGCACCGCCCAACCCATCCTCAATCTGGCGGGGGAAACCTCCCTCCGCGAATTAATGGCCCTCCTGAAGATTTCCCGGGTGTTGCTCACGAATGATACCGGCCCCATGCATGTGGCCGCCGCCTTGGGCACCCCAGTCGTCGTTCCCTTTGGCAGCACCTCGCCGGAACTGACCGGACCGGGGGATCCCGCCGAAACCCGGCATCAGCTCCTCAAATCCAGTGTGCCCTGCGCACCCTGTTTCCGCCGTCAATGCCCGATCGATTTTCGTTGCATGAATGGTCTGAGCGTTGAGAAAGTCGCCCAAGCTTTCATGGCGGCCGTGAATCCCCCGCCCGCAGCCGTCGCCGCCTGACCGGCGGCACAAAATCTTGGTTTCTGAACAATTTTGTGGTAAATCGCTTTTGTGGATAACATCACGCTTTTGACCAATCAATTGGTCGCCTCCTATGCCAAGACCGGGGGCATCAACCATTTGGACGGCAAAAACCTGCCTTCCAAACGCGTGGTGACCGCCTTGGCCTTGGACTTGGTGCGCCTGCTGTTTCCCGGTTTTTTTGATGAAAAACTGATCCATTCGTCCGAACTCCGCGTCGAAACGGCCGCTTTGCTCGATTCCGTGCTCGCCACCTTGGAGGAGGAAATTCGCAAGAGTCTGGATTACCATCCGCCGGACGGCCTGCACCGCAAAGATATTCCCCGCGAAGCCCGAAAATTAACGATCGAGTTTTTGGGCCAGCTGCCCGCCCTGCGGGAAATCCTGCGCACGGATGTGGAAGCGGCATTTGATGGCGATCCTGCCGCTGCCAGCCGCGAAGAAATCATCGTCTCCTACCCGTTTGTCGAAGCCATTGCCGTCCAGCGCATGGCTCACGAGCTCTTTATCAAGAACGTCCCCCTGATTCCGCGCGTCATGACTGAGTGGGCTCATTTGCGTTCCGGCATGGATCTTCATCCGGGCGCGCAAATCGGCTCCCACTTCTTCGTCGATCATTGCACGGGCACCGTCGTGGGCGAAACCGCGATCATCGGCGAACACGTGAAAATGTATCATGGCGTCACCTTGGGAGCCCGTTCCACGGCGGGAGGACAGCAATTGCGTGGTAAAAAGCGGCATCCCACGATCGAGGATCGCGTCACGATCTATCCCGGCGCCACGATCCTGGGCGGTGAAACGATCATTGGCGCCGGGAGCACCATCGGCGGCAACGTCTTCATCATGGAAAGTGTTCAACCGAATTCCCTGGTCGTCTATGACGGACTGGACATGCGCGTTTTGAACAAAGCGGACAAAACCAGTTCGCTCGACTTTCAAATCTAAGCAGGCGTCTTGGAATTGAACATCAGTAATGTCCATCCCAGCAAAAAGCTCAACCCGCCGACCGGTGTGATCGCTCCCACCCAGAGAATATCGGTGACGGCCAGAATATAGAGCGATCCGGAAAAAAGTATGATCCCGATCAGGAAACACCACCACACCGAGGATCGGAACGGTTTTGCTTGTGCCGCCAAAAACAGCATCACCGTATGAATGAAGTGGTAGAATACCGCTTTTTCCCAGATGGCAGTTGTCCCGTTATGTCCGAGCAGATCTTTTAATCCGTGCGCGCCAAACGCGCCCAAGGCCACCGCTAGAAATCCAGCCACAGCCGCAATACGGCAAGCGGTGAACTCGGAGATCGATAAATTCCTTTCCATCGGCTCACTAGTACCGTTCGCCGTGATAGTGCGCAACTCTTTCGTGGAGGAAGGCGTCCCGCCTGCAGTATGGGGTGGCATCTTGCCGCCCGGCAGAACCGTGGGAACAAAGAAGACTTTCGGAATGTTGTGTGGCTTGGCGATAGTGCGGTTGTTCCGCCGGGCAGGACGCCCGGCTCCACGGCCGGCGAGTCGCCGGCCCCTATTCTGGGTTTTTCCTTATTAACCAGATTTCCTTTGCTTCGTAATATTATTTACGTGAAATTCTCTTCGTGAAAATCATCACGGATGCACAGTGCGTGGAATACGCCAAGCCGGATCAGCCCGAGCGGCCCGCCCGCATCACGGATTCGGTCCAATTGCTGCGTCAGCAAACGGAATTGCCCATCGAGTGGATTAAACCCACTTCGGTCGAAGAGCGTGCCATTCTCCGCGCCCATAACCCGGAAGTATTGGCGCGCCTGAAGATTCCCGTCGACATCGACGGCGATACTCCGTTTTACGAAAATATTACGAAGTATGCCCGCGCCTCCGCGGGTGCCGGCATCGACGCCCTCAACCTGGGCCGCCAGGGCGAGATTGTTTTCAGCCTGATGCGTCCTCCGGGGCATCATGCCACCCGGGAAAAATCCATGGGCTTCTGCTTTTTAAACAATGTTGCCATCGCCGTCTTGGAAGCCCTCGCCACTGGATCAAAGCGGGTGGCGGTCTTTGATTTTGATGTTCATCACGGCAATGGCACCGAGAACATTTTGCTGGGTTTGCCCGGCGTGCAATTTTATTCGGTTCATCATTATCCCGGCTATCCCTATACTGGTGTGACCAATCACGGCGCGAATTGTTTCAACTACATCGTCGACCCCCATGCCGTGCGCGGCACTTATCTGGCCACCCTGAATCGGGCCCTTACCGAGGTAAAACAGTTCGAACCGGATCTCATTGCGGTTTCCGCCGGGTTTGACGGATACGTAAGCGACCCCGTCGGGAACGGACAACTGCTCATCGAGGATTTTCACCAACTCGGCCAGTCCCTGAAAGCTTTAAAAACGCCCATGTTTCATTTGCTGGAAGGGGGCTACAGCCGGGATCTGCCCAAGCTGATTTTTGCTTATCTCAAAGGTCTGGCGGGCGTCGATTACGTCCCTGCAGTCGCCGTCGATTCTAAAAACCGTAACCGCCCCATCGTTCAACCATAAATTAATGACCACCAATGCCGCCCTGACCGTCATGCTGCCCCTGCTCGCATGGTCTTTTTATCGCCGTGTCAAAAGAAACATCACCCGGCAACGCCTGCGCCTTCCCCGCATCCTTCTTTCGTTGGTCATCTTCTCGGTCCTGGTCCTGCTGTTGATGGCGCAGGCCCTAACGCATCCAAAGCTGCTGGCCGGGATTTTTGGCGGTCTGGCCACGGGCGTACCGCTGGCGTTTCTCGGATTGAAACTCACGCGCTTTGAGTTTTTGGAATCGGGTCAATACTACCAGCCCAATTTGTACTTCGGCATGAGCCTGTCCTTGCTCTTAGTGGGCCGGATCATTTATCGCGTGTTGGTCCTCACTGACCACGTGCAGTCCCTCGGCAACCCGCCGCCCCAATTCATGCAGAGTGCGCTGACGCTTTATCTGTTTAATTTGACGGCAGGCTATTACCTCACGTATTACAGCGGAGTCCTCCTTCGCAGCCGCCGCGCGGAAACCAGGTCGTCCGTGCCCTAGCGTTGCTTTACTTGGACGGCGGTAGTCCCAACAGCATCTACCACCGCAAATACCACCGATCCCCGGCGGGCGTGACCCCCTTCTCCGTGGGGGAGAAGGCCGGGATGAGGGCGAACGACTTTCTGCGCCAAAGCGCCATAAGTTGAATCGGTCAGAAGAAATCCGTCGTGCGCCCTTTCCTGATCAATTCTTCATTTTTCGCTCGCAAAATGCAGGTCACATCCTGACAATCTCACCCTTGTTTCTGATTTAATGAACGAACAAATCGTCATCCTTGATTTCGGATCGCAATATACGCAGGTCATTGCCCGGCGCGTGCGCGAGTGCCACGTGTACTCTATCATCGTCCGCTACGACACCCCGGCGGCGGAGATCGCGGCCATGCGTCCGAGCGGCATCATTCTTTCGGGCAGTCCCTCCTCCGTTTATGCGGAGGATGCGCCGCTGCCGGACAAGACCATTTTCCAGTTGGGTTTGCCGGTGCTGGGAATCTGCTACGGCGTGCAGCTCCTGGCTCATTTTAACGGCGGCAAGGTTGAAAAAGGTCTGAAGCGCGAATACGGCAAGGGCAACCTGACGGTCAAAGACAAGGCCTGCGCCCTGTTTGCACGCCTGCCCGCCAGCTTGCAAGTGTGGAATTCCCACGGCGACAAGCTCACGAAATTGCCCGACGGCTTCAAATCGGTGGCCGTCACGGAAAATTCCGAATTTGCGGCCATTGAGAATCGTACCCTGCGGTTCTTCGGCCTGCAGTTTCATCCCGAAGTGGTTCACACCCCCCGCGGTAAGGAGATCATTGCCAACTTCGTCCACAATGTCTGCGGCTGTGGGAAAGGCTGGACCATGCGAAACTACGTGGACCAGGCCGTCGAGGAAATCCGCCGTCAAGTCGGCAAGGAACATGTCATTCTTGGTCTCAGCGGCGGTGTGGATTCCAGCGTTGCCGCCGCCTTGATTCATAAGGCCATCGGCGACCAGCTCACTTGCATTTTTGTAAACAACGGCGTGTTGCGCTCCCAGGAAGCTGAAGTCGTCCAGGAAGTATTCGGCCGGAATTTCAAGCTCAAGTTGCAATACGAGAATGCATCCAAACTTTTCCTCACCCGGTTGAAAGGCGTCACGGATCCGGAACGGAAACGCAAAATCATAGGCCGGACGTTCATCGAGGTTTTTGCCGCCGCCACCAAAAAGGCCGGCAAGGCGAAATTTCTCGCTCAAGGTACTCTCTATCCCGACGTCATCGAGTCGATCCCGATCGGAGGGAATCCGGCCGCACTCATCAAGAGCCATCACAATGTCGGCGGCCTGCCCAAAAACATGAAGTTCGCTCTGGTCGAGCCGCTCAAGTGCCTTTTTAAAGATGAAGTTCGCCAGCTCGGACTGGAACTCGGATTACCGAAGGAAATCGTCTGGCGCCAGCCGTTCCCTGGGCCCGGCCTGGCCGTCCGCATTCTCGGCGAAGTCACGCCGTCGCGCTGCGAAATCCTTCGCAACGCCGACGCCATCGTCGTCCAGGAAATGAAGGACTGCGGACTTTACTATAAAGTCTGGCAAAGCTTCGCCGTTCTGTTGCCGGTTCGCAGCGTGGGAGTGATGGGCGACGAAAGGACCTACGAGTATACGATCGCCATCCGCGCTGTGGAGTCCCAGGACGGGATGACCGCTGACTGGGTAAAACTGCCTTACGACCTGCTGGAAAAGCTGGCCAGCCGCATCGTCAATGAAGTAAAGGGTGTCAACCGCTGCGTTTTTGATATCACCAGCAAACCGCCCGGCACCATTGAATGGGAATAGTTGTCGCCCGTCTTTTTGTGAGTCGTCGCGAGCTTATAACCGACTTGGAAAATGGTTAAATCGGCCGGTGAATTATCTTAGCAATGAAATCGGCATTTTTTGCTGGTTCACGGTAAGGGACCCGATTAGCCTTCTGGAAACGCAAGCTTTCCTTATTTATGGACATCATCTTTAACTGCCCGAATTGTGACCAGGAACTGGCGGTGGATAGCTCCGGAGCGGGAACGCAGATCGAGTGCCCGGCCTGTTCTGCGCAATTGACCATCCCCAGCTCGTCCAACCCCACCAAGCCAGCTACGGAGGCGGATGTCCCCACCCAGATGGCCGCCAGCGCCATCACCTCCTCGGCCGCCGCCAAAGTGGCCATGCATTTGAAGGTGCCGGTCCGCGATAAACCATCGGAAAGCCTCATCACCAAACCCAAACCACCTTTGGAAGTCGAAGTGCGGGGCGCGGGCAAGCGAATCAAGGTTCGTACTATTCGCCGATCCAGTTGCGTGGAGTCCGGCCATGACCATTTTGATGAGCGGGTCGCCGACTTCCTAAATGACGTGGGCGAGAAAAATATTGTCAAAATGGAAGCGATCAATTACGAGACTTTTGACGTCGGTTTGCAGAAAATCATGACCGATTACGGGCTAATGATTATCTACCGGGCTTGATTTGATTTTGACTTGGCCTTTTCCCACCGCTACCGTTCGCCCATGAACCGCCGGTTTGTGTTTTGGATTTTATTGTTGGTGGGCGTGGCATTTTTGCCATTCCGCTCTCCGGCGCCGTTGATTTATGTCCCGGGTGAAGGCTGGTATTACGAATCGTATGGTTCAAATACCAAATGGCAGCGGAACCGGGCCAAGGATCAACTGGATGTTGCCGAACAGGCGTTTGCCAACAAGGATTACAAAATCACCCTCCACGCCGCCCACCGCGTACTTCGCGTCTGGCCCCTCTCGGATTATGCGGCCCGCGCCCAATATTTAATCGGTCGCGCTTTGGAGGAGACCGGCAAAGATGAAGCCGCCTTCAATGCCTACCAGAATATCATCAAGAAATTCCCGCGCAGCGACAACTACAACGAGGTCCTTTGGCGCGAGTACGAAATCGCCAACCGCTTTCTCGCCGGTGAATGGTTCCGCCTGTGGGGCTATCTGCCCCTGTACCCGTCCATGGGTGAGACCGCGAAACTTTACAGAAAAATCGTCGACAATGGCCCCTACAGCGATGTCGCTCCTCACGCTCAGTTGCGGGAAGGCATCGCCCGCGAGAAGGCAAAAGATTACGATGAAGCGGTAAAAGCTTACCAAACGGCCGCCGACCGCTATCACGACCAACCAGTCATCGCCGCCGATGCCCTTTGTCGCGAAGGCATTGCCTATGAAAAACAGGCTGCCACCGCGGAATACGATCAAAGCACCGCTGGCAAAGCGATTGAAGCGTACACGGATTTTCTCACCCTATATCCCGACGATAAGCGTGTCCCCAACGCCGAGAAGTCCATTACGAAGCTCAAGGCCGAGCAGGTAAAGGGCAATTATATGATTGCCCGCTTCTATGAGAAAACCCATCGGTGGGCCGGAGCCGTCGTTTACTACAACGCCGTTTTGCAATTGAACCCGGATTCAACCTACGCCGCCATCGCCCGGAACCGGATCGCTGCTCTGAAGCCACGCGTGCAAACTTCCGTGCAATGACCCATTTAATCAAATTTCTTTTTGCCTTTTGTATCGTTGGTCTGCTGGTGGGCTGCGCCGGATATCATTTGGGACCCACCAATGGTGCGATCGCCGGCGCCAAATCAATCGAGATCCTCCCGTTTAATAATCAAACCTTTGAGCCGAGATTAGGCGATTCCGTCACCCAATCTTTGCGCGAACGCATTCAAACGGATGGAACGTACCATTTGAATACCCACGACGACGGTGATCTGGTTTTGACTGGCGTCATCCGCAAATATACCCGCGAGGGCTTGAATTACCTGAGCCAGGACGCCGTCACCCCGGAGAATTACAAAGTGATCCTCTTGGTCCACATCACCTTGCGCGATCGCTCCACCGGGAAATTGCTGGTTGATAAGGACGTGAAAGGATCTACTTTGGTCCATATCGGCACCGACCTGGCCAGCGCGGACCGCCAATCACTGCCCGTCCTGTCCGATGACGTCGCCCGAACGATCACCGAATTGGTGACCGAGGGACCCTGGTAAATCATTTCTTGTCTAGGTAATTGTTTCGCTCCGACTCGCGTGCATCCAAATTTAACGACATCCAAATATGAATAGTAATATGACCAAATGGGGCCTCAGCAGTTTAATGGCTATGGCGGTGCTCGCTTCCCCGCTTTCCACTCAGGCAGCTGATCCCGCCGCAAACGCCCCCACAAACGCTCCGGTTGCTCCCTTGCATAAACGGCAGCCGGCTTTTCCGTACCACGGAAAAATTGTCGCCATCGATACCCGCGCGAAGACTCTGACAGTCGGCAACTTGGTATTGTTGGTTTCCAATCACACCCACATTATCAAAGATGGCCAGCCCGCCACGCTGGAACAAGGCGTTGTTGGTCAATTTGTTGCCGGAGCCTACCGCAAATCTGAAGACGGCAAGCTTCACGCCATCGCGATTAATTTCGGCGCCCATCAACCGCCCAAACAACGGCAGCCGTCGATCGGCACCACGAACGGCTTGACCGCTCCAAATTAGGGCTGCCCGTTCCGGCCAATAAATACCGATTGGCCCCTCGGGTTTCAATATAAGTCCGTAGCCTGTCTCTGACGCAGGCCGTTCGCCCGCGTTTTATCCTGCCTCGTTTGTGCGCCTTCTAAGTCAATCGCACCTTACCTCAGACCGGACATGACTCAAACCCGGCAAACAGCCACAACATTTCGTGTTTCCCGCTAACGTGCATTTTTTTCAAACTGTGAGATACTCTTGGAAATACTAAATTGAGCATGAAAAATATGGGAAACAATACGTCGGCAGAACATCGTCCCCCCCGCAATGGACGACGATGGTCAGTTTTGATCCACGACCAAAATTCAGCTCCCCAAGGGCAAAGAGGTTTTTGTATGAGAGGCCACTTTTTAAGTCATTTCAAGCGAATTTAAGCCAGTTTAACTATCAAACAAAAATTTGTGATGCGATAAGAACGATCAGACGGAAGCAATCTGTCGTGCTCCCGGAAACAGCCAAAAGAATATTTTTGGCTCTACAAGGTATTTGAATTTGATAGTAATGACTCAGATCAATGAATCTGGAAATGGCCAATCGCGGTCATGGGTTTACCTTAATTGAACTGCTCGTTGTCATTGCGATTATCGGCATTCTGGCAGCGCTGCTCTTGCGCGCTTTATCTTCAGCCAAAAAACGGGCGCTCCAGATCCAGTGTTTGAATAATGGGCACCAGTTGACCCTAGCCAGTTTTGTATATGCCACGGACAGCGGCTCCCATGCCGCCTATAATTATTCGGATCAACCGGGCTCGCTGTGGATGGGCATCGGCTATTACGGAAATCAAAAGCAAATCTTGGTTTGCCCTTCCACCCACGTCCCGTCGCCCGTCGTTCCCTTCTTTCCCGGCGCGGCGGATTTGACGTGGGCTTGGCAAGGTGGGACCAACCTTCTCTTGGGCAGTTATGCGCTTAACGGGTGGTTCTATGACAAGGCCGAATACAGCGGAACTGCGCATCCCGAGTTCATGATGAGCAAACAGTCCATGATTCAAAAGCCATCGCAAACACCGGTTTTTTCCGATGCCATGTGGGTGGATATGTGGCCGTTGGAAACCGATCTCCCGGCCGATGATCTCTATGACGGCGAATTTCCCCGCACCGGAATGACCCGGTGCACCGTTGCCCGGCACGCAACCGGAAACGCACCGCGCGTATTTGATATCAGCCAGCGATTGCTCGGGGCGGTCAACCTCGGCATGGCGGACGGTCACGTGGAGTTGGTTAAACTTGAAAACCTTTGGCAATGTTACTGGCACTTGAATTGGACCCCGCCCGCGATAAGGCCGCGTTGATTTGTAGCGGATCGTGCAGTGCGGAAGCCCTTAAAATTTATGGCTTGGAAAAAAAATGCGCCGAAAACGGTGGTTCTGTTTCTGGCATTGATCGTATTAGCCGTCGTGATAAAGCTGATCTTCTTTTCCGGCGGCAAAGACGATTATTTCGCAATGAACATCCGCGGTCTGCGGCAGGTTCCCGCCGGCCCTTTGGTGCTCCGTCCAACCCGCTACCCTTTTGTTCGGTCACAAGGAGCTCTCTACGCAACGCCCACTCACCATGGCGGTGCCGATTGGCGGATGATGGTTCGCAATGCGCCCTTGCGGGATATTATCGCCGCCGCCTACGATGTCGGCCCCGGCCGGGTGATCCTGCCAGCGAATGCGCCCAGGCGGAATTATGATCGCCTCGTTACCGTCCCTAAAAATCAACAGGAACGGTTGCAGGGAGTCGTCCGGCGCCAATTGCGTTATGTCGCAAAAAAGGAGACGCGTGAAACGGACGTGCTCGCCTTGACCGTGGTGAATCGAAATCCACCCAATCTGGCGGTCAGCGAGGACCATGAAAACCGCCACGGGGATTTCAACGACCTGAAAATCACCTTAAAACATTTTCCCCTGGGAATTGTGGCGGATGACCGGTTGATGAAGGTTACGGAAGGTCTGGCGACCTTCCTCAAAATCCCTGTCGTCGACAAAACCGACCTAACCAATATGTACGATTATTCAATGGCGTACGACACGCCCACCCGCCGCCAGTTGCAAAACGAGGTAACCGCCCGCCCAGTCGTCGACCAGATTCTGGCGGGCTGGGGACTCATCCATAAACCCGACCGCGCCTCCATGGAAATGCTCATTGTCTCGACGACACCCTGAGCCGAGGTAAATCCTTGAAACGTTACGGCCTTTGAAGTCGATAAAACCTGGTTCCGATCGACGGGTAAAGATTTACGGAAACCGAACTGGCATTGGTTTGAAGTATTGCACCGTCGATTGGTTCCCAGAGGGCCGCCCCGTTTAGTGAGGAAGCCTCCTCCAATCCCCAACCGGCATAGACGGCCGGCCACGATATCGTTAATGCGTTATTCGTTGACGTAATGTTCAATTTCGGAAGCGCCTCCGGCATTTGCGACAGAATTAAAACGCTATAAGGTCCGATGGTGATCGTGCCTTGAGCCGGCCTGCCACCCGCCGTAACCACAACACTGCCAACATTTCCATAATCGGAACCGTAGTTGGTTGAATCGCTG
>Ga0302319_10004255_pt1 | contig 29450 bp, 21 predicted proteins | sample Bog_T0_2_FD_203319 | JGI IMG/M metagenome (GOLD analysis project Ga0302319, IMG submission 203319) | Peat permafrost microbial communities from Stordalen Mire near Abisko, Sweden - Bog_T0_2 | ecosystem: Environmental > Terrestrial > Soil > Wetlands > Peat | place: Sweden: Abisko, Stordalen Mire... | reverse complement strand
GGAGACAAACAGTGGCGATATGCCGCTGGTAACGCCGTTGGCCGACCACGTTGCTGGAAAAACAAAAGGACCGCTCTACACGCTGTTGTTTGCGGTGCTGGCGGTGCTTGCGATCGGGTGCGTAAACATCGCCGGGCTCCTGCTGGCGCGCGGTGTGAAGCGCGAAAGGGAGATGGCTCTGCGCGTAGCCATCGGCGCCGGGCGCAGCAGGTTGATAGGCCAGGTGCTTACGGAAGGATTGATGCTGGCCGTGTTTGGCGCACTGGGCGGAGTGCTGCTGGCGTCAGGCCTGCTGGATTTGATGAGTGCGTTTCTGGTCAAGGCGCTGAATCGCGGGGCGGACATCCACATGAATTGGATCGTGCTCTCCGTCGCGGTCGCGGTTGCGGTATTGACGAGCCTGGCGGCTTCTCTTTATCCGGCGTTGCGGCTTTCAGGTGTCGACCCGAATCGTGCGTTGAAGGCGGGTGGAAGCGCGGGAACACAGCGCTCGCAGACACACGTGCGCACCGGCTTTGTGATTACGCAGGTGGCGCTCACGCTGGTCCTGCTGGTGGTGGCCGGGTTGCTCATGTGCGTTGTCACGCGTTACCGGGATGCCGATCTTGGATTCAATCCCGCGAAGATTCTTTCGGTGAAACTGGGGCTTTCAAGAACGCGCTATGAAGGCCGCGATATGCTCACTGCGTTTTATGGACCGCTTGAAGAGCGAGTGAAACACTTGCCTGGAGTGCAAGCGGCGGGGCTCATTGATGTGCTGCCGATCGATAGCTTCGGCGATAACAGAGATGTTCACATCGCCGGGCAACCGGCGAATCCCCCGAACCAGGTGATGGCGGCGGAAAGCCGTTTTGTGAGCACAGGCTACTTCGATGTGATGGGCATCCCATTGCACCAGGGCCGCAAGCTGTCAAAGAGGCTGGATGGTCCGGAGAACAACGGTTCGACGGTGGTAGTGAACGACACATTCGTCCACGAGTTTATTCCGCCTGGGCTGGATCCAACCATGCAGCGGATGGACGACAACGTCAAGGAAGAAGCGTGGACTCGGATTGTGGGTGTGACCGGCAATGTGCGGCAGGATATTTATAACCCGCCGATGTCGGAGATGGATTATCTGATGGACGAGATCCCGACTCAATACAAAGCCGACGTGATGTCGAACATGTTCCTGGTGGTGCGCACTTCTGGCGATCCAACGCAGTTGACAAATTCAGTGCAGTCGATTGTGCATGAACTGGACCCCACCGTGCCTTTCGATGAGCCGCGCACGATGACTGAAGTAGTGGCAGAGACGCTGGTGTTTGAGCGGATGGAGAGTTGGCTGTTTGGCATTTTTGCAGCGTTGGCGCTGGCGCTGGCGATGGTGGGTCTGTACGGGCTCGTCAATCACGAAGTTGAGCAGGCTACGCGGGACATCGGCGTCCGCATGGCATTAGGCGCCACGCGCAACAACATTCTCACGATGGTGCTTCGCAGGGTTGCCTTGATGCTTGCGGCGGGCACAGTCGCGGGGCTGCTGCTGACTCTCATCGCGCGCAAGGTAATTGGGATGGTGATCTACTTCGAAGCAGAGAAAGAGGCCGGAGGCTTCCTGCTGCTGGCTTTGGCGCTAGTGGTCGCAGGGTTAGTTGCGGCATTGATTCCGGCCGCGCGCGCCGCTTCCATTGAACCCATGCGGGCCTTGCGTGCGGAGTAGGTACCAGAAGCCGTTTGGGCCGAGACAGAGAGGACAGGCACGATGAATCAGTTGTTGCAGGACATTCGCTTCGCAGTTCGTCAGTTGCGCAAGGCACCGGGCTTCACGCTCACGGTGACCATCACGCTGGCGCTCGGCATCGGTGCAAACACTGCGATTTTTACGCTGGTGCACGGCATCCTGCTGCGTTCGCTGCCGGTGAGCGATCCATCGCGCTTGTATCGCATCGGCGACAACGACGATTGCTGCGTGGAGGGCGGTTTTCCAGGAGATGCCGGAGATACAGGAGACTTCACCATCTTCTCCACCGATCTTTATCAGCACCTTCGCAAGACAACTCCGGAGTTTGAACAGCTAGCCGCGGTGCAGGCAGGCGGATGGCAGTGGAGCGTGCGGCGGGGCAATGCATTGCCCAAGTCTCTGCATGGCGAGTTTGTATCTGGGAACTACTTTTCTACTCTTGGGCTGGGAGCCTATGCGGGCCGTGTATTCTTCGACGCGGATGACACGCCGTCGGCTCCGCCTGTCGTGGTGATTAGCTACCCAATGTGGCAAAGCGAGTACTCCGCGGATCCTTCGATTGTGGGATCGACGATTTTCATCCAGACCAAGCCATTTACGGTCATTGGAATTACGCCGCCGAAATTCTATGGAGACCGCGTTGCGGAGATTCCGCCTGATTTTTATTTGCCGGTTCAGACGGAGCCTTACGTGAGAGGCGACAGTTCCATTCTTCATCATCAGGAAGCGAACTGGCTCTACCTGCTGGGCAGAGTGCGGCCGGAAACGAAGGTTGGCCCTCTGCAGGCCAAGATCACGGCTACGTTACGGCAATGGCTTTATACACGGCCCGTTCTCAACGCCAACGGCGGCTCTTCACTGATTCCGAAAATGCACGTAGTGCTTACACCGGGCGGCGGTGGTATTCAAAACATGCAGCAGGAAGCGGGCAAGGGCCTGAAGATGCTGATGATTCTTTCTTCCGTGGTGCTGCTCATTGCGTGCGCAAATATCGCCAACTTAATGCTCGCGCGCAGCACTATGTATCGAGCGGACATTGCGCTGCGCATGGCCCTTGGCGCGACCCGCACCCGTGTCATCCGGCAGGTGCTGACTGAAAGCGTGCTGTTGAGCTTCGTGGGAGGACTCGCGGGCCTGGCGGTCGCCTATGCGGGCTCTCATACCATTCTCGCACTTGCGTTCCCCGATGCCCGCAACCTGCCTATCAGTGCAAGCCCATCGGTGCCCGTGCTGGGATTTGCGTTTCTTGTTTCGCTAGTCACTGGCATCCTGTTTGGCACAGCACCGGCATGGATCTCTTCGCATGCGCAGCCGGCCGAGGCACTGCGCAGCGCAAACCGTACTGGTGGATCTATGCGCGACCGATCGTCGGTGCCGCAAAAGGCACTTGTCGTTTTCCAGGCGGCGCTCTCGCTGGTGTTGCTTGCGGGCGCGATCCTGATGACCAAGACGCTGGTCGACCTGGAGCACCAGACCTTCGGCATTGCGACGACGAACCGCTATGTACTGCATTTCGACCCAGCAGGAGCGGGCTATAGCATCGAGCGCCTTCCCGCGCTCTTTCGCCAGATGGAAGATCGCTTTGCGGCATTGCCCGGAGTGACAAACGTTGGCATGGCATTGTATAGCCCGCTCGAAGGCGACAACTGGGGCGAATGCGTGATCCAGCAAGGGCACCCGGCTCCGCGGCCTGGAGATAAATGCGGCTCGTCGTGGGATCGTGTCAGCACACACTTCCTTGATTCCATCGGTGTGCCGATGGTACGTGGACGCGGATTCACAGCGCAGGATACAGACGCTTCTCCGCAGGTTGTTATTGTCAATCAGACCTTTGCAAAGCACTTCTTTCCCAACCAGGATCCGCTCGGTCAGCATTTCGGGATTGACGATGTGAAGTTTTCGGGAAGCTTTGAAATTGTCGGCGTTTTTAAAGACTTCAAGTTGAACAATCCCCGCGACGATGTTCATTCCGTGTTCCTCCGCCCGTTGACGCAGCGGTTTGTGTACCACGACCCCGGCCAGGACACAACTGAAACCCAATCGATGTTCCTCAATTCCATGATCCTTAGCTTCAACCGGCCACAGGAAAACGCGGACGCAATGATCCGTCAAACGCTGGCGGAGGCGGATCCGAACCTTACGATGATGGATCTGCGGACACTGGATTCCCAGGTGGCAGGCAACTTCAATGAGGACCGGCTGGTGGCGCAGCTATCGAGCCTCTTCGGCATCCTGTCGCTGATCCTGGCATCGGTTGGATTGTATGGCGTGATGTCGTACTTTGTTGCGCGCCGCACCAGCGAGATCGGCATTCGCATGGCGCTTGGCGCAACGCGCGGAAGCGTGGTGAGCCTGGTGATGCGCGGTGTTCTGTGGCAAGTGCTCATCGGGCTGGCGCTGGGTATTCCCGCTTCACTCTACGCCGGATACCTGATGAAGAGCCTGCTCTATGGAGTTGGAACATATGACCCATGGGCACTGGCCGGCGCACCGCTGATGCTTGTCCTTTGCGCAGCTGCGGCGGGCTTTATCCCCGCGCGCCGCGCCGCTTCCATTGAACCTATGCAGGCCCTGCGAACCGAGTAGAGGAGACGTCCGGATGATCAAGCTTTTTCATGACGTTCGATACGCATTTCGCCAACTGCGGCGTGCGCCCGCCTTTGCACTCACGGCGATCATCACGTTGGGGCTCGGCATTGGTGCGACCACCGTCGTCTACAGCATTGTGGATGCGGTGCTGCTGCGTCCGTTGCCATTTCCGCATGGGGACCGACTGGTGGAACTCGATAACCTCGAGACCCTGGCAGGCGGAGCGACCCGCGCCAACGATACGTCGTATCCGAATTTCTACGACTGGCGTACGCAGGCAAAAAGCTTCCAATCGATGGCCAGTTACAAGTCGAACGGATTTACACTTGCCGGCCTCGGGGATAGTCCTGCTCGTCGGATCACAGGCATCATGGTCAGCGCCGAACTCTTTTCGACTGTCGGCGTTCAGCCGATGATGGGCCGCGGGTTTCGTCGCGATGAGGAACAGCCGGGCAACCGCTCGGTTGTGATTGGCGGCGAGCTATGGCATCAGGAGTTTGGCGGCGCGCCGGACGTGGTGGGCAAGACGATTCGACTGAACGATGAGACGTACTCAATTATCGGAGTGATGCCGCGCGGCTTTCTGTTTCCGCTGTCCGCACCAGACGCGCAATTGTGGGTGACATCCGCCCACGATGCCGAAGGGCCAAGCGCATCCACAACGCAACGCGGCTATAACCAGTTGGATGTGGTCGCCCGCCTGCGTGATGGTGTGACACTTGAGCAGGCTCGCGCGGAGTTGAACACAGTGCAGCAAGGGCTGGCGCTGCGCTACCCTGACGACGACAAGAACATGACCACGGTTACGGTGGAGGCGGAACTGGATGCACTGGTGGGCGACGTGAGGCAGCCGCTGCGCATACTTTTTGCCGCGGTTGCTTTCCCGCTCCTGATTGCATGTGCCAATGCTGGCGGCTTGTTTCTGACGCGTACCAGCAGCCGCATCGGCGAGCTTTCCGTACGCGCCGCATTGGGCGCGAGCCGTGCAAATCTATTGCGCCAGCTGCTGGTGGAAGCGATGGCCCTCTCGCTCTGTGGCGGACTGTTGGGCGTAGGCCTTGCCGCATTGGCATTGAAGGGCGCGCCGACATTGCTGCCCGCCAACCTGGTCCGTTCGCAATCCATCGCGATCAATGGTGGAGTGCTCGGATTCGCGCTGTGCGCAGCGTTAGTTACGGGGCTTGTGTTTGGTGTCTTGCCGGCTTGGCGTGTGTCGCGACTGGATCCTACACTTGCTTTGAACGAGAGCCGCCGCAGCACAACAGCAGGGCGTCGGCAACATGTTCTGCACGGTGCCCTCGTTGTAGTTGAGACCGCGCTGAGCCTGGTGCTGCTTGCCGGTGCGGGCCTGCTGGTGCGCAGTTTCGATCACTTGCTCCGCGTGGACCCTGGCTTTCAGCCAAAGCAGATGTTGACATTCCGTGTGTCGGCACCGGAGAAGCGCTACGACGACGAGCAGCGCGTCGCGCTGTTCAACCGCATCATGACCCGGTTGCAGACTTTGCCGGGAGTGCAGGCAGTATCGGCAGCGTTTCCCATGCCGCTTACCGGAAGCAATATTCAGATCAGCTTTTCAATTGAGGGGCAGCCGGTGGCAAAGGGTGATGAACCAAGTGAGCGGGTGAGTGTAATTGCTCCCCGTTTCTTCGAGACGATGCACGTTCCACTGTTGCAGGGAAGGTTGTTTCGCGCTGAGGAACAGAGCGAACAGGGACAGCCGGTGGTGATTATCAACAAGGCTTTTGCGAAAAAGTATTTCGGGACTTCGGATCCAATTGGCCAGCACATGCGCTCAGGACTGGGCATCGGACCGAACCCGCCGATGCGCGAGATTGTCGCCGTCGTCGGCGATGTGAAGCGAGCCACCCTGATGGAGCCGGCCAAGCCTGAGTACTATCTCCCGATTGAGCAAGCGCCGATCACTGCTCCCTCAATTGCTATGCGGGTGAGCGGTGATCCGGCAGGTTATGAGAGCGCGGTGCGCAACGCTGTTGCCGAGATCGATCACGGGTTGCCTGTCTATCGGTTGCGGCCATACGGGGAGGAACTGGCGCGGACTACCGCTCAGCAGAGATTTCAGACGTTCCTGATTGCCGATTTCGCAGGTATTGCCCTGTTGCTGGCCGCGGTTGGAATGTATGCGCTTCTGAATTACATGGTGGTTTTGAGAAGACCCGAACTCGGCCTTCGCATCGCATTGGGCGCGCAACGCTCTAACGTGCTTGGGCTGATCCTGACCAGGGGCGTAGTTTTGTCTGGAGCCGGCCTGATGCTTGGAGTTGTTTCGTCGATGCTGTTGACCCGGTATCTTGCCGGGATGCTGTTTCAAGTCACGCCACTCGATCCAATTGTGTTTGGAGTTGTTTCCCTGGCGTTATTGCTGGTTGCTTCATTGGCGAGCCTATTGCCGGCATACCGGGCGTCGCGCCTTGACCCGATTGAAACCTTGCGAATGAGTTGAGTGGAGGAGGAACGCAATGAAGATGTTGCTGAATGACTTCCGCTACGCGCTCCGGCAGTTGCGCCGCGCGCCGGGCTTTACGCTTACGGCTGTGGTGACGCTGGCGCTTGGCCTGGGCGCGACTGCAGCTGTTTGCAGCGTGATCTATTCAGTGCTGCTTTCGCCGCTACCTTATCCAGATGCGGATCGGCTGGTGGGCGTCGCATACACCTTTCCGCTGGAGAGGCCGAATGCCGAGCAGGCAGGGCAAACCGCGGACTTCGTGCGCCAGAACAGTCATGCGTTTTCTTCCTCGGCGGTGATGGATGACTCCGGTGCAGCGGTGAATCTCTCAGTGAATGGAGGACACGCGGTACAGATCAATTCGTTGCGCGTTTCCGAAGGCTACTTCCGCACGCTGGCTGTGTTGCCGGCACTTGGCCGCCCATTCACAATTGACGAAGATCAGGCCGGCGGCGGGAATTCCGTGATTCTGAGCGACGGACTCTGGGGGCGCGTGTTTGGCCGCGATCCCGGCGCGGTGGGCCGCGAGATACGCATCAACCAGGAGTCCTTCACGGTGGTTGGCGTGATGCCTGCCAGGTTCGCAGCCAGTGCAGAGACTGCACCGGGTGTGATGGGTAATCCCGATGTATGGATGCCGCTGCAACTCAGCGCAAAGACTGCGGGCTACGATGGCGATAACTTCGAGATGATTGCACGCCTGCAACCCGGCGTGACACTCGCGCAGGCGCAGCGGGAATTGACCGCACTGGAGAAGCCTTTCTACGAACAGTATCCGGACTACCTGAAGTGGGGGGATGGAAATCGACACAACCAGTTCCGCGTCTGGAGCCTTCAGGATGTGGTGGTAAGCGATGTGCGGCGTAGCCTGCTTACGGTGATGGGAGCTGTGCTTGCGGTGCTGCTGGTGGCGTGTCTAAATCTTGCCGGCCTGATGATGGCCCGGACCATGCGCCGGTCGCGTGAGATTGCATTGCGATCCGCGCTTGGCGCAACCCGCGCGCAGCTTGCAAGACTGCTGGCTGCGGAGGGATTGCTGCTTGCACTTGGCGGTGGACTGCTTGGCGTCGCGGTAGCAAAGGGCTCTCTTTTCGTGCTACTCCATTCTTCGCCGCTCGCCATTCCGAGCTTGAACGGCGAGCCCGGCGTGTGGATGTTGAGCGCAGTGGTGATCGCTCTGGCGTTGGCTTCAACCGCGGTGTTTTCACTGCTACCCGCGGCAATCCTGCTGCTGAAGAGAGGCAAGGAGATGCGCCTTGGCGGCCCGACGCTGGGCGAAGTCATCTCGCACGCGCGGATGTCTCGTGCGCTGATGGTTACTCAAATTGCGCTGGCCATGGTGCTGGTTTCAACCGCAGCAGTGCTGATGGGAACCTTCGTCAAGTTGCAGACGCTGCCATCTGGAATTGAGCCGAAGCAACTGACAGTCTTTCAGGTTTCGCTCAAGGGTCAGCGCTATGCGAATGCGGATCACACTGCCCGGTTTGTGACCACTGTGCTTGATGAGCTGCGGAAGACTCCGGGCGTGGATCGTGCATCGGCCATTGTTGGACTGCCTCTTGATAGGGGATTGAACATCGGCGGTATGCCCTCTGATCGTCCCAATCTGCAACAGATTGTTGAATTCCGCCCGGTGACGGCGGGCTACTTCAAAACGGCGGGGATACAGGTGCTGGCGGGACGGGACATTGTTGAGGGCGACCGCGCTGGCGCCGATCCTGTGGTCCTGATCGGCGCGACGGCGGCAAAGAAGTGGTGGCCAGGACGCTCGCCCATTGGCGAGTCGGTTCATCTGGGCGACAAAACGAATTGGCGCATAGTGGGGGTGGTGGCAGACGCGCAGGTGCATTCTCTGCTGGAGAGCCAGCGAATTGTGATCTACGGATCGATTGCGCAGGTCTCCGACGAGCTGACAGGGATGATCAACGGATGGTTCCCCACTACGATTGCGGTGCGCACGGCGGCGCATGTCAATCTTGCCCAAGCAGCGCAACAAGCGGTGGAGCGGGCCGATCCGGAGATTCCCGTGGCGCGAATTAGCACAATGCAGGCGGTCATTGACGAATCCATCAGCGCGCCGCGTTTCTTCTCGCTGCTGGCATCCGGTTTTTCGGGGTTCGCACTGGTGCTGAATGTTATCGGATTGTTTGGATTGCTGAGCTACCAGGTTACGCAACGCACGCGCGAGATCGGGGTGCGCATGGCACTCGGCGCGGATCGCGTGAATATCCTGCGCACCTTTCTTGGCCGCGGCCTCGCGGTATCGGTTGCGGGCATCGTTGTGGGCTTGCTGGCTACGTGGCTGGCTCATCCTGTGGTGAGCCATCTGCTTTCAGATGCGGGTGTCGACCCAGCCGATACAACACACAACATCGTCATGAGCGGAGCCCAGGCGGCGTCGCTCGCAGCATTCGCAATTCTTGCTGTGACACTGGTTGCGAGCTGGATGCCCGCACGCCGGGCTTCCTCGATTGAACCGATGCAGGCCCTTAGGACTGAGTAAGGCAAACCCAACAGCATTCCCCGAGGTGAACCGGAAATGAACACGCTGCTTCAAGACATGCACTACGCACTACGCCAATTACGCAAGTCTCCGGCATTCACCATTACGGTGATTGCAACACTGGCGCTTGGCATTGGCGCTAACTCGGCCGTGTTCACGCTGTTTGACCAGGTGTTGTTGCGCATGCTGCCAGTGGAGAAGCCCAAGGAGCTGGTGCGCTTTGAGTGGAGCGGCACATTTGGTGGATCGATGAGCAGTTTTGGCGGCAACAGTGAGGGCCATCAGAACTACTTCTCGTATCCGATGTACAAGGAACTGCGCGATCAGAACCAGGCGTTCGCCGGCATACTGGCGGCGGACAAGGCCAGCGTTGGGGTGTCATGGCATAACCAGGCGGAGAGCGAGGACGCCGAAGTTGTTACGGGCAATTACTTTCAACTGCTCGGCCTGAAGCCAGCGGCCGGGCGGTTGCTGACGCAGCAGGATGACACGGCGAAGAATGCAAACCCCGTCGTGGTGCTGAGCTACAACTACTGGAAGACACGGTTTGCGTCGTCGATGGATGTTGTAGGACAGACGGTACTGATCAACGGACATTCCTTCACCATCGTTGGGGTTGCGCCGCAGAGCTTTGACTCTGCCATCGGCGGCTACAAGCCGGGTGTGTTTGTGCCGGTCAGCATGGTTGAGATTGCCATGCCCTGGATGGCGCCACGCGATGACTTGAATAACCACAAATCGGCCTGGATGACGCTGGTGGCGCGGCTAAAGCCGGGTATGACACCGGCGCAGGCGCAGGCAAGCATGGAGCCGTTGTGGCACGCACTGCGCAGCAACGAATTCGTTCTCTACAAGTCTCATAGCGAGCGATTCAGGAGGGAGTTTCTCGATGAATCGCACATCAAGGTGCTGGACGACTCGAAGGGTTTCAACCCCGACCGTATCAATTTGGAAAAGCCGCTTTCCATATTGATGGGGATGGCGGGGCTGCTGGTGTTCCTTTGCGCCATCAACGTTGCTACGTTGCTGCTATTGCGCGCAGCGGGCCGAATGCGGGAGATGTCGATGCGTTATGCACTGGGAGCGCGGCGCAATCGAATCATTTCACAACTGCTGGTGGAGGGCGGGATTCTTGGACTAGCTGGTGCGGCAACCGGATTGGTTGTGGCGCCGATGGTTGCTACGCTTCTGGTTCGCCTGCTCACGAATTCCGACCCGGGCCAAGAGCCGTACTCGGCATCCATCGATGCGCGGATATTGATTTTCACCTTTGTGGTTTCGATGTTGGCCAGCCTGTTGTTCAGCGTTGCCCCGGTATTTCATTTCTTGCGGCCCGATCTTGCAAACGCGTTGCGGCAGAACTCGGGAACGGCTTCGAAGACTTCGCAGCGTTTCCGCAAGCTTGCCGTGGGCGCACAGATTGCGCTGAGCGTGATGCTACTGGGGGGAGCAGGGCTCTTCGTCCGTACATTGGACAACTTGCATCACCAGAACGTGGGATTTGAGACGTCGAATCTGGCAGTGTTCTCGCTGGACCCGACCAGCTCAGGATATGGCGAAGACAGGACGCGGCAAATTGTGAATAGCTCAGTGGATGCGCTGCGCGCCATCCCCGGTATCGCTTCAGTGGCTGCGACGAACGACCCTGAGCTATATGGCAGCAATACGACGACAAATTTCTCGATTCAGGGATACAAGGCGGCAGAAGAAGAAAACATGAACTTCGAAGAGCCGCGCATCACGTCAGGCTACTTTGCAACGCTGCATCAGCCGGTCCTTGCGGGTAGGGAGTTTACCGCTTCGGATACGATGGGGCAGCCCAACGTTGCTGTCGTGAATCTGGCCTTGGCCAAGAGATTCTTCGGGTCTCCTCAGAATGCCATTGGGCGGTTTATCGCTGAAGGCGCGGGGGACAACATCAAATACGATACTGCCATAGTGGGGGTGGTGGGCGATAACAAACATTCGGATCTGCGCACGGAGCCAGGAGGCGCCGTCTATCTGCCGTACGAGCAGCAGACGCATCCGGGGGGAGTTGTTGTTTATCTGCGGACGATGCAGGCTCCAGAGGCGATAGAGCCGACGATCCGCGAGACAATTCATCGGCTCGACCCAACGCTGGTGGTAGACCAACTGCGCACCATGGAGGAACAGGTCGCGCGCATCGCATCGGACGAGCGCGCCCTTGCGTTCCTCGCGATTGGCTTCTCTGTGCTGGCGATGCTGTTGGCCGCGGTGGGGCTGTATGGAGTGCTGGCTTACTCGACGGAACAGCGTACGCGTGAGATCGGCGTGCGCATCGCACTTGGCTCGCAGCGATCCAAAGTTGTTTTGCTGGTGGTGCGGGAGATGGCTCTGATTGCCGGCATTGCTGTTGTGGTTGCGTTGCCATCGGTGGTTGGGTTGGCGCAGCTTTTCCGCACCCAGCTTTACGGAGTGAAGACGTTTGATCCCATTACGCTGGGCGGTGCAACGTTCCTGACTGCGGTGATGGTGGTGCTGGCAGCAGCACTGCCGGCACGCCGCGCTGCGATGGTGCAACCAATGAAAGCGCTGCGCAACGACTAATTGGAAGAACTGGTTTGAGATCGGAGTAACACATGATTGAACTAAAGAACATTGAACGCAGTTACAAGACCGGCCATACAGAAACATGGGTTCTTCGGCAGGTTCGGCTGACCATCAACGAAGGCGAGTTCGTCACCGTGATGGGTCCATCGGGGGCAGGGAAGTCGTCGCTGCTGAATGTGCTCGCGCTGCTGGATGATGGGTGGCTGGGCGAATACTGGTTTGGCGAAACGCCGGCGCACAAGCTGAACCGCAAGCAGCGTGCAGACCTGGCGAGGCAGCGTATCGGCATGGTCTTCCAGAGTTATCACTTACTTGACGACCTGACTGTCGCGGAGAATATCGACTTACCGCTGAGTTACAAGAACCTGCCGGCCAAAGAGCGCCAGGGAATGGTGGCCGACATCCTGGATCGCTTCCAGATTGTGGCCAAGAAGGATCTTTATCCAAACCAGCTCTCCGGCGGGCAGCAACAACTTGTGGGCATTGCTCGCGCCGTTGTTCACGCGCCCGCGCTGCTGCTTGCGGATGAGCCAACGGGCAATCTGCACTCCACGCAGGCGCGCGAAATCATGGAGCTTTTCTGCGAGTTGAACCGCCAGGGGACCACGATTGTGCAGGTAACGCATTCAGAGGAAAATGCCCGCTATGGCAAGCGCCTGCTGGAACTGCGCGATGGCTGGCTCACGCGTGATGAAGCAGTGGAACCGCGGGTGACGGAGGTTGGCGCCAAGTGAATCTTTCCCAGACGAGATCGACAAAAGGGGCATTTATCAAGGGCACTCAGGCAATCACGGCGATTCTTCTGTTGCAGTTGAACCTGGCGTTGGCCGCGGTGCCGGCTGCTGCTCAGCAGGCAACACCAAATGGGCAGGCCCAGAGCACTGTGCCGGCAACGCCAACGGTGCCCGAGGCGCCTGCGCCTACGACACAGAGCACCACCCCTGCGCCTGCTTCGCTGGGCCAGGCGATCAAGCAGGACCAGGTACCGCTGTTCGCTCCGCCGCTGCCGTTTCAGGTGCCCATGCCTCACTCGCACAACCCGCTCGCGCCTTACAAACCCAGCACCGCGCCGGAGCTGGACCTTAGCAACACACCGCGCCTGCAGAACCTCATCCGCGATGGCAAGATCTATATTTCGCTGCATGACGCGATCGCAGTGGCGATTGAGAACAATCTCGATCTGGCTTACTTCCGCTATAACTTCCCAATCGCTCAGACCGACATTCTGCGCACCAAGGCAGGCAGCCCTGCCAACGGCGTCAACACGTCAATCGTGCAGGGTACCCAGGGCGGTTTTGCTGCTTCCACCGGCGGGGGAGGCGGCTCGTCTGGATCTGGATTTTCAGCAGGCGCCGGCGGCATCGTAACTTCGACCCTCGGCGCCGGTACCAGCGTTTCGTCCTTCGATCCTTACCTGACGTTCCGGGGCTACGTGGATCACACCGTGGTTCAGGAGGCAAACCAGATCCTGACCGGGGTGCCGGTTCTGAAGACGAATACGATTGAGGTGTTGTCGAACTACTCCCAGTCATTTCCCATCGGCACCAACCTGTCGGTCAACTATCAGGGCCAGCGTGTCGCCCAAAACTCTCCTTATAACCTCATCAACCCTGAGCTCTATTCCAATTTTCAAGTGGTCATTTCGCAGCCTGTTCTGGCCGGATTTGGAAAGTCGACGAACGAGCGATTTATTCGGATCGCCAAGCGCAATTCGCAGATCACCGACCTTGCTTTCAAGGCGCAGGTTATCGCCACCGTGACCCAGGTTGAGAATATTTACTGGGACCTGGTGAATGCATACGAAGGCGAGCAGATCAGCGAGCGCACTCTTGGGTTTGCCAGCAAGAATCTGTCCGACGATCAGAAGCAGCTTGAGCTGCAGGCTATTCCGGCGATGCAGGTGTTGACGGATCAAGCAGCCGTTGCGACAGCGGAAGGCAATCTCACGGTGGCACGCGCCAGCCTGCGACTGAACGAACTGCTGATGAAGAATGCGCTTACCAAGATTGACGATCCCACGATCGACGAGATGCCGGTGGTTCCCCTCGACATGAAGGCAGACGCCAGCCCGAATGCCGACAAGTCAATTGATGAATTGGTGGGCACGGCTGAGAAGAAGCGGCCCGAGGTCGCGATCTACCAGATGCAGGCGGCGGTACAGAAGCAGGCGCTCAAGGACATCAACAGCGAGCTATTGCCGACGCTCAACATGTACGGACTCTACGCCGGCGCGGGGACAGCGGGTCCTACCAATCCGCTCTGCAACCCCAACACGCAGGATTGCACCACCACTTTGCCTACGGGCTTTCCCAGCATGTTGGCGAACACTTTCAATTATTCGTCTCCGGAATACCAGGTGGGGATGACGCTCTCGATCAATCTTCGCAACCGCCAGGCGAAGGCAGATCAATTCCGCGCTGTGCTGCAATACCGCCAGAGCCAGATATCTTCTGAGCAACAGGAGAAGGGGATTCGCTTCGATGTTCGCAACTCGAAGTTTGCCCTGGAGCAGGCGCAGGCACATGTTGACGCGTCGCAGAAAGCGCGAGATCTTGCCCAGAAGACCTTCGACATCACCAAACAAGAACAGCTGCTCGGTGCGAAATCGGGCCTCGATACGTTGAATGCGGAGAGTGCGCTGGCCCAGACGGAGTTGGCTCTGGACGCGGCACAAACTGCGTTTGAGAAGGCAAAGGTGGACATCGACCGCGCGACGGGAGAGACGCTGGAGCGGACGGGAGTCTCGATCGACGACGCGAAGTTGGGCGTCGTGACTCAAGGGCCGTAGAATCACTGAGACGGTGATTGAGCTCAGTGACGGCGGTTGAAGCATGGGCCGATATCGCCCAGGCTGCTGGAGTCCAGGAGGCGGACCATTCCAAGTAAGCAAGAGAAGATTCGGGTTTTGGTTGCCGACGATCAGCCCCACATTCTTGAGGCGGTGGAACTGCTGCTCGCTCCGCAGGGCATTGCGGTGGATTGTGTTCGCTCGCCGCAACTGCTGCTTGAGGCATTGGGGCAGGCCGACTACGATGTTCTTCTGATCGACCTGAACTATACGCGCGACACGACCTCCGGCCAGGAGGGACTGGATCTGTTGGCCCGCGTTCAGGAGTTCGATACGCGGTTGCCGGTGATCGTGATGACCGCCTGGGGCAATATCGACCTGGCAGTTGAATCGATCAAGCGGGGCGCGCGCGACTTTGTGCAGAAGCCGTGGGAGAACGAGCGCCTGGTCTCGCTGATTCGGGTTCATGCCGAGCTTCATTCCGCACTGCGCCGGGCACGCCAGTTGGAGTTGGAAAATCGACTGTTGCGCGCCGAAGGCATGCCGGAGTTTGTTGCCGGTGCTCCGGCCATGCAACCGGTGCTTGAGCTGATCGCGCAGGTGGGGCCGTCGGACGCCAACGTACTCATCACCGGGGAACACGGCACGGGCAAAGAGATTGTGGCCAAGCTGCTGCATACCGCTTCGCCGCGCGCGCGCATGGCGCTGGTTGCGGTGAATGCCGGCGGGCTGCCGGAAGGCACCTTCGAAAGCGAGATTTTTGGCCACGTCAAGGGCGCATTCACCGACGCGCGCACGGATCGCATTGGCCGCTTCGAGCTGGCCAATGGCGGAACGCTGTTTCTGGACGAGATTGCCAATGTCCCGATGCGGCAGCAGGCTAAATTGCTTCGGGTGCTGGAGACGGGCGAGCTGGAGCGCGTGGGTTCTTCGCAAACCAGGCGCGTGGATGTGCGGATTCTCTCCGCGACAAACGCGTTGCTGCATGACGAAGCCAAGGCGGGAAATTTCAGGGAAGACTTGCTCTTCCGCATTAATACCGTCGAAATTCATTTGCCCGCGCTTCGCGAACGCCGGGAAGACATTCCGCTTCTGGCAGCGCATTTTCTCAATCGCAGCCGGACGCGGTATCGCAAGCAGGTGAGCGATTTTTCGACTGCAGCGATGCAGCACATGATGCAGTATCCGTGGCCGGGCAATGTACGCGAGCTTGAACACACCGTGGAGCGCGCTGTGCTGCTGTGCCGGGGCGAAGAGATTGAACCGGCGAACCTGGCCATCGCCGCGCAGAAGTCCGCACAGCCATCGTTTGAGAATATGAGTATCGACGAGGTCGAAGCACTGCTGATTCGCAAGGTGCTGCGTCGCTGCGATGGCAATATTTCGCAGGCTGCAGAGTCGCTCGGACTCAGCCGTGCAGCACTTTATCGTCGCATCGAAAAATATGGCCTCTGAGAAAGCGGTTCGCCGGCGTCCCCGCTCAGCTGTCGGGCGGGCGTGGCTTTATTGCCTGCTGCTGACGCTGCCGGCGTTCCTTCTCGCTGCCATTTTTCTTTATCAAAAAGAGATCACTGTGGCGCCGGCGTTGCTGGTGATCGGCTGCCTGATGCTCTATCTTGTGGTGATTGCGGCAGCACTGGTCGAGGGGCTGGTTCGTCCGCTGCAAACGCTCTCGAACGTGGTCTCTTCGCTGCGGGAGGGCGACTACTCCTTTCGCGCGCGCGGGGCGGGCACACACGACGCATTTGGCGAACTCGCGTCGGAAGTGAACGCGCTGGCGGATTTGCTGCAAAAGCAGCGAGTGCGCTCGCTGGAAGCTACGGCTCTGCTGGCGCGAATTCTTGAAGTGATGCATGCGCCGCTGTTTGCGTTTGATCGCGAGAACCTTCTCCAGCTTGTGAACAACGCCGGAGTCAGGCTGCTGGGGCTTACGCAGGCGCGCAGTTTCGGCCGTACGGCGCATGAGCTTGGCCTGGAAGAGCTGCTTGGCGCGGCCGACCAGAGTATTCACTCTTTCGGTTCGAAACCGACGCGCTGGCTGCTGCGCAAGGCCGTCTTCCGCCAGGACGGAGTGCCGCACACACTGTTGCTGCTGGCCGATGTCAGCCTGCCTCTGCAGGAAGAGGAACAGATTGCGTGGAAGCGCCTGATCCGGGTGCTTGGCCATGAGCTTTCGAATTCGCTTGCACCCATCAAGTCGATTGCCGGAAGCCTGCTGGCACGGGTGGACAACATGAGCGGCGAAGACGATACGCTGCGTGATTTTCGTCGCGGCCTGGGCGTGGTGGAGAGCCGTGCCGACTCTCTGCACCGCTTTGTGCAGTCGTATCGTCTGCTGGCGCAATTGCCGCCGCCGCAGTTCAAGCCGGTCTCGCTGGGGCCGCTGCTTGAGCGCGTGGTGCTGCTGGAGCAGCGTTTGCAGGTGCAACTGGAAGCAGGCCCGCCTGTGGTGCTTGACGCCGATCCTGACCAGCTGGAGCAGATGTTCATTAACCTGCTGGCCAATGCGGTAGATGCCTCGATTGCGAATGGCGCAGCACAAGTTCGGGCAACGTGGCGCCGCGAGGATTCAGCATTGCTGGTGGTGATTGAAGATCGGGGCATGGGCATTGCCAATGCGGAGAACCTGTTTGTCCCGTTCTACACAACCAAGCCCGCAGGCAGTGGCGTGGGACTGGCGCTTGCGCAGCAGATTGCGCGCGCTCATGGCGGCGAGATCACTCTTGTGAATCGGGAAGACGGCGAAGGCGCGCGGGCTACCATCCGCCTTCCGCAAACTTAGAGGTAGCACGCTATTCCACCGGGGCCTCGCGGTGTTCGATCGATAGAATCTCGGTTGCGACCACGCAATTGCGGCCGTTGTCCTTGGCGCGATAGAGCGCGGCATCCGCGGCCTGGATCAGCACTTCGCAATCCCGAGTGAATCCTGAAGCAACTCCAAAACTGGCAGTGATGGATAATTCCTGTTTTCCGTCGTGGATGCGTGCGGCTTCAACCGCAAGACGCAGGTGCTCGGCACGGTGGCGTGCGCCGTCAAACCCGGAGCCGGGCAGTATCAGCAGAAACTCCTCGCCGCCGTATCGACCCACCCAGTCGTAGGATCGAACCGCGCGCTGCAGGATTGCGCCGACCTCCTTGAGCACCATATCGCCGGCTGGATGACCAAAGGTGTCATTCACGCTTTTGAAGTGATCCAAGTCGACCAGGATTACGCTCATCGGCGAGCCATCGCGGTCCGAGCGGTCGACCTCCTGCTGGAGTCGCTCCATGATGATGCGGTGGTTCCACAGTCCGGTCAGGTCGTCATGCTCGGCATAGTGGCGCATTTGTTCTCGTGCGCGCGTCAACTCATTCTTCTCTCTTTCCAGGTCTTCGGTCCGGTGCTGTACCGCTTGCTCCAGGTTTCGTTTCTGCGCCACCAGCAGGTGAACGCTCCAACGCCATGAGAGAATCACGCCCAGAGCTATCACCAGCATCAAGAACAGCCTCAGAGGGCCGCTTTGCCACCAGAGCGGCGTAATCACAAACGAGATCTCTTCCACTGGAGACACGGCGTTCCCGGGCTGATCCACGGCGACGGCCTGGAATCGATACGGGCCTGGCTCCAGACGCGGGTATCGGACGCTTCTCTCTGCCGTTTCAACCCAGTCCGACTCAACCCCCAGAAGCCGGTAGCGAATGCGCAAATGGCCGGCCTCAGAAAAGTTCAGGGTCGACGTGGTAATGGCCAGCGTGCTGTCGGTCCAGGGAATCTCGGCTTGGTTGGCAATTGAGTCTGCACCAAATGTAACTTGCGAAAAAACCGGCGCGGCGGGCGGTCCAGGCGGAACAGCCTGAGGCTTCTTCAGGTGCGACAGCCCTCCGGAGGTGCCGATCCACATGCTTCCATCCGGGTCTTCGGCCAGCGCGTAGCTGTCGGTGTCATTCCAGATGAGCCCGTCGTCCTGGGTGAAGCTGCGCCAGGTTTTGCCATCGAAGACCGACAGGCCGGCGTCCTGGCCCACCCACAGCCAGCTGCGATGGTCCACGAGCAGGGAAACGACTTGATCTGAGAGCAGATGGGGACGCACCACGTGTTCTGATTCAACCACTCGATCTCCGTTCAATCGCAGGCGCAGCACGCCGGGAAATGCTCCAATGGCCCACAGAGTTCCGTCTTCGCCCAGCGCAATCTGCGTTGGGATCAGGCCAGAGAGCCCCGGATCGATGTGGTGCCAGCCGGACTCGTCCATTCTGTAAATGCCCGCGTCGGTGGCAGCCCACAGGCGGTTGGCCTTATCGAGTGACAGGCTGCTGAAACGTTGCCGCGGCTGGGTGATGCCGGGAGTTTCCACCAGGTGCGGAGAATGGTTCGCCGCCGTGGTGTCCGCAACATAAAGCCCGCCGTCCGTTGCCGCCCACATGCGATGTCCACCGTCACTCAGGAGGGAAAAGACTTCGGGGATCTTCCAATGTGTTCCGGCCAGTGTTCTGGGGTCAATGCGCACCAGGTTCCCGGCAGCAGAACCCAGCCAGATTGCGCCATCCGCGCTCACGGCCAGCGAGGTCGACCGCGCAGTGGGAATCCTCGGCGACTGCCAGGGCCGGGGCACCGTTGCTCTCGGAGCAAGCATGTCCAAACCGGATTCAGTGCCGACCCACAATCTGCCGGCATGGTCGCGGACGGTAGCCCAGACAATGTCGTCGTTGAGCCCGTTGGCCTTGGAGTATCCCTCCCACTGCTGCTGGCCCACCCAGCGCATCAGGCCGTGGCCAACAATGCCAATCCACAGCGATCCTTCCCGGTCGACAAAAAGCTCCGAGATGTCGTAGCGGGTTAGGCCGTTGGCGCTGTTGATCATGCGCCAATGGCCGCCTTCCAATAGGCCCAAAGTTGGCCCCTGCGACGCGACGATATGCCCATTCACGTCTTCTGTGAACGTTGCGTACGGTAGTCCAGTAGAGCCTCCGGGCGGATCCTGCAATTCCGAGCGATTTTCGCCTGGAATCACCTCGACAAGGTGCATGGAACTGCGAACCCAGATGTGGCGATCGTGCGTTTGCCGAAGATGGAGCCAGGCATTTGCGGGAAGCCCCAGCAGCGCGCGCATGAGTGTGGTTTTGCCGTCTTTGAGACGGCACAAATCATCGTCGCAACCATACCAGAGCGAACCGTCACTGGCTGCCATCACGCTCCAGATTGTCTTGCCCTGCAAGGGCATCGGCTCGGCAACCCAATTATCCGCGCTCACTCGGCGGAGCAGGAAAGGGCCGGTTCGGTCAGCCGTCACCACCTGGCCAGGACCGATTCCGGCGAAAACGGTGCCAATGCGCTGGGAAAAGTCAGTGATCGGCTCAGGCGGATGAACCTCGGCAAACCGGCCATCCTGGCGCTCGAAGTAGATGCCGTCCGTGGTGCCCACCAGCAGGGTTCCATCCGTGTCGGCAAAAAGGCTGCGGACAAAGTGGCCGCGCAGGCCTTCGCTCGTTCCAAAATGCCGGAAGGCGCGTCCATCGTAGCGGTAGAGGCCGTTTTCGGTTCCCACCCACAGGTAGCCGGAGCGGTCCTGACTAATGCAGTTGACGTTAAGGTTGCCGAGCCCCGCGGTGAGGGTGCTGAAGCTGTACTGCTGGCCGGAGGCAACAGCAGCCGCAAGACTGAGCGCGGCCAGGGCGCAGCCCCAGATATGGAACAGTCTCCCTAGTTTCAGCGCCATCCTGTGCAACGTGCACCCTTCTCGCTGGAATTAGTTCACTATATACCCGGCGCGGGGCCGATCGAGAGCTATGGGAAACTGCAGAAGCAACACCGGGGATGGCGGCTTGAACCCTCGGCGCATGGGCCTAGTCGCAAACCAGCGCGTCTTCCGGAAAGCCGGCAGGCTCGTCCGCAGGCTCAGGCGCCGACGTGCCGGCAAGCTCTTCGGCGCGTCTTGCGGCAAAGAACTGCTCCACCTGACCCAGCACCTCGGCCCCGGTGCGGGCCTGGTAAATGGCCGCGCGCAGCTTGGCACCGCCGGGAACTCCGTGGGTGAACCATGTTGCGAATTGCTTCATCTTGCCGGCGGTTTCTCCCATGCGGTCGCTGCGTGGCAGGTCTTTGGTGGCTTCAGCCTCGGAAAGTAGCATTTGGAAATAGGCGCGGATCATATGGTAGCGGTCTTCCACGGTTGGGCGGTCGTACGCGCCTGTCGCGGTGTACTGGGCGATCTGGCGGAAGATCCACGGGTTCGCCGGAGCGGCGCGGCCAATCATGACCGCATCGCAGCCGGTCTCGGCCACCATGGCCGCCGCGTCTTCCGGGGTGCGGATGTCGCCGTTGCCGATGACGGGAATGTTGACCGCCTGCTTGATTTCGGCGATCCACTGCCACTGCGCCTGGCCGCTGTAACCCTGCTCGCGGGTGCGGGCGTGCAGCGCGACGGCGTTCAGGCCTTCGGATTCAGCCATCCGCGCCAGATCCACGCAAACAATCTGCTTTTCGTTCCATCCCATGCGGAACTTGACGGTGAAAGGAATCGTCACCGCCTTGTGCACGGCGCGAAAGATTTCGCCGATCTTGGGCAGGTCGCGGAGCAGGCCGGAACCGCCGTTGCAGCCGACGACACGCTTGGCCGGGCAGCCCAGGTTCAAGTCGACGGTGTCGAAGCCGGTATCCTGCACAATTCGCGCGGCTTCGGCCAGCGTTTCCGCATTTGAGCCGAAAAGCTGCGCGCCGATGGGGTGCTCATCGTCGTAGAAGGTGAGGTAGCGGCGGCGCTTGGACTCGCGCATGCGGGAAAGGCCGTCGGCGGAGGTGAACTCCGTCATCAGCAGCCCGCACCCGGACTGGGCGTTGGTGACTGTGGAGTCGATGGCTAGATTTGTATTCTCCCCGGACCTGAAGTCGAGACCGGGGGCACCCGGAGTTTGAGGTGAAACGCTAAACAGGCTGGCGTGGCGAATGAATCGGCGGAAGACCGTGTCCGTGACTCCTGCCATGGGCGCAAGCACGGTGGCTGGAGACACCAGCACCGTCCCCACGCGCATCTCCGCCGGTACCCGCGCTTCGGCGGGCATGGGGTGCTCGATGGGGTTGTCCCACTCCTTCTTCACGGTAAAGCCCTTACCTGCCATGGTTTACGCTTTCCAGATCAACTGTTCAACTGGGTAACTCAGCTACTTCATAAACGAACGGCTTGCCGCGCGATTCCGGGTCCCACCCTGCCGCAATCGCTTCGCGAATGTGGTCAGTAACTTTGGAAGCGGCGATGGGAGGCCGGAAGGTCAAAACGGGTGTCGCATCGCCATTTTGATGCTTTCTTACCGCGGGGTATTCGAGATAAAGCTCTCGGCGCACCAGCCCGACCACCTGGACATGAATGGCCAGCCCGACCGCCTTGTCGTCATCGGTCCAATTCTGTTCGCGGTGCAGCCGCCAGATCAACGGCACGCCGTCAATCGTCACCGTGGACTGGATTTGGCGCTTTGTGTTTCGCATAGGTGCGGATCTCGTCTTTGGTATCGATCGGGTCGTGCCAGATTTGGCCCATTGCTAAATTCGCACTTCAATATCCGGACGACTCTTCGCTAAAAGCTTGGTCTCGATGGTCTTGAGCTTTGCTGGGTCCAAGCGAAAACGCTCTGGTACAACTGCGATCACAGCCGTAGGAGATTCTTCACCCTTGTCGCTGATGGTAATGACGCCAAGGCGACCGATACCATCTCCAGGAAATAAGCCCAGATGCCCGAGTCTTCCAAAAACCCGATCATAGCTCTCTTCCGGAATTGCCAGGTATCGAAAGTGAGCGGGCATTGACATCAGTTGACGATGAATCCCTTGTAGACTCTCGCCAAATTTTGTGTCCCACACCTTTTTCAGCTCATTGAGTTCCTTTGGGTTGGATGGTTTGCGCCGTTGGCCCTTGGAGGCACCCAATTCGGGCACTAGCTTGATTTCAACGGCGTGCAGGTCGCCAGCACCGCCGTGATCCACCGCCAGTACGTCCGCCGCGATAAGTGAGGATGGCGGGTCCAAGTAAATATTGGGTACGGACAGTTTGCGCCGCAGCAGTTCCGCGACCGCATTGATTGCGCGTCCCTCTCTCTGGCGCAACGTGAGTTCTCGAATTTCCTCGTTCACGGCCATCAGGATAACCTTCCTTCTCCCCTTTGCAGTACCCGTTCCGCCCAGGTCTCAAATCGCTTGGCGGCTACACAGAGTGCTGTGGTCTTTGCATCGTCAATCTGCTTATCGCCGTAGGAGATGTCTGTCTTCGCGTTAAGCAGTTTCTGGAGTTGAGCGATGCCCTGCTGTTCGATGCCCGCTCTCGTGCATGCCCGTTTGAGGGCGGCGATTGCTTCCAAATGATTCTCACCGCGTGGTCGCGCGCCGCCGAGTCCTATCAATACAGCATCGCTGTAGGAAATGGCGCAATGAACGGCGAGGAGTACAGCAGCGGAAGCATAAGCTGACAGGTCGTCCTGGCAGAGCTGCATCGCACCTGCAAGCTGTCTAGCCCGGTGATGATAAACGCTGAAACGGACCTCGAGCATGTTAGCCTATCATCGCATGCGAAAAGGCCCCCGCCGCAGCGGAGGCCTTTTGTGCTATCCGGCTGAATCGGCTTCGGTTACTTGGCCGCTGTCTGGCTGTCGGCCTTGGCGTACTTGCGGCGGAACCGCTCTACGCGGCCGGCCGTATCGACTAGGCGCTGTTTGCCGGTAAAGAACGGATGGCAGTTGGAGCAAATTTCCACGTGAATGTCGCCCTTGTGGGTCGAACGAGTCTCAAAATTGTTTCCGCAGGCGCACATTACGCGCACCGCGCCGTAGTTGGGGTGAATCTTTTCCTTGGGCATCGCTAAAGACAAACCTTTCCCTGCAAACTTCCTCACCTATTGTAGGGGTAATCGGGCGGATTAGCAATGAACAGCAGGGAATAGGGAGTAGGGAACAGGGAATAAGGCCGCGACCCCATGGGCGCTCATGGCGTTGCTCGCAGCGTGACGATCTCGGCGATGGTGATCGCCAGGGCGTAGGTCGCAAACAGAAACGCGCCGTACTTTCCCGCGGAAGTCTCCTGCATGCTCGGCATAAACCTGGAGAAGTTCGACAACAGCAAAGCCTCGCCAAACATCCCAGGCAGGGCGACCAGGAGAATTGCGGATGCCCAGCTGGAAGCGGGGATCTGCCGCCAGCGCAGAATCAGAATGCAGCCAAGCGTGCTTACCACCGGTGTGATCATGAAATTGATCCAATAGCGGGCGGCAGTGGTTTCGAACACGCGCGGGCCGGTCCGTTGAAACCAGAGCGTACCGGCAATCCAGAAGACCAACCCAAAGACCAGAAGCAGAACAATATCGCGCACTCGCAAAGGAACCTCCTGAGGAAGTAGAATCTGTACCAGGTGGTACACGATTATTTGTACCACATGGTACATCGTGAGGCAAGATGCTTCGTAGAGAAGGGAAGGACCTGGAACTGCTGGTTGAGAAGTGTCTGTCGGCCTTTGTCGCCGCCGGCTCGCTTGACCTGAGTCTGGACCAGCTGGCCAAGGAAGTGGGGATCAGCAAGCGCATGCTGATTCACTACTTTGGCAGCCGGGAGACCCTGGAAGAGAAGTCGCTATCACTTCTCGAAGAGCGGCTTCGTGACAACTTCAGGGCGGACCGCTTTCCAGCTGGCGTTTCATTGGCGACAGTGGTTGCGGCGTTGTGGGACCAATCCACAGCGCCGCAGTTCCGGGGAGTTCTGCTGCTGGTGATGGATGCATCGCGGCGCGGATGGAGCGGGTCGGAGCGAGCCAGGGCTTTCTACGCTGAGCAGCAACGGCTCTGGGTCGAGCTACTGGTGCAGTATCTGCCCGATAAGCTTGCCGTGGAGGAGTTGCTGCAGCTATTTCAGGGCGCGATTCTTGCTTACCTGGTTACAGGCGACAGGGAGGCGGGCAAGCGAGCCCTGGCGCGGATGACTCTACGCGAATCGAACACTCGAAAGAGCGGCCACCCTTAAATCCTTAACCCCTATTCCCTGCCTTTCAGCGCTTTCTCGATCCCTGCTTCAGCCAGTGGAGCCATAACAGCATATCCGGCCGGCAGCGGATGGACGCCATCGTGGCTCAGATTCGCGGGCAGGCCGTCGCGGTCGTCTTTCATGGGCGTGTGGTAGTCCACGTAGACGTGTTTGTGCGCTTCTGCATAGCCCTTCATCCAGGCATTGATGGCATCGATCTTCGGGGCGGGCTCCATGCCCGGCTTCCACGGGTAGTCGTACGCGGGCAGAATGGAGCAAAGCACGACCTTGATGTGGTTGGCTGCGGCCAGTTCCGCCATGGACGCGAGGTAGCCCTCGATCTGCTCCACAGTCTCCGCGCCGGTGTTGCCCGCGATGTCGTTGGTTCCGGCCAAAATGATGACGACACTTGGATTGAGGTCGATCACATCCTGGCGGAAGCGGAGAACCATCTGCGGCGCGGTTTGACCGCTGATGCCGCGATTGATATACGGCCTGCCGGGGAACGAGCCTTCGGGCCCTTCAATCTTCCAACCCTCGGTGATTGAGTCGCCCATGAACACGACGCGATCTTCACCCTTTGCGGGTGGTGCGAGCTTCAAATCGACGTCCCGAAACTTGCCCAGCCAGGGCCAGTCTTCCTTCAACTGGCGGTTGTGTTCGACCTCCCAGTTGTTTACCGGTGCGGGAACGGTTTTGACAGGAGCCGGCGTCTTGGTCTCGGGAACGTTTCCGGGTTCCTGCGCGTTCAGGTTGGTGGACCAGAGCATCCCGACGAGGGTAAGGACGCTGAAAAGGGCGATGCGCAATGCAAATCGATTCAACGGCGTGTCTCCATCTCTTGGCGGGGAGGATAAAACCATCCCCCACGCGTTTCCAATTCTAAGGGACCGCGCCGACGCTTGGACGCACCTCTTCTACACAATGGGAAGCTCCGCAATTGGCCGCCGGGATCAACGGCCTGAACCGGTTGTCGTCTCTGCGGCGCCCTTATATTGTTATCCCTGGCTCCTTCGGGCACATCAGCAAAGGGACCAGCTGTTCGCACGTTTCACAGGAATGGGCCGAGAGTCCCGGCACCCAATAGAGGGAGCCGACAGGGTTGGCGTCAAACTGCTTGCATTCCAGGCAGGTTGGGTCGCCTTTTGTGTCCTTGTGCTTTTCTTCCACGTGTTTCAGCCGCGCCTTGTCGCTTTCAGCCTCATAGGCACTGCGGGCTCGGCTGTTGGGGAAATAGAAGATTTCGGACATTTGCCAGTTCTTGAGGTTGAACGGGCTTTCCTGTTTGGTCAGGTTGCTCATGATCTCCGATATCGTAAAGGCCTTGGCCAGCAGCCTTGGCGCCGCGCAAACGCCCGGTTGATAGCCCAGCCCGCGCTGGGTGCCACGGTATTCCTGCGCGGAGATAAAACGAGAGACTATGGAAAAGTGCTTGTCGTCCAGGTCCACCGGTCCGCAGATCTGGTATCCCTTCAGCGCTGCGGCCGCCTTGAAGGATTCATGCTCGGTCCCGCTCCCGGATGCGCTGATCAGGACATATTTGTCAATGAGCAGAATGCCCAACATGAACTTCATGTCCGCACTCTGTCGCAAGGCCTGGGAGGTCAGCGAATAGTCCTTATTCGCTTTGGGGAACCGCGCCAAAAACGGGCGTCTGATGTCGCGAAGACCGGACGTAAGTTTCTTGTCCAATTCGCTGTACTGAGTCTGAATGCTTGCCAGCTTCTCTTTGTTCCGGTCGATCGACTCGACTTTGTTCGGGTTTTCGATTGCGCGCCTGGTTTCTTGCAGGTTCTTGTTCAACTTGCTCAAGTCGCTACCCATTCGCGCCTTCAAGAATTCATCCGCAACGGCCTTCCTGGTCTGGTCCTTGGTTTCATAAGCGGTCATCTCCGCCGCAAACTGCATCAAGCGAAACCGAGACTTCGGGCCTTCCTGGATTACCTGGGGCGCGATGTGCCGTTGGTGGCAGTTGGGGCACTCTTTGGACCCGTAGAGAATGTAATCGGAGCCATACATGGGCGAGAGTGTATCACGGATTCTTCGAATGGATTGCGATTTCTGACGCAGGTTTCGTCACCCCCCAGCCACGCTTTTTCCACATTCCTCCCCGGCCCTGCACCGATGCGCTCGCGGGCCCCATGCGCTAGGCTTGAGTCTTGATGAATACATGCCCAATTTGCGATGGAGTCGGCCTTGTGCGGGTGGTGAACACTGCCGGCCTGTGGGTGTCCCGGCCCTGCGAGTGCCAGGAGATGGTGCGGGAAGAGCGGCGTTTGGCCGCTGCGCACATTCCCGAGCGCTACCGCCATTACACGCTTGACGGCTACGAGACCGCCTTTCGCGGCGCCGATCCTTCGCTGGGCCGAGCCCACCTGACCGCTCGCAAATTTGTTGAGGCTTACCCGGTGGATACGGCCGGCAAAGGGCTGCTGTTTACCGGCTCCATTGGCGTGGGCAAAACCCACCTGGCTGTCGGCGTGCTTCGCCGGCTGGTGCAGGAGCGTGGCGTCAAGGGCCTTTTCTGCGACTACCGCGAGCTGCTCAAGAGTATCCAAAACAGCTACAACGCCCAGGTGCAAACCACAGAGCTGGAACTGCTGAAGCCGGTGTTTGCGGCGGAAGTGCTGGTGCTGGATGACCTGGGCGCGCAAAAGCCCAATGAGTGGGTCTGGGACACGGTCGCGCTCATTCTGAACACGCGCTACAACGACCGCCAGACCACCATTATCACCACCAACTATCCGGACTTGCCGGCGGGCGGAGGCGGCCAAACCGAGCTGGAACGCGCCGCTCGCGAGCAGACCCTCGGCGACCGCATCGGCGACCGCATGCGCTCGCGACTGGCGGAGATGTGCGTACGAATCGAGATGACCGGGGAAGATTTCCGGCAGTCTGTAAAGCGGGCTCGGTTCGGCTGAGGTCGCTGTATCGTTTCGAGACACTTTTCGCGCGGAAAGGTAAGTTATGCGCAGAGCTTTGGAATTAATCTCCATCCCAGTTTTCGCATGGATGATGTGGTTCACGTTCGTTGCGCTGTACGGACCAAATCGTCTGCCGGACAAGATTCCGACGCACTTTGGGCTCAACGGGCAACCGAACGGCTGGGGTTCGCCGACAACCCTCTGGATGCTGCCCCTGATTGTGCTGGTGGTTTATGGGATCATGACGGTTGTGGCGCAGTTTCCTTCCGCGTTCAATTACCCGGTGGGGGTGACAGCAGAGAATCGAGCCGGCCTCCAGGAATTGAGTCTGCAAATGATCTCCTGGATCAAGCTTGAAATCGTCTGCCTGTTTACCTTCATTCAATGGTTCATCATTCAATCGGCACGGCAGGGGACACTGAACCTGTCGCCGCTGGTGGTGCCGGTGTGCATCGGGACGATCTTCGTAACCATCGGCTGGCACATTGTCGCCATGCTCCGCATGACGCCGCCAAGGCGCTAGGCTTTCCCAGCCTGATCCTTGAGCATCCCCAGGCGCACCAGGCTCTCCGCGGTGGCCGTGAGCGACGCCACATTCGAGCGCGGATTCCATCCCAGCACTCTTTTCGCCTTGGCGCTGGTCGCGTTCTTTGGCTTGCCCAGTTCCGGCAATATCTGCCGCACCTCGGGATTGAACAGCGCTACCATGCGCAGGAGCCAGTCTGGCAGCTCGGTCTTCGGCACGCGCCTGGCCGCGTCGCCCATGCGGGCCTTCAGCGTGGTCGCAATTTGCACGAAAGTCAGGAAATCGCCAGCGACAGCAAGGAATCGCTCGCCCTTTGCGGCGGGATCGGTCATGGCGCGCAGGTGCAGGTCGGCGACATCGCGCACGTCCACCAGGCCAAACGTGATTTTCGGGCATCCCGCCAATGCTCCGTCCATCAGGCGCTGCACAATCTTGATCGATGTCGACGTGTCCGACCCTAATGCGGGGCCGAAAACGCCGACCGGGTTCACAACTGATAACTCCAGATTCCCGCCTTCCCTCTGAATGAAGTCCCACGCTGCCCGCTCTGCGAGCGTCTTCGACTTCACATAGGGGGTAACCTGGCCGTCGAGATTCGTCCAGCTTGTCTCATCGAAGGGAGCGCTCTGAGATTGATGCCCATAGCCGATGGCTGCGAACGAGGAGGTGACCACCACCCGTTTCACCCCCGCATCCCGTGCCGCGCGCAGCACCCGCAGAGTGCCCTCGCGGGCCGGCACAATCAGCTCGTCTTCGTGCCTCGGCAGGTCGATGGGAAATGGCGACGCCACGTGCAAGACGTAGTCGCACCCGGCAACAGCTTCCGGCCAGCCCGCGTCCTTTTCCAGGTCTGCTGCGGAAAACTGCAGTCTTTCTCCGGGTTCTGCTCCGCCCTGCTTCAGTAGAGCGCGCACTGCCGGTTCCCGTTGCAGACTGCGCACTGTGGTGCGAACTTCGTGTCCTGCGGCGAGCAAATGCAGAATGCAATAACTGCCGATAAATCCCGACCCACCGGTTACCAAAACCAAGCTCATGAGGAAATCCCTTCCGGTTGAATGTTTCCTGTTTTTGAATCTGCGGAGATTCTAGCTGCTCGAACGAAAAGTCGAGTAACTCCCGTCAGGCTACTGCTTCGATTTCTTGTGGGGAACAGTGAGAAAACGCGCCAGACTGGCGGCAAGTTTGGAGACCTGGCGGTCCGCAGGCGCACTGAGATAAATGCAGGCACAGGGATGCAGAAATGGGGTTGTTTGAGGGGGGCGAATCTCTTAGAATCTGTCCAAAAACTAAGTGAAACGTCGCAAGAGTTGATGAGCGAAGGCGATGTGGATCATGGTTTCTGCTGAACTTGGACGTAGCTCGTAGTCTTTGGATAAGCGGCGCGACCAGTTCA
>Ga0302319_10004252_pt1 | contig 29457 bp, 24 predicted proteins | sample Bog_T0_2_FD_203319 | JGI IMG/M metagenome (GOLD analysis project Ga0302319, IMG submission 203319) | Peat permafrost microbial communities from Stordalen Mire near Abisko, Sweden - Bog_T0_2 | ecosystem: Environmental > Terrestrial > Soil > Wetlands > Peat | place: Sweden: Abisko, Stordalen Mire... | reverse complement strand
TTTTAATTGCCTGACAATTCTCAATGGCGAGATGTCATGGCCGGCCAAGCCATCCACCCCGCGCACTCTTTCAGGCCACGGTCCAGCCTGCCGTGTCTCGCGACCACGCATCATCGAGCCCCACCCCGAGTTAGCCCGTTATGGCCGCTGCAACGAGAATTTGGTTCTCGTAATTCAATTCCGGCGGCGGCCATAACAAGCGGGGATATCAAGGGGCAGCCAGCCCCTTGCTTAGTTAGCCCTCTGCCGGGAGAGTTCTCGATGAACAATACCCAGTCACAAATTTTCAAAAATATTTTGGCCTTATTATCAACAACTTACAGACAATGCCCTAACGGCCCCCCATCTCCTCGCGCTACTTTGAAGCGTGAGAAGATTCTGCGTGACTACCAATCCAATAAACCGCTGCTGCGCCCACTCGAATTCCCGATTCATTCCCGCGCGCCGAATACTATTCTTTATAGACGGGAATGAACCGCCACTTATGCTGAAAATTCTGTGCCTTTTCTCACTACTCTCACCCCTTCTCCACGCCGCCCCGGCGGCGTTCACTATCAACCAAATCCTCAGCGCTCCATTTGCCAGCGCCCCTCTCGCCTCGCCCACCGGCGCTAAAGTCGCTTGGCTCGAAAACGAGCAAGGCAAGCGCAACATTTTCGTCGCCTCCTCGCCATCCTGGAAAGCCCAAAAAATCACCAGCTTCTCCAAGGACGACGGCCAGGAAATCGCCGATCTGTCCTGGTCCCACGACGGCTCGTATCTCGTCTTCGCGCGCGGCGGCGATTTTGAAAACGGCGGCGATAATCCCAATCCCGCTCTCAGCACTTCCACCCCCGAGCAGGAAATCTGGTATGCCGCCGCCGACGGCTCCATTCTGAAAAAGCTCACCACCGGCAACTCGCCCGCCGTCTCGCCCGCCGGCGGTCTCATAGCCTTTCTGCGCGCCGGCCAGATCTTCACCATGTTGCCCACTGGGTCGCCCAGCGGCGAAGAAATCAAAAACATCGTCACCGAAAAAGGCAAAGCCGCCGAACTGCATTGGTCGCACGATGGCCAAACTCTCGCCTTCGTCACCAGCCGCCGCGGTCACAGCTTCATCACCCTCTACTCGCTCGCCGCTAAATCGATCCGCTATCTCGATCCGAGCACCGATCTCGACCTCCAACCCGTCTGGTCTCCCGACGATTCTCATCTCGCTTACCTGCGCATTCCGTCCACCACGCCGCACATCGGTCCCGCTCCCGAACGCTCCGGCGAACCTTGGTCGATCCGCATCGCTGATGCCACCACCGGCATCGGTCATCCCGTCTTCCGCGCCGCCGCCGGCGATGGCAGCGTCTTTCATCCCATCACCGCCGCCCAGCAAGTTTTCTGGACCGCCGACGGCCACTTAGTCTTCCCGTGGGAACGCACCGGTTGGTGCCATCTCTACAGTCTGCCAACCGCCGGAGGCACGCCCGTCGAACTCACGTCCGGCGAAGGCGAAGTCGAAGACGTTTCCCTCTCGCCCGACGGCAAAACAATTTTCTACAACGCCAACATCGGCGACATCGACGCCCGTCACTTGTGGAGCGTCGCCGCTTCCGGCCTCTCACCCGCCGCTCAAACCACCTCGGGCGACCGCATTGATTGGGCGCCCTCTCCAATCGCCGGCGACTCGGCTTTGTTCTTCCTGGCGTCCAGCTACAATTCCAAAGCCCATCCCATGCTTCGCCTCAGTTCGGGCAAAATCGAAAGCCTGGCCGAATATCTCGTTCCTGCCGATTTTCCGGCCGCCGCCCTGATCAAGCCCCAGCCGATCATCATCACTGCGGCCGATGGCATGCGCATCCACGCTCAGCTTTTCCTTCCGCCTAACTTGAAGCCCAACGAAAAACACCCCGCGCTAGCGTTCTTCCACGGCGGTTCGCGCCGCCAGATGCTGCTTGGCTTTCACTACATGTACTACTACTCAAACGCTTACGCCCTGAACCAATTCCTGGCAAGCCAAGGCTACGTCGTGATCTCGGTGAATTATCGCAGCGGCATCGGCTACGGCATGCAGTTTCGCGAAGCCCTCAATTACGGCGCGCACGGTGGCAGCGAATATAACGACGTGGTCGGCGCCGGCCTCTATCTCAAGAGCCGTCCCGATGTCGATCCGGCCCGCATCGGCCTCTGGGGCGGTTCCTACGGCGGCTATCTCACCGCCATGGGCCTTTCGCGCGCTTCCGACCTGTTCGCCGCCGGCGTCGATTTCCATGGCGTTCACGATTGGAGCAGCCTGCGCGAAACCTCAGCGCCCGAAGGCGGCGATCCGCAAGCCCTCAAGGAATATCAGGAAGCCCTGCGCCTCGCCTACGAGTCCTCACCCATCTCAACCGTCGATGGTTGGAAGAGCCCGGTCTTGCTCGTTCACGGTGATGACGACCGCAATGTTTCCTTCTCTCAAACCGAAATTCTCGCCGAGGCCCTACGCGCCCGCCACGTGGAGTTCGAAGAGCTCATCTTCCCGAACGAGATCCACGATTTCCTCCGCCACGATCATTGGCTCGAAGCCTACAACGCTCTCGTCGATTTCTTCGCCCGGAGGCTGACTCGCATGCAGCCCTGATCACTCGCCCGCTGCCGTCGTTCTCCTGTTTTCCACGGCCAGTAATTTGGCCAATCTCTCGGCGGCCGAGTCCTTCGGGCTTTTGGGAAATGGCCGCCATCCCTGCTCCTCCGGTTCATCGCCCTCGGCCAGGAGCACGAACTTCGCCGCCGAATTCCGGCTCGAAAAAAAGTCATAGACGCGCTTGCGGTTCGCCGCGGAGATCCCCTCGCCGCCGGCGATCACAAAATCGATCTTGGCTTCGTGAAGCTGTCCCAATAGCACGGCCTCGGCCGCGCTCGAACAACGGATCACGCCATAGCCCGCGCTTTCCATTCGCTCTTCAACCTTGTTGAGGATTTCGAGTTCCGATCCGATCAGCAGCGCGGTGCCGCGCCGGTTCAGCGCGTTGACCAGATCTTGCGTCGCGTGCTGTAAGGGTAAACGAATTTCGATCTTTCCTTGCGTCTCCGACGACGCCGTGAAGGTGATTGACCCTTCCATCGCCGCGGCAATCGCTTGCGCAATCGAGAGGCTGAAATCGGGGTTGTCCATTTCCAGTGGAAACGCCAGCGGCCTCCAGGCCGAAACGCCGATCCGTTCTACCTCGAAAAGAATCAAGACGCGCTTGCCGCCTACCTGGCTGGTGGAAATGCGAATGCGGCCGCTGCCCGCCATACGTTCATGGGCGTTCAGAAAGACGTTCACGAGCAGCGTCCGCAGCCGGTCGGCGTGGCAAAGCACCAGCGTAGACTCGTCGGTCAAGTGAACATCAACCTGCAAGCTGCCGCGTGCCAGCTTGGCCATCAGCGGTTCAACAGACGCAACCACCCCCGAGGCGCTCACCAAAGTCGCTCGCACTGAGGGCGGCACGTTCAACTGCGTCAGCTGCTGCGCCATGAGTGCTCCCAGCGAACTGACTCTGGAAATCGTATCCGCTTTGTCTAACAAGCTGGCGCGCTCCCGGTTGATCAAGGGGTCGAGCGAGGGGTTGGGCAAGCGCGCGGCCAGTTGCGTTAACTCCTCGCCGGTATCGCCTAACAGGCTGTGCAAGCTGCTGAAATCGCGCGCCACATTGGCGGCTAAATGACCCAGCGCCTGCATCCTTTCTTCTTGCCGCAGCACGCTCTCCTCTTGTTCACGCCGTGCTATATCCCGCAGGGTGAAAATTGCCCCGGCGGGCTCGCCACCTATGTAACTGATCGCCACATCGCCCTCCACGGGCGCGCGCCGCAGCAGTGTTTCCTTAGGAACAGCAACGCGATTTCCCCATTCCGCCTTATCTAAGAGTTTCGAGGCCAAGTCGTATTGTTCGCCATTTGCCAAGGGCAACACCGAATCTACTGCTTGACCGAGCACTTCTTCCTGTTTCGCGCCTAACAGCGCTTCAGCCGCTTCATTCACAAACTGCACTTCACCTGCTAGATCCGTCACGCACACGGCATCGGGGATACTTTGCAAAATAGTGCTGAGCCAGGCGCGGTGTTCCTCCAACTGACGTTCGACTTGGTGTTTATGGAGCGCCATCTCGATGGTGCTGACGAGGCTGAGTGAGGAAATCGGCTTAACGATATAACCGAATGGCTGCGTGAGGCGGGCGCGTTCCAGCGTCCTTTTGTCGGCATGCGCTGTCACGAAGACCACTGGCAGCTTAGCCGTCAGCCTAATCCGTTCAGCCGCATCAATGCCGTCCACCGGCCCCCGCAGATGAATATCCATCAAGACGAGGTCCGGCGGGTTTGTGCCAATGGCACGGATGGCGTCCTCCGCGGTCGAAGCGAGAGCAGTCACTTCATTGCCGGCAGTGACCAACATCCGTTTAATGTCGAGGCCAATTATGGCCTCGTCTTCCACGATCAAGATTTTCGGCGCACCGCCGTTTGATTTCACGGGCCACCCCGATCTTAAACCTCCAGATGAACCAATGCGGGTTACATGGCTACCGGGTTGCGGCGCAACGCGGAGCTAGGAAGTTACAAATTGTCTTTCTTCCAATAAATCATATCGCATTACAAGGTATCGGGGTAAACGTGGAAACGGATCGGCACCGGTCCGGGACAGTCCAAAACTTCCAGCGGCTTGGTCGCCTCTTCTTCCGAGCGGCCGTCTTCCGCGGCAGCCTCCGTCCAAGCCAACCATTGTTCATCCGCCCAAGCCACAACTTGGCAGCAGGTATAAACACCGGCTTTGAATTCGCGCTGAAACCCTAAGACCCAAGCGTCGGCTGCCGCCTGCGCCGGAGTGCTTCCGCAACCTCTGCAAATGGCCATTTTTCGTCTAACCTCAATTCCTCGCCTGAAGTGGCGTCGTTCCGTACCAGCTTTGATGCTGCAATCTACTAACCAAGTGCAAATCCAGCGGCATTAATCTTTCTGAAACCGCACGTCGCTCTTGACAAAAGAGCTAATTTTTGGCCACTTTGCAGCTAATCCCTTTCAGTAGGGTGCTGCCCCCGCCGGGCTACGCAGCGCATTAATATTTAAGTGCGACGGAAAAATAGTGTCGAAAAGGTACGTTTCGTTTCAAGACGGATCAAGCTGCAATTGCGCAAAGTCGCTGCCTGTTTCGGCGCACAACGCCTCCACGACCAATTGATGATCTTCACGCTGTGGTAATCCCGAGACCGTTACGGAACCCACCACGCCTGTGCCAGCCAAGGCAATGGGGAACGATCCGCCGTGCGCCGCAAATTCGCTCAAAGGCAGTGCGAAACGTTCGGCCAACGTAGTGCCTTTGAGGTGCTGCTCCAGCCCCATATAATACGAACTGCGGTGAAAGCGCGCCACGGTATTGGCTTTCCGCTGCGCCCACGCCGCATTATCCGGCGAGCTTCCTGCCAACGCGCAATAGAAGAGTGGCTGGCCGAAACGGCGCACATCCACCACCAGAGTCAGTTTCCTTGCCACCGCAAACTGCCGCAGTCGCAGGCCGAGCTGCCACGCGCTCTCCTCATTGAAGCGGGCAAATTGCAAAACGGCTTCCTGGCGCGCAATCATGGCTAAATCGTCGGTAACGGACATGGCTGACAATATTTTGTCATCCCGCTTCCCGCGATTCGTCGCTTATCGCTGGCATTTCATCGCCAATTCGCCACCTCCGCCGTCATTTAGTGGACAATTGTGACATGAAAACGCGCCTCTGGAAAGGGCTTCGCCATATTGCGCTGCCGGGTCTGTTCGCCTCGCTCGCGGTCACCGTGCTGCTCGTGGCATTCGGCAAGACAGCTAACTTTGCCGACATTCTGGCGGAATTTTCCATCGCCGCGCTCTATTCTTTGTTCATCGGCGTCGCGCTTTCCGCCACCCTTCCCAAGGTCTGGATGCGTTCTAACGGCTGGCCACCGTTACTGCGCTGGCCGGCGCGCTTTTTCAATATTGCGGCCGGCACCGCCCTGGGCGTTTTTCTCGGTGGACTATGTCTCTGGGCGATCTTTGGCGGCCACTACGGTTTCTGGCCCTCGTTTTGGCGTTCCTATGTCGTTTCCCTCATTCTGGCGTCCACGATTGCCGCTGACCTGGCTTTTCCAGCGCAGGCATTCCAACCGGGCATGGCCTAAGCAGTCTCGAAGAGCGTCTGGCGGCAATCTACGGTGAACACGGCAAGCTCGCTATCGAATCCTCCAGCACAAGAACAGTCGTGACCCTGTCAATCCCGTTCACCATTGCGCAAGCGGCATGAGTCTTCTGCGGGCATATTTGGTGGACGATGAGCCGCTGGCTTTAAAGCGGCTGTCACGCTTGCTAGCCGACACGGGCCGCGTTTCAGTGGCCGGTTCCAACACTGACCCCACCAAAGCACTAAACAATTTGCAGACAACTCCATGCGACGTGGTTTTCGCAGATATCGAGATGCCCGATCTCAGCGGCTTCGAGATGCTGGCAAAACTCAATCCGCAACCACTCGTTGTATTCACTACAGCCTATTCGCAATATGCTCTGCAAGCTTTTGAATTGCATTCTGTCGACTATTTATTGAAACCCGTTGATCCGCGGCACCTGGAGCGCGCGCTGACGAAGCTTGAACGAATTTTGAAGGGAACCGAATCCCGCCCGCGCATCGAAGCGCTGCTCGCCCAACTCGCCGCCGCGCTGCCGGTGAAACAAGGCTTCCCTGCCCGCTTGCCCTCGCGTTTGGGCGACCGCATTGAATTTGTAGAAGTGGCGCGCGTGACCCACTTCTATGCCAACGAGAAACTGACCTACCCGTCCACTCCCAAGAAGGACTTCGTTATAGACAGCACCATCGCCCAGTTGGAAGAGACACTCGACCCGGCAAAATTCGTACGCATTCACCGCTCCACTGTTGTCAATATCGAGTTTGTAAAAGAACTCTACTCGTGGTTCTCCGAACGCATGATGGTGCGCATCAACGACGGCAAGGATACCGAACTGACCGTCGCCCGCGATCGCGTTAAAACCCTGAAGGAGCGATTGGGGCTCTATTCGTAACGCAACGCCCGCGTCGGATCAACTTTGCTCGCGCGCAGCGCTGGCACAAAGCCCGCGAAACAAGCGACTCCCGCCAGTCCAAGCGTCGCCAGCGTTAAAGTCAACGGGTCATGCGGCGCCATGCCGAACAACTGGCTCTTAATCAAGCTGCTCAAGCCAATCGCTAGAGGCACTCCGACAACCACGCCGACACCCACCAGCAGCAAGACCTCCCGCATAATCATCCAGATCACCTTGCCTTGTTCGGCGCCCAGCGCCATGCGAATGCCAATCTCCCTGGTGCGCCGCGCCACGGTATAAGACATCACTCCATAGAGACCGATCACCGCCAGCAGCGTTGCCAACACCCCAAAAACCGTCGAGAGACTGGCTACCAGGCGCTCGGTTCGAAGCGATAGGTCGATCTGCTCTTGGGTGGTGCGCATCGCGTACACGGGAACATTGGGATCGAGATTCTGCACCTTGCGGCGTACGGTTCCTATCAGTTGTTTCGGGTCAATCGCGGTGCGCAGATATACCGTCATGCCTCCGACACCGGGACTGGCGAGATAAGGAATGTAAGCCTGCACGGGAATGTCATCGCGCAAGTTGGTGTACTTCATATCCTTCACCACGCCGATAATTTCCATATCCGTCCTCGTTCCCGGATCGGAGCCGAATCCGAGATGCAGACCCAGCGGACTTCGGCCCGGAAAATATTTCTTTGCAAAAGCTTCATTAATGATGATCGTGGCCGGGACGTTATCGAAAACGCCGTCTTCCGGATGGCCGTGCGAGATAGTCTGCGTATCCTTGATCGTGAAGTCGCGGCCTTGCAGAATCGGGACGCCTAAAGTAGCGAAATAGCCAGGACTGATGGCATTCATATAAGGTTCCGGGCTCTGATCGGCTCGCGCGCTGTAGCCTTCCGCCGTCATCGAACTATCCCACTCATTTTCTTCGAGGATGCGCATCGAAGCCAAACTCACCGCCCTCACACCCGGAGTCGCCGCCAATTCGTCCGTCAAGCGTCGATAAAAGTTCTTAGCGCGCTCATTGCTGTAACCGTTGAGCGAAGGATCGAGATTGAATCCCACCAAGCGTTCGGGTGAGAAACCGGGCCCGAGATCGCGCAAGTTATCGAGAGTCCGCAAGAACAAGCCCGCGCCAATGAGCAGCAAAAGAGACAGCGTCACTTGCGCGGCCACGAGCGCTTTGCGCAGAGCCACATTGCCGCCACTCACCACCGAACCGGCTTGGTCTTTGAGCGTTGGCGCAACATCGGCGCGCGAACTGTGGATCGCCGGCGCCAAGCCAAACAGCAGCACGGTGAGAAACATCACGGCTATCGTAAACAACAGAATGCGAAAGTCCGGCACCGCGCTGATAGCGAGATCTCCCGCGGCATCCGCCGGCAAATAAGTGTTGAGCAGCAACCGGTCAGCCGCAAATGCCAGCGCTAATCCCAGGGTCGTGCCGAGAGTGGAAAGCAGCAGACTCTCCACCAGCAACTGGCTGATAATCCGCCCGCGACCCGCACCAATAGCCAGTCTTACGGCCATCTCGCGTTCACGGCCGGCGGCGCGCGCCAGCATCAGATTCGCCAGATTCGCGCACGCTAAGAGCAGAACGGTTCCAGTGAGCGCCATCAGCACCCACAATGGCGTGCCCAGGTGCATTCGCAAATACGAGCGCCCCTGCGAGCCAGGGAGGATTTCCAGCTTCATCCGGCGAAAATCCTTGCGCGTGAAATCCGACGCGTTCCTGAATGCCGGCTCGTTCACTTCCATCTCAATCATGCTGTGCATGAACGGCTGCAGCGAGGCTTGCGCCTGTTGCAAACTCACGCCTGGCTTCAAGCGCCCAAAAGCATTCACCCAACGCCAGCGCCGATCTTTCAGGGCATCCCAGCCCGGTGTCATTTGCGCTTTCATCATCACCGGAATGAAGACCTTGGAGGAGTGACCTAGTTCGACTCCGTCGAATCCCGGCTGAGTTACTCCGATGACAGTCATGTTATGGCCGTTAATCACCAGTTGCTTATTCAAGATGCCGGGATCGGAGGCGAAACGCGTCTGCCAAAACTTATAGCTGAGAACGGCGAGGGGGTGGCCATTGGGAGTCTGGTCGTCATTCGGCGTAAACGTCCTCCCCAGCGCCGCACTCACTCCCAACACCGGAAAGTAGCTGCCCGAGACCAACTCCGCATCCACCCGCTCCGTGTGATTGCCATAACCCAGACTGGCGTCAATCGGAAAACGGCAGAACATGCCGGAGAAAACATTATTGTGCTCGCTGAAATCCTTGTACATCGGGTACGACATGGCATACATGCCAGAATTGCTGCCATAGTGAGGCCCATTTTCGGTGAGCAGCACCAATTGCTCAGGACTCTTGACAGGCAGCAGCCGCAGCATCGCTTGGTCCAGCAGGCTGAACACCGCGGTGTTCGCGCCGATGCCGAAAGCCAGCGAGAAAATGGCCACTACGGTGAAAAGGGGAGTGCGTCTAAAGCCGCGAAGGGCGTAGCGAATATCGTTCCAAAGATTCATAGCGAGTTCTTTCTAGCAATGACGCAACCCGCCGCGGCCAGGTTCAATCGATTCCGTGAATGCGCAAATTAATCAACTGATCGAGCGTCAAATTCTGCATGCCATGAGCGCGCAGTTTCTCGATATATTCCGCAGTCACTCCATGGATGCGCAGCGCTATGAGTTTCTCCGGGTCGGGATGCGAGAAACCGAGATGATCGAGCTGGCCGATATACTCCGGAGATACTCCGTGAATACGAAAGGCAATTAGCTTCTCAGGATCGATCGTAGCCACACCCGCGGCGCTCAGGCTCTTCACAAATTCCGGCGAAACTCCATGAATGCGGAACGCGATCAGTTTCTCGGAATCAACCGGCTGAATGCCCGCTGCCCGCAAATCGTGTATGAATTGTGGCGAGACCCCTTGAATCCGGAAGGCGATGAGCTTCTCCGAATCATCTGTATCGATACCCGCGCCATGAATGCCACGCACAAACTCCGGCGAGACACCGTGAATCCGAAACGCGATCAGCTTGTCCGCTTCCAGTTCATTTACGCCAGCGGCGTGAATGTCGCGAATGAAGGCCGGACTCACGCCGTGAATACGGAAGGCGATGAGTTTGTCTTTGTCAACGTCCTTGACCCCGGCCGCTTTGATGCCGCGCACGAAATCGAGACTCACATCATGAATCGTGTAAGCGAACAAATCATCGTCCGTCACTCCCGGGAAGCCAAGCGCGGTCATGTCCGCGCTATATTTAGCGTTCTCATGAAAGGTAAACAGCCCCGCGCCCGAGCCATCTTTCAAAAAACCCTCGCCATCAATACTGCCGGCATCGCGCGAAATTCTGAAATGCACATCGTGCTTTCCCGCCGTGCTCCAGTCCAAGCCTTGCAACTCAGCAGCATTCCAATCGGAACTGCTGCTGAATGTGTGCCCCTCCGACTCGCTGTGCAAGAACAGGCGAATCTTCCCGGGATCGTCGGACTGGCTGAGGGTCCATTCGCCTTTATTCACCGATGCCAAGGCGCATGTACAGGCAAACAAACTTAGAAATAAACGATGCATGTAAGAGTCTCCTTAGAAAACGCCAGCCACTTTCAGGCTGATCAACTGACGGAACGTCAACTCCTTGAACCCATGGCCGCGGACCTTTTCAATAAAGTCCGGTGTTATGCCCTGGACTTTCGCGGCAATGAAGTCGTGAAGCTGCAAATTTGGGAAGCCGGCGGATTGCAGCGCGCGAATATACTCGGGCGTTACGCCTTGTACCTTCAAACTCATGAGTTCGTGCGCGCTGGGCTTTAGACCGGTAGCTCGAATATCGCGGATGTATTCCGGCGTAACTCCCTGTACTTTCAAGCCCAATAGTTCGTGTACGCTTGCATCGAAACCCGCAGCCTTGATCTGCCTTACGTAATCCGCCGTCACGCCCTGCACCTTCAACTCAATGAGTTCATCCACCGTGAGATTCTTCAAGCCGGCCGATTCGAGACTGTCGATATAAGATCCGCCTTTTTGCTCCTCGGCCGGCGCTTGCTCGTCCCTGTCCGCCGAGTCAAAGCGAAATGCCATTTCTTGAGCCAAACGAGCAAGTTGTTCGGCTTGGTGTTCCATCGTCTTTTGGTCGACATCTCGCACTTGGCGCTCCAACTCGCGAAGCATTTTCCGATTCGGGGCGGCATCCATCTGATATTTGAGGGCCTTGGTCTGACGCATCAACTCTTCTACATTCGGCGTCGGAGGGTCAGGCTGGGCCGGGGCTGCCGGCGGAGGCGGAGGCGGCGGAGGCACTACCGGCAGATCCTGCTTAAAACCTCCCGCCGCCAACAATACACACGAAACACACAGCAGCGCCAATACGGCCAAACCCGCCCGCGGCACTCCGTGCACCATTTTGTTCATCCCCAGCAATCTTCCGATGCGCGCTTTCAACGCGCCGCCATTCGCCGCCATCGCCCACATGGGGCGGGTTTGTGAACCTCCCATCACCGCCAGCGCGCGTGCATACTGAGCCGCATCTCCGCAAACAGCCACCGCTATATCGTCGCAACAATGCTCCCGTTCCGCGCGAATCACCCGGTTCACCCACCACACAGCCGGATGATAAAAGAGCACCGTCTCCGTAACGATTTGAAAAAGATTCACCAGCGCGTCATAGCGCTTGATATGCGCCAGTTCATGCGCCAGAATCGCCTCAAGCTGTTCCGCGGACAGGCCGGCCAGCGCCGAAAGGGGAATCAGCACAACCGGGCGAATCCAGCCCACCACCGCTGGCGCATCCACCATTTCTGAATGGGCGTACCGCACCAGATTGCCGATTCCGATCCTCCGTTCCAAAATCCGGCAGCGTTCAAGCAAAGGCGCGCCGATCGTCTCCTGCGCCGTCCGTCTAAGCCGCTTGAGCATCACCCAGCCGCCGAACGCCCGCACCCCAAAGATGAAAACACCACCGCACCACGCCCACACGAGAGCAGCCAGCCAATCCACCGGCCTCACGGCCGCCGCGGCGGGAACGGCCGTCGATACATTCGACACCACCGTCGAAACCGGCGCATAGTCAAGCGTGTTAGTCACTGTGACAGACGCCTGCATCAACCACACCGTGGTCATTGGGCAGAGAGCCATCAAAACCAGCACTGACACGGCCAACCCATAACGTATCCGCGCATCGCGCGTGAATGAAACCGCCACATAGAGCAGGAGCGATAACGCCACACCCTCCCACAAAAAATGGATGAGTGCCGAGCCAAGTGTTTGTACCATCTGTTCGCTCATTTCGCTTTCCTTTCGAATTCGTCGAGCAGCTCGCGAATTTCCGCAATCTCCGTTTGCGATGTTTTCTTGCCTGCCAAGGCATGCATCATTAACTGGCTCGCGGAACCGGCGAATGCCCGCTGCAACAGATCTCCCACCAACTGCCGCTTGGTATTCTCGGCCGGCTGGCGTGCTTTGTACACGTGCGCTTTACTATCCTCATTACGCGCCACCGTGCCTTTTTGCGTCATAATCTGCATGATCTTTAAGATCGTTGTGTAACCAATCGGTTTGCTCTTCGCTAGTACTTCGTGCACCTCACGTACGGTAGAGGGACCGCGTTCCCATAGCACGCGTAAGATTTCCAGTTCTGTCGCAGTCGGCTTCAACAGCCGTTCCGTTGCCATGCTCAGAATTTACTACGAAGCCATTCGTAGTGTCAACGAAAATCTTCGTAGATTTTAGGTGCTATCCTCGGAATCGAGGCTGTTCTTTGCGTGATCGTCTGTTGAAACTGCTCGCCCTGGGGGCCGGATTGCTAAGCCTATTGGGCGTCGTTTACGCCGCTCACCGCAACCTGCCGGAGCCGTTTCGCCAATACCCCGGCGACGAATACCACGAAGGCCAGATTCATCTTCCCTCCGACTTCGACGAACGCTCCGAATGGATTTTCGCGCGCCTGATGTATCCCTCCATTGAAGACGCGCGCTTCCGCCACGCCGGTTGGGATTGGCATCAAGGCCATTCCAGTTGGACCAACGATTACCCGCGCGCCGACCGGCACTTCCTCGAAGCCATCCGCCGCCTGACTCGCTTGAACGCGCGCTCCGTGGAACAGCCTGTCAGTCTGGACGATCAGGACGAGGTATTTAACTATCCCTGGCTCTATGCAGTGTTTGTCGGCGAGTGGGAATTGACCGATCATCAGGCGCAAACCTTGCGCGAATATCTACTGCGCGGCGGATTTCTCATGTGCGACGACTTCTGGGGCACGCGCGATTGGTCTATCTTTGAAGCCAGCATGAACAAGGTGTTTCCGGAGAGGCCGGTGGTTGAAATCACCGACGCCGAGTCGATTTTTCACACCGTCTATGATCTTGACGAACGCTATCAGGTGCCTGGAGAATGGTCGCTACGGATGGGCGTTCCCTACCGTAACGACGGCGTAATCGCGCACTGGCGCGGCATCTATGACGAAAAACACCGTCTCATGGTGGCCGTATCCTTTAACTCCGATTTGGGCGATTCGTGGGAGTGGGCAGACGATCCGCACTACCCGGAAGAGTACTCCGCGTTGGGTATTCGCATCGGCGTCAATTACATTATTTATTCGATGACGCATTAAATACGTGGCACAAGCGACAATGGAGGTGATGCCATCGACACTGCTCCGCGCCGGTCTGCTTTTTGCTGGAGCCGCTGTGCTCAGCGCCTTTTCAACTCTGAACCAGGACCAGCTCAAAATGCTGCAGGACTCCGGTGGCTGGGACTATTTGAAGATGACCGACACCGGCATGCAAACGGACCACTCCTGTTTCGACGGCAAATTCCATCCTGAAACATGCAGTGGACGCCTGACATTTTCCGACGACAACAAATTCACCCAGGTTGTTAAGATCGAGGGTCAGGAAGTTCCCCGCCACGGAACGTATACACTGGAGGACGATCAACTGGCGCTATTCGATGAACTGGGGACGCGCGACGGACCGTATACCATTCAAGTCGATACCCAAACAAAAGCTCTGGTGATGGATATGCCGCAAGTTCACATTGAATTGATATTGCATAAGTCGCTCCGCGAAAAGAAGCGTAAGGAAACGAAATAAAAGGTCGCAAAATGAAAATGAAAATGGCCGCGCTGGCGGCCATCCTGGCTGGAACACTCGTGAACTCTTCTCCGAACTCAAACTATCTTTTGTACGTCGGCACTTATGGCCAAGGCGTCTATGCATATCGTTACGATGCCGTCTCCGAGAAACTGCAACCGCTGGATATGGTTGCTAAGGTCGTGAACCCATCGTTTCTCGCCACCGACCGTGAGCATAAATTCCTCTATGCGGCGAGCGAAGTGGAAGGCGATAAACCTGGCGCGGTGGCGGGCTTCGCCATCAACCGGAGTACTGGAGCTCTGACGGACTTGAACAGCCGTTCGTCGGAGGGTCTGGCGCCGTGTCATTTGGCGGTGGATCATACCGGCAAAATGTTGATCGCCGCCAATTACACCTCGGGCAGCGTGCCCGTATTTCCTATTGAGCACGACGGTAAGCTCGGCCCGCTGTCCGGTCTCATGACTGCCACCGGCCAAGGCCCCGACAAAAATCGCCAAGAAGGGCCGCACGCGCACGAAACCGTTTTTTCCGCCGACAACCGTTTCGCCTACGTGCCCGATCTCGGCCTGGATGAAATTCGCATATATAAGGTGGACGCCGCGCACGCTAAACTGACGCCGAACGATCCTCCTTTTGCCAAGACCGATCCGGGCTCCGGTCCGCGCCACATGGCGCTCAGCCACGATGGCAAGTTCGTCTATGTGATTCATGAACTCATTCCGCAGGTGGCCGTCTTTGCGCGCGATAGCCAGAGCGGTGCGTTGACGCACTTGCAGACCATCCCCTCCGTACCCGATGGCTTCAAAGGCGTTAGCAATCCCGCCGAGATTCTGCTTGATCATGCGGGCAAGTTCGTCTACGCATCGAATCGTGAATATGGGGCTATCGCGGTTTTCACGGTCGATCACGCAACCGGTAAGCTAACTCGCATCCAAGTGATTGAGACGGGCTTCGACCAGCCGCGCGGCGTAGAACTCGATCCTTCGGGCAAGCTGCTTTTCGTGGGAGATCAGAAGGGCAACAAGTTTATCTTGTTTGGCGTGGATCAATCGACGGGCAAGCTCACGCTCAAGGACGGCAGCTATGCGATGCCTTCGCCGGTTTCGTTCCTCTTTATACCAGCGAGCTAAGCCGTTGATTGCTCACGATTGATTTTCAAGGCCGTCTAGTTCTTTCCTAGTGAGCTGCGGCAATGTTGGCCAGTCTACTAATACTCTCCGCGTCGATTTCGACGGCATGAACTAGCGCATCGATCCGCCCGCCCAGCGCGGCGATTTGATCGGTGTTCTTTTGCACGCTGTCGTGCAAAATTCCGTTGATTTCAACAGGAACTCTAGCCGCTCTTCGACTGTCATCTATGTTTTCAGCATAACGGGGCCTTCTCATCATTGGCTCTATTTATCCAGCCGTGTACGACCGGTTTGAGGCTCAGGATGGGCTTTCTAAGCCGTCCAATCGTTCTTCGTGAGCTGCGGCAATATTGGCCAGCCTGCGGATATTCTCAGCGTCGATTTCGACGGCGTGAACTAAGGCATCAATCCTTCCGCCCAGCGTCACAAGTTGCCCACCTAGCGCGGCGATTTGATCGGTGTTCTTTTGCACGCTGTCGTGCAAAGATTCCGTTGATTTCAACAGAAACTCCAGCCGCTCATCGATTGTCATCTTTGCTTTTTTCAGTATAACGGGACTTTTTCGCTCTTGTTGTAAACGGGCAGTCAGTAAGCCTGGCCCATCGGCCTGGGATTTGCAACGACGAATACACCTTTTCCCGTGCTCTTCAATCAGTGCTCGTGCATCGAGCATGGCATCAGGCCGGCACTGCGAGGGAATCGTGGAAGACTCGATCTACTCAAGCCGTAGGCCCTTTGTGCGTCCTTCGCCCAGCGAGGTCTGCGCAAACTCGATGGCGTTTTTAACGGCCGTCTTGACGTCAACCACAATAAAAAGATAGCACCGATTCTAACTCTACTCCAACGTATAAAACCTATAAACAATCTTCCACTTGAACGTTTTTCCCGGCTCAACCCTCACCCGAATGTACGCCTCCGGACAAACTGTCTTGCGGATCGACCAAAAATACAAAGACGACAATGGTCTGTTCCCGATTTCGCGCACACCGGCCTTCGCTTTCGTATTTTCTACAATTATGTCGTTGTCTTTCACCGCCGTGCCGAATCCCGAAATCGGCGTCGCTACCGATTCGTCCTTCGGCGCTAACTCCCGCTCATACGTTAACTCACGCCCGCGGATCTCCGCCAGGCCCTTGAGATTCTCTTTCGCCAGCGGCGTGAACGCAAACATCACGCGGTAGGCCGGCCCTGCCGGCTGATAATCGATCATGTAGAAATCGTGATTGTAAACATTCGTATCAATCACCCGCTTCCCCACATTGCTGAGTGAATGTTCAATCATCAATTCCGGCTTGCCGTGCACCAGCCGCAGCGTCTTGTTATAAACGTAGGCATAGCCTTCTCCGTTGCTCAGCTCCTGCTGAAACGCCACCCGGTCCGTTCCCGGCGTCACAATGCGTTTCCCCGTACTAACAATCGGATAGGTTCGATAGAACTGATATTTCGCATCGTCAATCTTCCGCAAGAGGCCGACGCCGATTTTCAAAAAGTATTCACCCGGCTTGGCTTCGTTGTAGCCCAACTCGCCCGCATCGCCGCGAAATTCCTCCACGGGACCCATGATGGCGTCGTGCGCCGTCGGGTCATAATCTGCAAACCACTTGCCGAAAAAACCGTGGCCTTTATAGGCGAGGCTTTCTACCACGCCATCCCAATCAAAGCGCGTGCCGCGATAATAGCCATGTTGCGCGTCGGGCAGCAGAATTCTTGCCTTGATGAGGCCATTCGAAATCTCCACTTGCGGGAATCCCGCATCGGCTGCGTTCAGTAACGGGACGAAGCATAGCGGTACCAACGTATAGGCAAACTTCAAGGCTTTTTCCATCCTCCGAACTGGTCCTCTATCTTATGACAGAGATCCAGCGCCAGCAGATCGCGCCACGGCTTCGCAACCACTTGCACATTGACCGGCAAACCTTCATGCCCGGCGCAACGCACCGTCGCCGCCGGCGCGCCCGCCACGTTCCACGCCATCGTATAGCTGAAGCCGCGAAAGTTTTCTTCAATCAGCGAACCGCGGTGCCTCAGGGCCGGCTGGGTATATACAGGACACAAAATCGCATCGTAGCGATTGAAAAACGCGCACAAGCGAGCCCGATATTCATCCCACTCATGCCAGCGTTTAGCTAACTCCGCGCCGCTGGCCCGGTGCGGACGCATATGATCCACGAAACCATTCAGCAGCGGATGCGTTTCGTTGCTGCCCACGTCTTTCAGATATTCGTCAATGCCATCGGCGCCATCCGCGCCCAGCAGCGCCAGTTCCAGTTCGTAAGCATCTTCCACGCCGGGCGGCCGGCACTGCTCCACCTCTGAGCCCAGTTCCGCGAAGAATTGCGCGCACTGCTGCACCGCCGCGACCACTTCCGGATTACATGGAGCAAACCCGTTATCTGTAAAGAAAGCGATGCGAGTTGCTTTGAGATCCTTCGACTCGAGCAAGGGAACGGGCGGCGAAGTAAAATCGGCATCGTCTTCTCCGGCCAAAAGATGCATCGCCAGAATCAGGTCGTCGGTGAAACGCGCCATCGGCCCCATTTGCCAAATCGCTTCCACCCATCCGCCGGCCGGCGGCACATGTCCTGTGCGCGGCAGGCGTCCGCTGGTCGGCTTGATGCTGGCGATGCCGCAAAACGCCGCCGGCACCCGCACGCTGCCGGCCGCATCGCTGCCTAGCCCCAACGGGGATCCACAAGCCGCAATCAGGGCCGATTCTCCGCCGCTGCTGCCGCCCGGAGTGCGATTGGCATCGTACGGATTATTCGTCCGGCCATAAATCAAATTGTCGGTTTCGAACGAAAACAACAAGTCAGGCAAATTGGTTTTCGCAATCGGAATGCCGCCCGCTTGCCGCAGTCGGTTCACCAACGTCGCGTCGCTGCCGGCAGCAGCGGCATTTCGTCGCCCCAATGTTCCCGCGGTCGTTTTAAATCCGGCGACATCGATCGAATCCTTCACCGAAAACGGCACGCCATGCAATGGCCCGCAATGCGCACCGCTGGCCAATTGCTTGTCAGCTTCCCGTGCCGCCGCTAAAGCTTGTTCCCCTAACAACTCAACAATCGCATTCAACCGCGGATTGATTTCCTCAATCTGCTTAAGATGTGCGCTTATCAGTTCGACCGAAGAAATCTCCCGCGATGCGACCATCGCCGCCATTTTGCGCGCGCTAAAACTAATCACGCTCTCAATCTAGCAGCGTCTTCGAGCGGCTAATCGATCGTCACGCTGCCCGAATCGGCCTGCACCTTCACTAACGGGCCGCCGCCCGCCACTTTGCCTTCTACGTGGTGATGCGAATCCTCGCTGCGCACGGTCATTTGCGGAACGGAGATGCCGCCGCTATCCGTCTCCGCGCTGATGTCGTACCCTGCCCCGCGCGCCAACCTCACGCTCACCCCGCCCGATTCCACCTTGGCGTGAATTTCGGCGGGAGTTGTTTGTTCCAGTCTGACCCTGCCCGAATCGCTCTGGGCGTCAATGCTGCCTGCAATGCCCGTAGCCTCAATGCCGCCGGAATCCACGTGCGCGTACAGCGCGCCCTTGACGTTCCTCACGTGGATGCCGCCCGAATCCGCAGCCACATGCACCGCAGCCGAAACATCTTCTATTTCGATTCCGCCCGAATCGGTTTTACATTCGACGGGCCCTTGCACTCCCGCAACCCGGATTCCGCCAGAATCGGCATGCGCGTGTAACTCGGTACTGGCCGGCGTCTCGATTTCGAAGCGCATCGAAATCCCGCGCAACAGCCTGCTTTCCGCATAACCGACTCGCACGCGGTTGCCGTGCTGCTCCACCGGCGGGTTTCGCTCCAACTCTCGTATGCGCCCTTCGACATCGCCATCGGCCGAACTAAACCAGCCATGCTCAGCCTTCAAAATCGCGTGAATATGTACGGTCCCGGCCGCGCCCTGCCGAATGGTGATCCCACCGGAGTCAGTCTTCACATCCAGATCCACCATGCCGGATACCGGCAGAGATTTGTCAAACGAGCCATCTTCCGCGGCCAGCAGACCGCCCGCCAAAACTAGAAGCAAAAACGGCGCAAGCTTATTCATGAGTCATTCCTTTCGCACTCTTGAATACTTAACGCACGCCGTCAAGCAATGTTCACAAAAATTATCTGGCAGTTTCCAGCGGAAGTGGCGGCACCTTGACGGCCGCCACCGGTTTCGAGTCCTTCTCGGGCGGGAACAGTTCCTTGACATCCATGTTCTTGTCGAAGGCGACGTCGAAAAACCCAATCATCATTTCATCCCAACTCTGGTCGCCCCAGGAAATCTTCTTCGAGGGATCGGGATTAAAGGGATTGTTGGCGGAATTATCATAATGGGCGGTGCAGTGCAGCTTGGTGCCCTTGGGGATGGTAATGTCGCCCTGCGGGACATAGATCAGCTGCCAGCTGAAGCTATAGTTGGGAACCCGCAGCAGCACTTGCGACTCACCGGTGGGATAGATCGCCTTGAATTCGAAGTCCTTGCCGCGCAGATGCATATGGGGCATGAGTGAGACGATGCGCGTGCTGGCGCCGAATTCAAATTCCGATTCGGCTTGGTAGTTGGAATCGCCGGCCGGGATTTCGAACTTATCATTGGTCGCAGCAAGCGTCATCACCCGCTCCTTCACGCTGGCTGGATCGGCGAACACCATGCCGATTTTCGTTTGGTCGATTCCAGCGTGGCCATTGGTCGTGTAGTGCATCTGAAAAACGATGTCGGAGCCGGCGCGAATCAGTTTAGCCCGTCCTGCCGGGAATGCGTCGGGCGGCATGCCGGGAGCGTAGCCCACCAAAAACTCGGCATCGCTCATATCGCTTTCTTCCTTGGGTGGAACATACGGCACCCCGGGCTTGATGCCCGCCAGCCATTTTGAATTCGGAGGGCGAACGAAGGCGATCACGTGATGCAGCACGGCGCGATTATCGGGGCGAACTTCCACCATCTGGACCCAGGTGTCTTGGGTGAACTTGCCGGGTACGAGCACATATTGATAATCAATCGTGCCGCTGGCGGGAACATGGAAGGGAGCGGGCATCCGCAGCACCATGTCGGGCTTGCGGATCGTCCAGCCCTCGGTGAATTGACGCGCGGGCGGCAGATCTTTGGGATCTCCCTCCGGCGCGCCGTTCTTGGCCCAGGCGGAGAGCACTTCGATGTCGTGGGCGGAAAGAGAGATGTCGTTGCTGAAGTGACCAAAACGCGGATCGGCATACCACGGCGGCATTTTACGCAGCGCGACCGCTTCCTTGATGGCCGCGGCGAAGGGCCGAGTCTCTTTGTAGTTGGTAAGCGGCATGGGCGCGATCTCGCCCGCACGATGGCATTGTTGACAGTGCTGTTGCATGATGGGCGCCACATCGCGGTTAAAAGTAGGTGTGACGGCGTCAGGCACGGCGGCAACCAGCGCGGCGGCCGAAATAATCGAGAGAAGGGGAAGTTTCACTTCTGATCCTCCAAATAGGGTCACCATATTGTAGCCGATTCCCGGCAAGAACGATAGGAAATTCCACTAGCGTCACGGACGCCGGGAGCCATAGTCTTAATGCTGAGGAGACGCACGTTGGCAATGAGAAAAACTGTTGTGACAGCAGTTCTTACAAGTTTTGCGCTTTTGGTTGGGTGTGGTGGGGGATACGCGGTTGGCGTGGGGATCGGAGGACCTCCAGCGCCATTGGTGGAAACGCCGTATGGGGTAGCGCCCGGGCCAGACTACGTATGGACGCCTGGTTTTTATGAGTGGGGCGGCGGCAACTGGGTGTGGCGTCATGGAGATTGGAGGCGACGTCCGCACCCGGTAGACCAGTGGGTTGCGCCACGTTATGAACGGCATGGGAACGGTTATCGATATCACCCCGGCGGGTGGCAGCACGGCAATCATTTCCATAGGTAGAAGGTCAGTTGCCTGGGTGGTATTCCTTTTCGACGTGGCCTGCTAAGTCGGACTTATAAAAGTAGACGTCGCGCAGATTGCCAGTGCTGTAGCGTTCTGCTTGGTCGTCGAAGTGTTTAGATTCGACGTGGCCGCTTTCGCCGCCGGCGGTCACTGCTTTGGCGCGGACCTTTTCTCCGAATTCGACGACTGCCACGAAACTGTTGCCGCTCGTGCCGTACCATTCCTTGGTGCGGGGGTAGGCGTGTGCGCCGAATGATGCCAGAGACCCCCAGATAGAAGATGTGAATCCGACGGGGATACTCGGACCACTGTCGCTGAAGGGTTGGACGATATCGCCGGTGAGCCGTTGAAAGCGATTGATGTTGCCCCAAGGCGTTTTCCAGCTGCCGAAGTCGGCGGTAAGCTTGGCGGACGCGGTGACGAGCGATTGCAGCAATTGGTCGCGGGGCGCTTTGGCGGCTATGTAGTCTTCCACTGGCATCGCAGCGCGTTTGGCGTCAGCACTTACCTGGCGGCGGATGTCTTCACCCCAAAATACGGCGAGCGAAGTAGGAACCGAATCGACGCCCCAGCGCAGATCCCACTTGCGCAATAAATCAATTTGCGGTGCGAGTTCTTGAGACGGCATATAGTCCCAGGCTTTGACCAAAGCGGGTATGGTTTTCTCGAACCAGGGAAGATAGCTATCGTAGGCGGCGGCGATGAGGGAATCGAGAGTGAAGTCCTTTTTGTTCTGGAGAACCCGGATGGCGTGCAGGCCGCGCGCTGACTCGCCGCCCATCTCGACATAAGCCGGATAGTCCTGCTTTTTCGGACTGCTTGCGCCCGCTGCCGACCACGGCCAGTTGTTGGCGTTATAGAGCCAGCCGCTCGCCGGGTTGAGCAGGTGCGGCGTTTCGTCAATCGAGAGAAGACCTTGCCAATCGGTGGCGGGATTGCTGCCATCGACGGGTTTGGTGAAGTCGAAGGCGGTGTCGCGGCGGGGAATGAAATTGCCGTGGAAATAAGCGATATCGCCTGAGGAATCAGCAAAAATGGTGTTGTTCGAGGAGTTTGCCTGGAGCTCCATGGTTTTGCGGTAGGACTGGTAATCGGTGGTTTTGGTCCGGAGATACGATTGCATGAGCGCTTTGATGTGAAGCTGCATCAGGCGAATGGTTACCCATTTGCCCTCCGACTCGCGCACCACCGGACCGTGCATGGTGAAGTAAGCGGTGAATTTCTTTTCGGCCAGGCCAGCGGCGGTTTTGTACGGCACGCTGATTTCCTTCACCATGAGAGGGATCTGTTGGCTGCCATGTTGGTACACGAAGCGATCTCCTTTCTTCGTGACCGTCTCGAGATACTCATCCACCGCATCGACGCCGCTAGAGGTGTGCATCCAGCCGGTATGTTCATTGAAACCTTGATAGATGAAGAACTGGCCCCAGGTGACAGCGCCATAGGCGTTCAAGCCTTCATCGCTGACCATCTGTAATTCGGAGCGGAAGAAGAAGGAAGTATGGGGATTGATCAAGAGGAGCGAGTGATGATTGACAGTGTTTGCAGGAGCGATGGCGATGCCATTTGAACCACGAGGTTCTTCGTCGTAAGGCAGGGCTACCTGGCTGAGCTTTGTTTTTCCGTAGAACTCTTCCAGCTGAGTCAGGTTGACGCGTTCGATATCGCCGCCGATGCTGCCTTCGGTGAAACTAAGCGCCATCCAAGGTTCAAAACGCTTGATCACGCGCGGAGTGACGGCGGGATGTTTGGCGAGGTAGAAGTTGAGGCCGTCGGCAAAGGCATCCATGAGTTTCTTGAGCCAAGCGGGGCTTTCGGCATATTCTTTTTTCAGGTCTGCCGGATCGATGAAGAGCTTCTGACGGAGATCCTGATAAATCTTGGATTCGCCTTCGGCTTCGGCCAAGCGGCCCAGCGAGTTCAGGTAATTGGTTTCGACGCGATTGAAATCGTCCTCGGCCTGGGAGTAGACCATACCGAATACGGCGTCGGCGTCGGTTTTACCGAAGACGTGGGCGATGCCCCAAGTGTCGCGAATGATAGAGACGGCTTTGGCCTCGCGCTGGCAGCGCTGTGATTCGGATTCTTTGGGGGCGGCTGAGCACGCACACGCCAGTAGGATGAGGCAAAGTATTTTCTTCACGAATTGACCTGTTTGATTATCCTAGCGCGGGATGGCACAATCTAATGAATAAATGTTAAATGGTGTGCGCCCGCTTAGCCTATGTTTGCTGTTGCCATTCGCCGTCGGCGCGCAAGCAGGCGATGCGCTTTCCTTTTGGCAGAGCGCGCAGCATGGCGCGAACAGTTTCAACCGGCTGCCGCCCGAGCAGAGCTATTTCGATGCGCTGAGAGCGTACAACGCGACGTGGGTCCGGCTCTCGTACGACAAATGGAAGCCGGCGCGGCGCGATTTTCTGCTGGGCGACGCCGACCATTACAACGGATTGGCGGTGAGCGATCTGGCTATGCTTAGAGAGGTTCTGAGCCGCGCGCAACGGGCGGGGTTGAAGGTGGTGATCGCGCCGCTTTCTCTGCCTGGCATGCGTTGGGCACAGAACAATAATGGCCGCTTTGACGACCGGCTTTGGGAGGACAAAGCGTATTGGCGGCAAGCGGCGGAGTTTTGGCACGATCTAGCCGCGGCGCTGAAAGACAATCCGGCGATTGCGGCGTACAACTTGATCAACGAGCCGGCGCCGGAAAGAATGGGCCATTTGGCGGAGCATGCGGACGCTGCCGCGATGCGCAAATGGTATGCGGAAAAGGCTGGAAGCGGGCGCGATTTGCCGGCATTCTATTCGGATGTGATTAAAGCTGTGCGCAGCGCGGACGCGCTGACTCCGATCATGGTGGACGCCGGCTGGTATGGAGCGGCCGATGCGTTCGACTACTGGAACGCGCCCCTGACCGATGGGAGGATACTTTATAGCTTTCATATGTACGAGCCCTACGCGGCGACGAGCGGACCTAATTTGAAGCGTGCTAAGCCGTACGAGTATCCGGGCTTGACGCCCTTTGCCGGACGGAAGGAGTTTTGGGATGGTACGCGAGTGGCGAGTTATCTTGCGAGACCCATGAAGTGGGCCGCGGACCATGGGGTGCCAGCGAACCGCATGGTGATGGGTGAGTTCGGCTTTGTGCGTAGGCTGCCGGGATGCAGACAGTACTTAGAGGATGTGCTGAATTTCGCGGACGGGGTGCGCTTGCATTGGGCGTTCTATAGCTTTCGGGAAGACGGCTGGGATGGCATGGATTATGAACTGGGCAGCGGAAAAGTGCCGTGGGCTTATTGGCAGGCAGTGGACGCCGGAAAACCGGACCCACTTCCGAGATCGGCAACCTCGGAGTTTGAACCGATCCGCCGGCGGCTGGCGGATCAGTGACTCGCGACTTATAGGTTGGCGAGGCGGGATTGGGAGTCGCCGAACTGGTCAAGCTTGATGCCGAAACGGTCCATGAGAGAGAGGTAGAGGCTGCACATTTTGCGGTTGTCTTCGCTCTCAGTCAAATAGCTCAAGGTGCGGCCGGTTTCGAGAGTGCCGCCGAGACCCCCTGCGAGAACGAGGGGCAGGCGGAAATTATCATGTTTGCGGCCGATCCATAGGTTCGAGAGGAACATGAGGCAAGTATTGTCGAGAACGGTGCCTTCGCCCTCTTTCATGCTGTCGAGTTTGGACGCTAGGTAAGCGTACTGGCTGACGTGAAAGCGCGCGATGCGCTCGTAGCCCGCTGAATTGTTGTTGTGGGAAGCGGCGTGGTGGCCTTCCTTGACGTCGAGGAAGGGATAGTACATGGCGGACAGATCGCGCGAGATGATGAGCGAAGCAACACGGGTTTTGTTGGTTTGGAAGGCGATGGCGATGATGTCGCACATCAGGCGGGCATGATCGCGCAGGTCTTCGGGCAGACCGTTGGCAGGGCGGTCCATAGTTGCGGCGACGGTGTTGCGCGCCTTGGCGGCGTCCTCGGCGGCGTCTTTGCCTTTGCGCATGCCTTCGACACGCTTTTCCACTTCGCGCACGCTGGTGAGATATTCGTCGAGCTTGCCTTTGTCGGTGGAACTCACTCTTTTCGAGAGATCTTGAGCGCGTTCCTTGACGCGGTCGAGAATGCTGATATTGAGAAGGCTGCCGCGATTATCGAAGAGATTGTCCCAGGCGAGAGAGGGATAAACCTCGACCGGAACGGGCGATTCTGGACTTTGCCATGAGATGTGCGAACTGTATGCCATGGAAAAGTTGGTCTCATGGTAGCCGGTCATGGGCTGCTCGCACGCGAGGACGATGCTGGATTGCGGCGTGTCTTCCCCAAGGCGATTAGCAATCATCTGATCGATGCTGATGCCGGAGTGGATAATGGCGCCTTTCGAGATATGCGCGCCGGATAACAAGCTGCCGGTTTGTCCCGGATGAATGCCTTGACCAGTAAGAGCTTTGACGAAGAGACCGTCGATGACATTGATCTTTTGCTTGAGTGGCTCCAGCGGTTCGAGAGTTTGGCTGAGCCGCATGGCAGCGCCCTGGCCGGTGGCGCTCCAATGATCTTCGTTGATGCCGTTGCCGAGGAAGACGACGCCGAAGCGTTTCGGGAAGGCAGCAGGCGCGGGCGTATCGGCCAAGGCATGCAGCGACTCAAGCCAGGGCAAAGCCATGGTGCAGCCGACACCACGCAATACCGTGCGTCGGGAAACGGGTGGAACGGGGTTCTTTGTCACTTGGTGGCCTTCCTAAATTGTAATTGGGATTCGGTCTCAGTGGGCGATTCCGGAATTCGCTTGTTGAGGAATTGCGGGCTGGCAACGATTGTTTCGACCAGCGAATTGAAGCGATACTCGTTGGCTGCAAGGCGGCTTTCCATATGGTCGACCAGGGATTCGTCGGAGAGCTGGAGGGAGCGGTTGAGAGCGTACGAGAGGAGTTTACGGCTGAGATTGGCGATGAATTCGTTTTGGCGATGCAGGCGGATGAAGATTTCAAGGCCGACAAGGCCATCGCCTTGAAAGCCGCCGGGAAAGGTGACGGAGGTATCGACGGGGCGGCCGGCGAGGTCTTTGGCGCGGGCATCGCCCACAGGACCGTACCCTTCGAAAGCGAGACCGAATGAATCAAAGCGGGCGTGACAGGCGGCGCAGACGGAATTTTCGCGATGCTTGGCGAGCATGTCACGAATCGGGAGATCGGACTTCGACTCATCGCTGGGGAGTTCGGGGACGACCGGAGGAGGCGGCGGGATGCGAATTCCGAGCACCTTTTGCACAACCCAATTGCCGCGCTTAACAGGGCTGGTTCGAAGGCCGGGAGAGTTCTGAGTCATGAAGACGGCCATTGGGAGGAGACCGCCGCGGCCGTATTGGCGGGCATTGTCCACACGGACCCAGGTATTGGTATCTCCCGAGACGGCGGGCATGCCGTAATGTGCGGCTAAGGGAGGATTGACAAAGGTGTAGTTGCCATAGAGGAGGTCGAGGACGGAGCGATTGTTCAAGACAGCGTCTTCCATGAAGTGAATGGGCTCCTGAAACATGGCTTCGCGCAAATCGTTGTTGAAGGTGGGGAAGCGCTGGCGATCGACCGAGTTGTTGGTTTCGAATTGGCGGAAGGCGAGCCAATTGCCGGTGAATTCGGTGGCCAAGCCACTGATGCGTGGATCTTTGAGCATGCGGCGAGTTTGAGAGAGGAGAATGTCAGGGCGCGAGAGATCGCCGCGAGCGGCGTGGCGGAGCAGTTCGGCATCGGGTTCGCTGCACCAGAGGAAGTAACTTAATCGACTGGCTAGGGCGTAGCCAGAGAGAGGTTGGATGGGAGATTTGGACGAGGCAGTGCCGGACTCGGATAGATCGAGACGATAGAGGAAATCGGGAGACATGAGTATGCTGACAATGGAATCGCGGATGGCTTCCTCATGCGAGAGTTCGTTCCTGGAACGGAGAGTGTGATAGTAGGCGAGCAAGTCGTCCTGCTCGGCCTTGGTGAGCGGCCGGCGGTAAGCCTGCGCGGCGAATTGGAGGAGAGCGGCGAGATGTTGCGGCTCGGCGTCCTTGTGCTCTTTCTCTAAGCGGCGGAGAGTCGAGTTCATGCGGTCGAAGTGATCGCGGATGGCCAGGGGAGCGATAGGGTCGTTTTTGGGGTCAGAGGCAGCTTTGGCGAGATATAGGTCACGAAGACCTAGAATGACCTCGGAGTCAGTTACCTGATGATCGAGCGGGCGAGGGGAGCCAGATTCGGCACCCTTGCCGAGCACTTCACCACTCTGATTGAAGTAGTACTGGACCCAGGTGCGAGCAGTGAAATCGGCGATGAAATCAAATTCGTCCCAGAGGCGGTCGAGTTCCTGTTTGTCTCTTTCGTTGAGGATTAAATCGACGAGAGGAGTGTCATCGCGGAAGTAGCCGACGACGCTATGATAGCCAGCGCTGAGGAGGCGGCCTTTGTCTTCGGAGTCGTCCGGGAAGTAGCGGCCGCGCTCAGTGACATAGAAGGTATCGGGAAAGACATAGGCGAAGCGGGAGAAGGCAGCTTCATAGAGGCTGCGCTGAGCAGCGGGGACGATGAGATCGGTGTCAGTGGCGCGGGCTTTGGCGGAGAGAGCGAACCAGCGGGGCGCGGCCTCCTGATGGAGGTCGGGATATTTGGGGATCTTAGGCGGCGCAGGGGGTGGGTCGGTATCGTTGCGGAGGTCGTTGGGGTCGCTATCGCGGCGGTGGGCGGCGAACTCGCGGAGCTTCCAATTCAAGAGTGGCTGCGAGGCGGGAGGCAGGCCTCTAACGACGGGCGCGGCGAACTGCATGGCGGTGTGAGCGCGGATTCTTATTACGAAATCGCTCATTTGGCGGCATCTGGCGGGGAGGATAGCCGGTTGGCCGGGGTTAGGTGCGGGCAGGCTTTGCCACATCTGCTGGAGTTTGGCGATGGGACCGAGAGCATTTGGTTCATGCAGGATGCGCCAGACCATGGGGAGATATTTGGGGCTGAGTTTGGCGTCGGCGGCGATGGACGATAAAGTGACGTTGGGTTTGCCGAGGGCGGCGCGATAACGGTAGCGCCAGGCCGCTTGAAAGTAATCGGCATAATCGGTGGGCTGTTGGGAGTAAAAGCCGATGATGCGCTGAATGGGGTACTTTTCGCGATCGGTTTCGACCAGCATGGGATAGGAGGCGAAGTCGATGCCGGCGGGTTTCAGAACCATATGGTTAGCGACTTCGCGGGCGGCCTGCAGATATTTGTTCAACAGGGCCGGGGACATGGTGAGCGATTCGCCGGAGTTATCGAAACCGGCGGGGTTGGCGGGATCGACGGGGAACTGGCGGGTGAGCTGCATGTCCTGGCCGGTAAGATCGCGAATGGTGTAGTTGTATTCGGCGTTGCTTAAGCGGCGGGCGAGAACGATGCCGGGATCGCCGGCAGACTTAGTGATGAGGTCGGCGCGGACGTCGTGAATCCAGTCGATGATTTGTTGGACGGCTTCGGGCGGCGGGGGCGGAATGGGCTTAGGAGGCATCTCTTTGGCGGTGAGCCGTTCCATGACGAGAGACCAATGAGGGAAATCCGCGGCGACGGCGTTCAAGGCGGTGAAGGACTTGAGGTCGAACTGCGCGGCGGGGGTTGGACCGCTGTGGCAGGCGAAGCAATATTTAGCGACGAAGGGACGGACCGTTTGCGTGAAGCGCTGGTCGAGGGAGGGTTGCGGGGCAGCGAATGCGCGCAAGGCGGCTACAGCTATGAAGAGAGAAACGACGCGAAGCGGCATCAAAGGGTATTATTTCACTGCCGAGTTGCTAGCGACAGGCAAAACTGGTTGCCCCAGCAACCTTGCTACGCCGCGGCGGGCATGGCGGCAACTTCTTGCGCAGCGTTTTGCAGGATCTTCTCCTTTTGAGCGGGGCTGAGCGACGACAGGTAGGTTTCGAAGACGGTTCTTGAAAAATCAAAGCCAATTTCGGGACAGGAGAACGGTTGGCCGGCTTTTTCGGCGACGAGATGAGCGGCAGCGGCGCGTTCGAGGGCGACGGCTTCGTTGGCCTTGCGCTCCTGCTGGAGGCGTTTCAGTTCGGCGATTTCCCGTTCGCGACGGCGAGCGAGGCGGGATTCCTGCAGATTGAGGTTTTTGAATTCCTTTTCGTAAATGGCCATGACTTCGATCTCGAGCAAATCGCCTTGGTTGCGCTTGACGAAGTCCGGATCGTCCTGGGAGAGTTCGATGCGGCCTTTGTTCAGGAGCGCCATGATGAGGCCGGGGATGCGATCGAGACGCCAACGAATGTCGACGACGGATTGGACGAGAGCTTCTTCTTCGGGGCCGACGGGCCGGTAGAA
>Ga0302319_10004250_pt1 | contig 29472 bp, 29 predicted proteins | sample Bog_T0_2_FD_203319 | JGI IMG/M metagenome (GOLD analysis project Ga0302319, IMG submission 203319) | Peat permafrost microbial communities from Stordalen Mire near Abisko, Sweden - Bog_T0_2 | ecosystem: Environmental > Terrestrial > Soil > Wetlands > Peat | place: Sweden: Abisko, Stordalen Mire... | reverse complement strand
CGAAACCTTGTTCAAGGCCAGCGCGCGTCTGCAACTGCCCGAAGGCTGCAACCTAGCCGCCTTGAAAAAGGATTTGGAAAAAATCGCCGCCGATTTGCAGGTGGACGTTTCATTTGCCGAATTGACCGGCAGATAATTTTCATCTTCAATCGCGCGGTTTTTGATTTACCCTGCGCGCGATGTTTGAGCTCCTCAAAACTGATACGCACACCAAAGCGCGACTCGGAAAATTGACCACGACGCGCGGCGTCATTGAGACCCCCGTGTTCATGCCCGTCGGCACGCAGGCCAGCGTCAAGGCGCTCGACCCGCGCGAACTCCACGAGATGGGCACGCAGATCATTCTCGGCAACACTTACCATCTAAATCTGCGTCCCGGACTCGAAATTATTTCTGCTGCCGGCGGACTGCATAAATTTATGAATTGGGACAAGCCGATTCTGACCGACAGCGGCGGTTTCCAAGTTTTCAGTCTCGCAAAAATCCGCAAGGTAAAGGAACACGGCGTGGAATTTCGTTCGCATCTGGACGGCTCGCTGCTGTTCATCGGGCCGAAAGAATCCATGGAAATCCAGCGCGTGCTCGGTTCGGACATCGCGATGGTGTTTGACGAATGTCCGCCGCACGACGCGCCCGCCAAGGAACAGCGCCTCGCCGTCGAGCGCACCATCCGCTGGGCGCGTGAATGCCGCGAACAGCCGCGCGCCGAAGGCCAGAAAGTTTTCGGCATCGTGCAGGGCGGCAGCGACGCCGCATTGCGCGAGCACTGCGCCAAGGCGCTCGTTGAAATGGAATTTGACGGCTATGCCATCGGCGGCGTGAGCGTGGGCGAGCCGGAGCCGGAGATGTTGAAGGCAATTGAATTTGCCGAGCCGTTTTTGCCGGCGAACAAGGCGCGTTATGCGATGGGCCTCGGCACGCCCGCGCAGATGGTCGAGCTGATCGCGCGCGGCGTGGACATGTTCGACTGCGTGCTGCCCACACGCATCGCGCGGACCGGCACGGCGGTCACGCACACCGGCGCGTTCGGTCTCAAGGGCGCGAGTTACAAAACGGATTTCGGTCCGATTGAAGAAGGTTGCGAATGTTACGCCTGCCGCACGTTCACGCGCGCCTATCTGCGCCACCTGCTGCGGGCGAATGAGATTCTCGGCCTGCGCATGGTGAGCGTCCACAACTCGCACCTGTATCTGAAAGTGATGACCGAAGTGCGCGCGGCGATCGCGGCGGGGACATTCGCGGATTACCACCTCAACTTCATCGCCCATTACAAACCGTCGCAAAAAATCCTCGCGGCGCGGAAGCTGGCGGACGACGAACGGTGAAGGGTCGCCGGATCAACCGCCGGGCGTCGCCGCGCGCAAATGCGGCTTCAGCTTTTCGGCCAGTTCCTCCGGCAGCCGCCGGGGTTTGTCCTCGCGGCTAGTGCAGACATGGAAAGTCTCCGCCTCGAGAATCAGCCGGCCATTTTGATTGGTGATGCGATGGCCGAAGTTCAGGCGCACCTTCTCCATGGCCGTCACCCAGACTTCAATCGCCAGCAGATCGTCGTAGCGGGCGGGTGCCTTGTAACGCAGCCGCGCCTCGATGAGCGGGAAAATCGCGTCGCGGTCCTGCCAGTGCCGGACCGGGGAGCCGAGCGCGTGGAAAAACTCGCCGCGCGCAGCCTCCAGCAGGTCGAGATAGCGCGCGTGGTAGACGTGGTCGCCGACGGTGCATTCGGCGTAGGTGACGCGGTGCGGATGACGGAACGGATTGACCATGCGGGCAGCGTAAAGTCGCGGGCGGAAAGTTCAACCCAGAAAATCCATTTGCAAGGACGGCTTTTGCGGTTATGTTGCGGGAACAGTTTGACGGTTCGCTTGCTTTTGACCGAACTTTTGCGATACTAATTTCAATCATGGCCGTAACCAAAGTCAGCTCTTCGGTTCATTTCATAGCGCGCGGCTCGGCGGTGAGTTCGCGCAACGGCGACGCCACGGGGCGTTGGGTGCCGAACACGGACGTTTACAGCACCGACACCGGCCTGGTCATCAAGGTCGAATTGCCTGGCATGAAAAGCGAGAACCTTGAAATTACCGTCGAAGGCAGCCGCCTGCGGATCGCGGGGAACCGGCCGGACTGCTGCCGCGCGCCGAACTGCAGTTTTCTTGTGATGGAGATCAATTACGGCCCGTTTGAAACCGTGCTGGATTTGCCGGCAGGTTTTGATTTAAGCCAGGCCAAGGCCATTTATGTGAACGGATTTCTGCGGGTGGACGTGCCGCCCGCCCGCCCGTCGCACGCCAAGCCGACCAAAGTTCCGATTGCCGAGGGGGATTAACCACGCGTGAATCTTTTCGCCCGCGGTGCATCTAATTGATAGAACAACGACGATGACATCGCCGGAGACAGAATTTGTCAGCATCAGCAGCGCCGCCGAAAAAACGGAGGCGCCCCCGCGCATTTCCACGCGTTCGCTGCCGGACAGCGTGCCCATCCTCGGTCTCTCGGACATCGTCATCTTTCCCGGCGCCATCGTGCCGCTGCTCATCGAGACCGGGCCGAGCCTCAAGTTGATTGACGACATTGTCGCGGGCGACCGCCTGTTCGGCGCGGTGCTGCAGCGCAAGGCCGAGGTCGCCGAGCCGGCGCCGGAAGACCTGTATGAAGTCGGCTGCGTTTCGCGCTTGTCGAAAATGGTGAAGTTTCCCGATGGCACCGTGCGGGTGCTGGTCGAAGGCCTGTGGCGCATCCGCGTGAAAAATTTCGAGCCGCCCGCGCCGTATCTGCGCGCAAGCTTTGAACTGTTGCGCGACGAAACCGAGGATTCCGTGGAACTGCAGGCCATGCTCCGCAACGCCCACAAGCAGTTCGAGGAAATCACCAAGCTCTCCACGGCCCTCACCGATCAGGTCAAAATCGCCGCGCTGAACACCGAGCATCCCGGCAATTTTGCAGATTTGATTGCCGGAAACCTGAACCTCTCGCTCGAAGACCGGCAGACATTGCTCGAGACCGTCTCTGTCCGCGAACGGCTGCAAAAGCTGCTGCCGCTGCTCAACCGCGAGCAGGAGGTCCTGACGTTGAGTTCCAAAATCCAGAGCGACGTCGCCACGAACATCGCCAAGACCCAGCGTGATTTTTTCCTGCGCGAACAGTTGCGCGCCATCCAGCGCGAGCTCGGCGAAGGCGAAGCCAGCTTGGGCGAAACCAAGTCGCTCCGCGAAAAGATCGCGCTGGCGATTATGCCGGCCGAAGTTCGCAAGGCTGCCGAACAGGAGCTCGACCGACTGGTGCAAATGCCGCCCGCCGCCGCCGAATACGCCGTCGCGCGCAATTACCTCGACTGGATTCTGGCGCTGCCGTGGGAAAAATCCACGGTGGACAGGCTGGATTTGAAGGCAGCAGAAAAAGTTTTAAACGAGGAGCATTTCGGTCTGCCAAAAATCAAAGACCGGCTGCTGGAGTTTCTCGCTGTCCTCAAACGCCGCAAAGAAATCAAGGGACCGATTCTTTGCCTGGTTGGACCGCCCGGCGTGGGCAAAACCTCCCTCGGCAAAAGCCTGGCCGACGCGCTTGGCCGCAAATTCGCGCGCATCTCGCTCGGCGGCATGCGCGACGAGGCGGAGATCCGCGGCCACCGCCGCACCTACGTCGGCGCGATGCCCGGCCGTATCATTCAGACCCTGCGTCGCGTCGAAAGCCGCAACCCGGTGATCCTGCTCGACGAGCTGGACAAGGTTGGCGCGGATTTTCGCGGCGACCCGGCATCCGCTTTGCTCGAAGTGCTTGATCCGGCGCAGAACAACACTTTTACCGACCATTACCTGGATCTGCCGTTTGATTTGTCCCGCGTGCTTTTCATCGCCACGGCCAACTGGCTGGATCCAATCCATCCCGCACTGCGCGACCGGCTGGAAGTCATCGAGCTGCCGAGCTACACCGAGTCGGAAAAGCTCCAGATCGCCAAACGCTATCTGGTTCCGCGCCAGCTGGAGGAACATGGCTTGACGCGTAGCGACGTGAAGTTTTCCGACGCGGCGCTCCGCCAGCTCATCCGTGATTACACGCGCGAGGCTGGCGTGCGCCAGCTGGAACGCGAAATCGCCGCGCTTGCCCGCAAGGCCACGCGCAAAATCGTCGCCCGCAACGGCGCGGCACAGACCGTCAAGCTCGACGCGAAAGATCTGGAAAATTATCTCGGACACGCGAAGTTCGTTTTTGAAAGCGCGGAAAAGATCCCCGAGATCGGCATCGCCACCGGGCTGGCCTGGACGCCCGTCGGCGGCGACGTGCTGTTCATCGAGGCCACGCGGATGCGCGGGCGCGGGAACCTGATTCTCACCGGCTCGCTGGGCGATGTGATGAAGGAAAGCGCGCAGACCGCCGTGAGCTATCTCCGCAGCCAGGCGAAAAAGCTGGATCTGGATTTCGACGACTACGGTAAGTTTGACCTGCACATCCACGTTCCCGCCGGCGCGACGCCCAAGGACGGACCGAGCGCGGGCGTGACCATTTGCGCCGCGCTGGCCTCGCTGATGAGCAAGCGATGCGTCCGTTCGGACACGGCGATGACCGGTGAAATCAGTTTGCGCGGCCGCGTGATGCGCGTGGGCGGCATCAAGGAAAAGGTGATCGCGGCGGCGCGGTTCGGCGTGAAGCAGGTGATTTTGCCGGAGGGCAACAAACCCGACTGGCAGGATGTGCCGGCGGAAGTGCGCGCGAAATTGAAGGTGCATTTCGTCAAGCAGATCTCCGAGGTGCTGAAGCTGGCGCTTGCGGCGAAATGAAAATTTTCTTCGCACTGGCCGCGTTGATTTTATTTTTTGCCGTCGGCGCGGCGGCGGAGACAACAAACACTTTGTCCGACGCGGAAATTCAAGGGCGCAAACTGGCGCAGCAAATTTTAGCGCAAAGTCCTGTTGCGAATTTTACTCAAACCGGAATTTTGAAAATTCGGAGCAAAACAGGAACTACAACCGACGTTCCGGTTTCATTCAAGACCCTTATATCAACTGAAATCTGGCAAACATCCTATACTGGAGGCGAGGATTTGTTGGTAGTCGTTCACCAAAATGGTCATGCCAACCGGTATGCTTTCCACAGAGAATCCGCTGAGGAACAGAAATCTAAAGAAATAATGTCTTCCTTTGTCACATTGAGGGGAGGCCAAATCACATCACCATTTGCTGATTCAGATTTCTGGATTTGCGATCTCGGCCTGGAATTTTTCCACTGGCCGGCACAGAAAATTTTGCCGAAAACGACGAACTTGATGCGAGGGCGCGACTACACGCTTTTGGAAAGCACGAACCCCAATCCGCCCGCCAATGGTTATTCACGCGTGCTGACGTGGATGGACAAGGAAACCGGTGGCCCCCTCCAGGCAGAGGCCTATGATTTCAACGGCAAGCTGCTCAAGGAATTCGCGCCAAAATCCTTCAAAAAGGTCAACGGCCAATGGCAACTGCAGGAGATGGAGATCCGCAACGTCCAGACCGGCTCGCGCACGCGGCTGGAGTTTGATCTGAACAAGCAGTGAATGAATTGGGAATAAGTCGGCGGGCCGGGCGCTTGACTTCAATTTGCCAACGCTTCACGCTGCCGTTTTTCAGATGAAACTTAAAATGCTTTTCCCGCTGATTCTCGCCGCCGCTCTTTTCTCGACATCGGCCCGGGCGCAGACCAACTCCATGTCCACGGCCACCAACGACGCGGTGGTGAACGGTTATCTGCAAATCCAGGAACAATTGCACGCGACGCGCATGACCATCGAGGACGGCCGGCTGGTGGCGGCGGATGACTCCAAGCGCAACGCGGATGCGATTGCGGCGCGGCTGCAGTCGCTCGAACAGACAGTCGCCGACCAGCGCAACACCGACGCCGATGCGGCGCGCAAGACGCAGCAGCTCACGTTGCTGCTGGCGGGCGCGTTCGGGCTGGCGGGCCTGGGCATCATGGTGCTGATGTTTTATTTCCAGTGGCGGGCGTTTTCGCAGCTCGCGCAAATCTCCTCGCAACCTCATGCCCCGGTCCTGAATGGCGGAACCATTCAGCACCTTGCCGCACCAGGCCGGGCGGCAGTGGAAACCTCCAACGCACGGCTGCTCGACGTGGTCGGACGGCTGGAACAGCGGATTCATGAGCTCGAAAACGGCAGCCAACCGCTGTCGGAAATCGCCCCGGCCAAACCGGCGGAAAAGCCGGCCGACAAACCGGCCGATTTGTTCACCGAAGGCCAAGCTTTGCTCGAAGCCAACCAGCCGCAGAAGGCGCTGGAGCTGTTTGAGAAATTTCTGGCCAGCCAGCCGGATCACGCCGAGGGCATGGTCAAGATGGCGGCGGCGCTGGAAAAACTGGGGCGCGATGAAGAGGCGCTGGCGTTTTACAACCGGGCGATTGCGGCGGACGGCACGCTGGTGGTCGCCCATTTGCACAAGGGCGGGATGTTGAACCGGCTGCGGCGCTACGACGAGGCCTTGAATTGCTACGAGCAGGCGCTATTGGCTCAGGACAAAAAGGCCGCGTCGAAGGTCAATTGAAATTGACGCGGCTTCGTTCCGTTTCAATCTGCTGGCGGATCATTTCAATTTTCAGTTTCAATAGTTCGTGGTTTTCCTTCGACTGCTCGGAAAGCTCCCTTTCCAGTTCCTGGATGCGCTGCTCGTAGGTGCGGAGGCGCTCGAGCATCGGGGTCTGAACGGCTTCGAGGCGGCGGGCGAGCTCGGTGAGTTCGGCGGCGGCGGCCTGCTGGCCGGCGAGCAGTTCGCGGCGCTGGATGGCCAGCTCCTGCACGACGGCGTCCTTGAGCGCCTCGACCAGGTGCGGCGCGAGTTCCGCCTGCACGGCGGTCAGCACAGTGTTGACGCTGGGCGGCGGCAGCGGCTGGGTTTTCCCGTGCAGCACCCGGGCGATGAACTGGTTGGCCTCCATGGTGCCTTCGCTGCCGCAGACGGGGCAAAAAATCGGTACCGGCATCCGGCCGTGGACTGGCTGGACGTCAAAGGCGTATTTCTGTCCGCAGCGGCAGATGATTTTGACGGGTATGATCATGCCGCGGGTTTACCACAAAAATGATTTTTGCTCGCTCAACATCCGCCGGCCCGACCAGAGCGTGGCGTGCCAGGCGACCACTTCGCCAAAATTTTTATAATCGTCGCCCGTGAGCGGCAGCGAGGTCCAGTGCCGGAAGTAATGCGGTGCGACCGTCTGTTCGAGCGTGGTCTGGCGCGGGACGCCGCCCTGGCCAACGCCGCGCAGTTCCACGCGCAGGATGAGGTTGGAGTTGTTCGCGTTCGCCGCACTCCACAAAACATCGAAACGGACGGAGGAAACTTCGTTCGTGTGAACGCGCAGATAAACCTGATAGGCGTCGCGGTCGTACAGACTTGGCGAAATGGCGTCCTGTCCCTTCAGGTTGAGAAACAGCGGCAGCACCTTGACGATGTGGCCCGTCATGGCGTCGGACGCGAACGCCGTCGAAAGCGGACCAAGCAGGAGCAGAGTCATCAGGAGCCGACGCATGGGGAAACGATAACTTTCAGCGCGGCAAATTCAACCTTGTTTTCAATCATTTCCAGTAGAAGCCCGCGACCTGGATGTCCGTGCCGGTTGCTGCATTTATAAATGTTGACTTGCCGCAGGATAGGGCAATTATCTATTTATCATTTCACATGAAGAATGCTAATTGGTAATTGGCAGGAAGCCGGGGGCATCCATGTTGGTTTTTTTATTTGGCTACAATTTGCGAAAGTTGCGCGTGACAATTGCCCGGGTGATCTGGTCGGGTTGGGTTCTGACGGCTTTTCTCCTCGCCATCGCAATCAGCGTCCGGGGTCAGAACGACTTCGTGCGGTTGAACTCCTTCGGCAACCCGGCACTTTCAGCGGCCACACCTTGGTCAACGCCAATCGAGGGCAGCGATGGCGCGCTTTACGGCACCACGACGGAAGGCGGCACCAACGATTTCGGCACCGTTTTCAAAATCAACAAGGATGGCAGCGGTCTCCAGATTCTGCATCGATTTGCGGGCGGCGCGAATGATGGAGTGAATCCCGTGGGGGGACTGACGGAAGGCATCGATCACGCGCTCTACGGCACCACCTTTTCCGGGGGACTAAACAATGGTGGAACCATTTTCCGGCTGACAAAGGATGGCGGCACGTTCTTCATTTTGAAGCACCTGGCGGCCGGTTCCGGGTCCCAAGGATCGTTGTTGAATGACACGGACGGTACTTTGTATGGCACGACGGTTTCAAACGTGTTCAAACTGGACATGAGCGGCGGCGGTTTCACGGTGCTGCACACGCTGGGCAGTGGCGGAGCGCAATTTGGCGTCATCGCCGGCAGCGATGGCGCCTTGTATGGCGTGACCACCAACGGCGGCGCGAACAATCTGGGAACGGTTTTCACGCTCAACAAGGACGGCAGCAGCTATGCCGTGCTATTCAATTTTGCCGGCACCAACGGCCAGAATCCCCAGGCGGGACTGCTGGAAGGCAGCGATCATCTGCTCTACGGCACCACGTCTTTTCGAGGCACGAATTCCTATGGCACCGTCTTCCAACTCGACAAGACCGGCACCAACTACGCCTTGCTGCACAATTTTTATGGCACCAACGCCGATGGCTGGTATCCGCAATCAGTCCTGATCGAGGGCGATGACGGCGCGCTTTACGGCATGTGCGCCAATGGCGGAACGGACGGACAGGGCACCGTTTTCAAGCTCAACAAAAACGGCGGCGGATATAGTGTCCTGCATCAGTTCACTTGGACCAATGGCGATGGCCGGATTCCCGAGGCTGGTTTGCTCAAAGTCACCGACGGCCTGCTGTATGGCACCACTTCGCGCGGAGGCACCGCCGATTACGGATCACTGTTCAAGCTCGATCAGGCGGGCAGCAATGAAACCGTAGTGGCCAGCTTCAGTTGGTCCGGCGGTGACGGCTGGAACCCGCAGGCCAAGGTCATCGAGGCCAGCGATGGCGCATTGTATGGCACCACCGGCAACGGCGGGTCCAACGATTTTGGCACCGTTTTCCGGATGAACAAAAACCAGGGCAGTTACACCGTGCTTCATCATTTTGACTGGCACGCGGACGGGGCGTTGCCGCAGGGCGTGATTGAAGCCACGAATGGCGCGTTGTTCGGAACCGCATTTGAGGGCGGCACCAACAATTTTGGAACCGTGTTCACCCTGAACAAGGACGGGAGCGGCTTCGCCGTGTTGCATCATTTCAGTGGTTTGAACGGCGATGGCAGTCATCCGCAGGCGGCGTTGCTGCAAGGCAGCGACGGCGCGCTTTATGGCACGTCCGGGCAAGGCGGCACCAACAATTTTGGAACCGTGTTCACCCTGAATCAAAACGGCGGCGGCTTTACCGTGCTGCGCAGCGTCCCCGGAACGAACACCGCCGAAATTGAACCTAGCGCGAGCCTGATTGAAGGTTCGGACGGCGGCTTGTATGGCGTCGCTGCGGGCGGTGGATATCCCCCAACAAACGGACCCGGATCGGTTTTCATGTTGAGCAAGGATGGCAGAACGTTTACGAACCTGCACACCTTCACCGGTTCCACGAACGAAGGCCGGGGACTAGCCGCCAGTCTGATGGAAGGAACGAACGGCGCGTTATATGGGACAACCTACAGTAGCGGCAGCGGTGGTTACGGCGTCGTATTCACAGTGAATAAAGATGGTTCAGGCTTTAATGTTCTGCGGTCATTTTCCAATTCAATTTTTTACCCGCAGCTGCCGGTGAGAGGCATAAATCCTTCAGGAGGTTTGATCAAGGACAACCGTGGTTTACTATATGGAACGACATTCGCTGGTTTCATTAATAGCTATCCCGGCACTAATTGGGGGACGGTTTTCAAGATCGGTCAGAACGGGAGCAACTTCATGTTGATCCATAGTTTCAACACCATCGCGATGGGACAGAACCCGGATGCCAGCCTGATGCTCGCCAGCGATGGGGCGTTATACGGAACCGCTTCAGCCGGCGGCGACATGGGAGCGGGTGCAATTTTCAGCTTGGCCGACCCGCCAAGCTTCACCGGGCTTCAGCCGGGCACTGGCGGTGCACTGCTTCAGTTTCAAGGCGTTTCCAGCCGAAGTTACGCCGTTCAAGCCACGACCAATCTCGCCCCCGCTTCCTGGCAGACTCTGGCCGGCTCGGCGGCATGGACCAACGGGTTGTTTCAATTCCTTGATCCGGATGCTGTCAATTTTCCCGTGAAGTTTTACCGAACCCTGACGCAGTAAGCAGACGGAGTTAGTGGCCAGTCGTTGAGCTTGGGCTGCACCAGAGACGGTTTGCCGTTGAAGCAGTTGCCATGGTGTCGAAATCTGTGAGGCTAATCGTGGCCACACCGCCGCCGAACATGCCAACCGGAGTTTCTGTTCCATGCCGCTGGGAGATATTAAATGGAAAAGCCTCGTTTGGATAATCGGACAAATCATTGAAGATTTGCGGGTTTTGTTCATCACGTTCCCATTGGAGAATCGCATCGGGCCTGAACGCGGAGAGTTTATTGGGGATCAGATTTTTAGTCGCACCATAACTGACGACCGCACCGTTCCATACATAACTGCTAATGTAAATTTCACGATCCCAAAACGCCGGGCTATCGGGCCGGTCTGCCGGGCACATAAACACCTTGGAATCGTGGAGGTAGGGAAACAACATGCCATTGGTGACGGCGGCGAGTTGTGCGGACAAATATGTCAGGTAGGTGTTTACACTCGTATTCCCACTCCCTGGGCTAGTCGGAAATGGCACCTCGAAGGCCCAGCATTTTTTGGTGAGATATGGCCCGAGACCCCATCCCGGATCAGGCATGATGCCACTGTTGTCCGAGCTATACATGTTCATGGCCAACATCGTCTGACGCAGATTATTCTCATCCGTCACCTGATAGACCCGGTTGCGGGGTTTGGCGTAGGCGGAAAATGCAATGAGCAGCAACAGGCCAGTCATCGCCACCACGACCACCAAGTCCACGCGGGTAAATGCTTCGTGCCGCCCGGTCAATTTTTTGACTGACTGCTCCATGAGGATTCGTTGAATAGCGTAGTTAAAAAATCAACAGCGGGCAAGCCTGATCGTTTGCTTCGCTGGTCAGCATTCGCACCGCAGCTACGAGGCGGCCATGATAAAAATCATTTCCAATAGAAGCCCGCGACCTGGATGTCCGTGCCGGCGGTGCGGAAGAGGATGGCGGTGAACTCGCGCTTGGCGTCGCCGATGCGCGCCGTGACGTGGACTTCATACGCGGAACTGCGCGTGGTCAGCAGGTTGGCCGCCTGACCGGCATTGGCGGGATTCAGCCCGGCGGTTTGCAGCGCACCGACGGCATTCTGAATTGGCGTGTCATCCTCCGTGCCGTCCGTGCCATCCGGCCCGGCGCGTTGCTGGATGATGGCGGCGGCGATGTTGGCGTCCACGCCGGGAATCAACTGCAGCACGTTCGCATCCGCCGTGTTAATGTTGATTTTCCCGGACGAAACGGCCGTGAAAACATCTTTCAATCCAAACGGATAATCCGGCGTCTGCCCGGGTGTCGGGCCGAAACCAAGATGCGGTCTTTGCGGTGCGGGACTGTTCGACGAACTGGTGCCGAAATACATTTCCGGCGTCACGCCCTTGATGAGCAGCAGTTCGGACAGGTCGTCAATCGGCGCGTTCTTGGCGTGATACGGCGGCGTCAGGTTTTGATAATAATCGCTCTCCGCGCCGGCGACGCGCGGCGCGGCGGGCGGGCTGCGCCAGTCCTGGATGGAATCGGCTACGACGGAAAGGTTGTCCGCGTCCACGTTCATCAGCGTAAGCGTTTGCCGCAGGACGGCGTCACTGGCGGTGTTAATGTTTGCGAAGCGTTCGAGGTCAATGATCTTCAAGGAAACCGTCCCGACCAGTTCGCCGGTTTTTTGATTTCTAATCTCATAATTGTCCAGGGAAATTCCGGCCAGGACGCTGTTGGTTTCGCCCAGGGCACCCGGCCCGCCCGCCCAGATTTGATTGAGCGCATCATAAGGCTGGTTCGGAATCGCGGCCTCCTGCGCCAGAATCCAGCGCGCGTATTCCACGCCGGAACGACCCAGCCAGAGCAACGCCTGTTCGTGATCGGCGTTCATCGCCAGCTTGGTTTCAACCTTCATCGAAAACGCCAGCGCCGCCGCTAGCGCCGAAAACACCGCAATCGCAATCATGACCACGATGAGCGCCACGCCGCAGGGTTTTTGGGAAGAATTTATTTTCAAGGATAACCCCCGGGTCTGTTGCCGACGCCATGCTGATTATACCTGTTATATGGACCGCCGACACCGTTGCCTTGATTGTTTCCACCGGGACCGTTTCCAATGCCATTTCCGTTGACGCCGCCACCACCAATGTTGCCAATCCCAAATCCGCCCGGATTGAATGGCAAACCCGTTTGGGCGATGTTCGGCAGGGTGGTGGACGGCACGGCAATTTCGCGTGTGATGGTGAGAACGGGCGTGGTGGAATTAAGGCTTTCATTCTTGTCAGCCAGCGTGAGCGTGACGCGCACCATTGGCGGCAGCGAGTTGGTGCTGTCCCATTCGTCCACCCAACCCGGCGCGTTTGTGTCCCAGCATTCGACAGCGAAATCCTTCACATACCGCGCCAACACCAGCGGGACCTGCTGTTCATCCGCGTCCAGATCCATGAGAATCGGATTTTGGCGCAGCACCAAGTCCCGTTCCGAATCCGCAGTGGTTACGATGGAAAAGGTCAGCCGCCGCAGATTGGAATCAAATTTTCCGTTGCGCGGGAACACGTCCGGCACGCGCGCCACAAAGCTCAAGGTGGGCTGATCACCGTTGGTCACGTTGAACTGGTAATAACCCATGGACGCCTGATACGACTGGATGCACGTCAGCGAATCTTCCAGGGTGCGGATGGCGATGCGTTCGCGTTGGGCGCGGGCCGCCGCCTGCTGTCCGACCTGCGAGGATTTCAAGATCACCACCCAGGTCGAATAGACCGCCGCAATCAGCAGCCCAAAAATCGCGATGGCCACCATGATTTCGATCAGGGTGAACGCGCGGCGGCGGGGATGTTCCTTGAATTTCATCGGGCCACGGTTGCCCCGTCAAGGCTGCCCGCCGGTGATTGCGGGCGGAAAAACAAGACGCTCATTGTCTGGACGACTTCCCGGCTGTCGCCCCGCCGCACGACGTAGTCCGCCTGGAACAATTTGTTCGTCAGGACCTCGTTGATGTTCGCCGTCCAAGTGTAGCCCGGATACATTTTGCCGAAGTCGCCGGACTGCGAACCTTCGACGATCTTGTTCGTCAGCGAAAGTTCCGAGGCGAGCATGGCCGCATCCACCATCGGCCGCTGCAACCGCCGGGCGTTGGCGAGGGAACTCGATACCAGCGACAAAACCACAAAAATGCATGAAAAAAATATGCCGATGGCGATCATCACTTCAATCAGTGAAAACGCCCGCCTTCGCCGCGCTGCAGTGCGGCCGGCTGGCGGCGGTTGAAATTCGGCGTTTTTTTTCACTCTCATTTTTTCAGCGGTTCCGCCGTCGCCAGGGCGGTGGAATACTCCAAGGTGATTTTACGCCAGTCGGCACCGGAATGCAGCACCAGTGTCAGCTCGTCGCAGGTGCCGTTCGGGAAAAAACGGACGCGGGAAACTTCCGTCTGGGAAAAATCCATGAGGTTGATGCCGATGCCCTCCATGGCGACGCCATCGGGCAATGTCACTGATTCACCGTTGGAGGAATCCAGCCGGTTGTCCGCCGGCCGGAAGGCAACATAGGTGGTTTGATCCTTGAGGATGGCCGCGGCACGGGCATCACCCATTAACTTGATAACGTCGAACTCAGCCTTGCGCATCCCCTCTTTCTGCCAAGTTTGCAGGATATATGGAACGCCAATCGCCGCGAAGAGGCCGATGATGGCCACCACGATCATGACTTCAATCAAGGTGAACGCCTGCCGCCGGGATTTTTTTGCAGCCGCCGTTTTCATCGTGAGGCTCAAGTGTGAATCTGGGAAATCAGCCGGAACAACGGCAGCAGGATGCTGACGAGCAAAAAGCCGACGATGAGCGCCATGACGATGATCAGGAGCGGTTCGATGAGTTGAGTCATCACGCGCAGGCCGATTTGCAGTTCGCTTTCAAAAGTGTCGGCCAGGTTGTTCAACGCGCCGGGCACGTCGCCGGTTTCCTCGCCGATGCGCACCAGGTCAACCATGAGCTGCGGAAAAATGTTGCTCTGACCGAGCGGTTGCGCCAGCGTCTTGCCGTCCGTCACCGCCTCGCGCGTTTTGGCGATCGCCTCCTTGATCAGGCGGTTGGGCAAAACTTGCTCCGTGATTTTCAGCGCGGTCAAGACCGGCACGCCGTTTTGCAGCAGGGTTCCGAGCGTGCGCGCGAACTGCCCGAACAGATTTAACTTCACCACCTTGCCGACAATGGGAGCATTCATTTTCCAGCCGTCCATTCTCCGGGCACCTTCTTCGGTGGCCTGGAACCGTTTGAACAAAATGACCACCACGATGATGACCAGCCCGATCAGCCACCAGAAATGGACGAGAAAAGTGCTGAAGCCCATCAGCATCCGCGTCGGCAGCGGCAGCGCGACATCGAACCCTTTGAAAATCTCCATGAATTTTGGCATCATGAAAAACATGAAGAAGGCGATGATGCCCGCGCCCACGCACATCACCATCGCCGGATAAATCAGCGCGGATTTGAACTTCGCCTGCACTTCCGCAAACTGGTTGAAATGATCCGCCATGCGCCGCAGGACTTCCACCAGGGAACCGCTTTGCTCGCCCGCCCGCACCATGTTGATGTATAAATCCGAAAAAATACGGGGCTGCTTTGCCATCGCGTCCGACAGTCCCCGGCCCTCAGTGACCTCCTGCTTCAGGGTGCGGCTGACCTCGGCGGGAATGCCCTTGGATTCCAGGTGCGTCATGCTGTTGAGCGCGACCGTCAGCGGCATGCCGGATTTGAGCAGGTTGGCCAGTTGCTGCGTGAACGTCGCCAGCTCCTGCAGCTTGGGTTTTCGTTTTTGCTGTAACTGTTCACGCAATGCTGGCGGCAGGAGCGAGAGAAAATCCGCCTTTTGCCCGTCGCGCTTCTCGCGGGCCGCCGTGCCGGGTCTGGCCGTCTCCACGGCGATCGGGAAAAGTCCAAGCCGCGTTATTTGCGCCAGCGCCGCCGGCCGGTCGGCCACATCAAGGATCCCCTCGACGAGTTCGCCGCTCCGGCGGCGCGCCCTGTAGGAAAATTCTGCCATAATTCGTATTAGTAGTTAAAACCGGCGGCGGCCGAAAGTTTCAAAATTCTGCCGGAGCCAGACGTGAATGGTGCTTGACGTGCGCGGCGTTTTCGATTGGATTGTATCCATATGAAGAAGATATTTTTTGCGGCCCTTGCTGGAATCACTCTGGCCACCGCCGGTTGCGTCGGCACCGTCACCGACACCCACTCTCCGGCTCTGACGTGGTCCACCGACCAGATCAGCGCGCGTTATCAACGTTCCGTGGATCAGGTCTATCAGGCGGCGGTCACGGTCATCCAGAACAACGGTGTGGTGCTCACCGAGTACATCCCGCACGACACCACCAACACCGTGCGCGCCCTGTCCGGCAAGGTGAACCAAAAAAATGTCTGGGTGCGCGTCGAGGCCGTTGATCCCAAAATCACCCAATTGACCATCCAAGCCCGTTCCGGCTGGGGCGTCAGCGATGTTGGCGTGGCCTCCGAACTGGTGACGGAAGTCGCGCTACAACTGGCGCGGTGATCCGTATTTCAGCCCGATGTTTTGTTCATAAACGCCGAGCGTCTTGCCCGGCGTTTCTTTTTGCCCCTTGATTTCGAGTTTTACAATGTTCAACCGGGACTGCGCCAGTTCCGCCACCGCCGAACCGGGGAATTGCGCCACGATTTTCTCCAGGGTCTCATGCACCGTTTCGTAATCCGCCCCGCCGTGAATCTGCAGATCCGCCAGCAGGTTCAGCCAGTGCGCCACGCGCTTCGCCGGCTGGTTCGGCTCGTCAATCAGTTGCCCCAGTTCCAGCGCCGCCAGATCCAGCCGCTGGTAATGGCGCGCATAAATGATCGCCAGTTTTTCCCGCGCCTCCGCGTCGAGCGGATGCTGCTCCAGATGCTTCACATATTCCGCCGCCAGTTTTTCCGGGTCCGTCTCCGCCGGCCGAAGAAATGCCGTTGAATCCAACAGGCCGATGTTGCGGACGCCGGCCGGCACCGCCATCGCCTGCCGGTCGTGCGCCGCCAGCAGGATTTTTTCCGTGCCGTCCAGATGCGCGAGGCGCTGCGCCGCCGCCAGGGAAAATTCACTGCCGGGAAATTTCGCGATGATTTTGTCCAGCACCGCGCGCGCCGCATCCACATCCTGTGCAATTTTCAAATGCCAGTCCGCTAGTTGCGTGAGCGCGGCGGCAACCTGTCGCGGCGGCGCCTCCGGGCGGTCGCAAAAATGGTTGAATGTGATTTCCGCTCCCGGCAAATCCTTGGTATCTTCGGCCTGGATGCCGGCGAGCAGCGTGACGCCTTCAAAATCATTCGGGAATTTGGCGAGCTGCTTGCGAATCTCCACGATGGCCTCGAACGGCTTGTTCAGCTTCCGTTTTGAGATCGCGATGGAATAATATGGCTTGGGTTCGACTTCTTCCCGGCCACCGTCGTAAAGCGCGCCGATCGGGTTGGCGATGATATCAGTGATGTTATGCCGCCAGGTGATGGCCATGGCCAGTCCACCAAACAGCGTCAAAATAAGGCCATAGATCGCGTCAAACCCGCCTCTCGCAAACGCCGGCATGGCAACCGTGAACTCAAACCAAACGATTACCGCCGTGAACACCCATTTAAAAATTAGTTTCGGCGGGTCTTGGCTGCGCTTGAGCGAGCGGAACAGAATCCAGCCGGCGAACCCCAAAATGACAAGGAGAAAGAAAACATTGACCGTGACTTTTAAAATCCCGCCCATGATTGATGATGCAACCTTCATCCCAATCGCGGGGCGGCGCAAGCAAAAATGATGAGGGCACGTTCCCGTGAGACTGTTTGAAAATGACCGGGTGCGACCTTGGGTTCGCTCGCAGTTAGGCCCAACCCTTTCACCCGTAACGGTACGGCGTGGCCATCGGAAACGTGTTCGGCAGATGCCGGATTTCGCGCACGGCGCCGGCCCCCAGTAAAACCTCCACGATGTCGAAACGGATCTTCACCGGCGGATTTTTCAGCAACTTCAGGTAATCCAGCGCCGTCTGCGAAAGCAGTCTTCGCTTTCGCGCATTCACCGCCGCCGCCGGACGCGTCCAATCCTCAGACGATCGTGTTTTCACCTCCACGAACACCAGGCAATCGCCGTCGCGAAAGATCAAATCAATCTCGCCGCGCGCCGAACGGAATTTGGCCGCGAGAAATTTCAGGCCCAGTTTTTGCAGGCGTTTCTTCGCCGCGCGCTCGCCCAGTTCGCCGCGTCGCAGATGTTCCGGCTTCGCCGTGCCGGCAAAAACGGATTTAACTTTTCCTATCAGGTTCATGCGTTTCAAACCCAATCGTGACACGAATTACGCCAATTTATGGAAATTGATACTGGCAGGAATAATTCGCGTCAAAGCAGTTTTGGTTCTTCCAGCTTCAACGGCGCAAAACTTTTCCGGTGGATCGGGCACGCGCCGTGTTTCTCAATCGCCGCCAGATGTTTTGCCGTGCCGTAGCCTTTATGCCCGGCAAAGTCATATTCGGGAAACTGCGCGTGAAATTCCCGCATCAGCCGGTCGCGCGTCACCTTGGCCAGCACGCTCGCGGCGGCGATGGAATAGCTCCGCGCGTCGCCCTTGATGATGGCCGTTTGCGGCACCGCCAGCGTTTTCACCGGACGACCGTCCACCAGCGCGTACGGCGGCAGCGGTTGCAATTGTGCCAGTGCGTTGTTCATGGCGCGATGCGTGGCCTGCAGGATGTTGATTTCATCAATGGCCGCCGCGTCCACGGCGGCGACGCCGAATTCAATTTCGCCGCAGCCGGTGATGAACGCGAAAAACTTTTCACGCTGTGCCTCGGTGAGCTGCTTGGAATCGTTCAAACCGGCGAGTTCGGCGGGCAGACCGGCTTGCGCCCAGCGCGGCGGCAGGATGGCAGCGGCGGCGACCACCGGTCCGGCGAGCGGCCCGCGGCCGGCCTCGTCCACGCCCGCGACGCGCCCGACGTTTTGCCGCCAGAGCCCGCGCTCGAATTCAAAACGGTCAACTTGGTCGGTGCATGCCATCGCCAGATTTTTTGCGTTTTTGGCAGACTGTCAAAATTAAAATCTATATTTCATTTGTATCCAGCTGCCGTTAAAATAATTCAATGAAAATCGAATCGCTTCGCATTGGCATGCAGGTGCGCCATCCGCAATACGGATCCGGTCAGATCAAAGCCATTTCCGAGGCCGTGGCGGAAATCCAGTTTGACGACGGCAGCAAGCGCGCCGTCGCGCCGGAAACAAGCGGTTTGGAACCAATGGAACCGCAGCTTGCCGTTGGCGGCTTGGGCGTACCGCTCAAACAATTTGTCGAGGAGACGCTGGCGGCGGCGGTTGCCAAGCTTGGTTTGGAGAAGCCGGATTCGATTGTGGAGCAGCTTGGCCTGCGCTGGCATGGCGGCAGGGTGGTTTTGCATCCGGCAGACGCGGCATTGCAGAATAAGGAGGTGCCGCTGGAAGTTTTTTTCCACAAGATTGTTATGGTCAGAAACAACCTTCGGGTGCTGGAGCAGAAGGTCAACGCTCATGAAAAGTTGTCAGATGGCGAGAAGGTGGAGATGCAGCAATACATCACGCGCTGCTACGGTTCACTGACAACATTCAACGTGCTGTTCAAGGAGAAGGAGGGGCAGTTTTAACCGGTCTCCGGCTTAAAGTGGTGCCCCCCTTTGATTCCGCTCGAAATTTTTTTCAAGGTAAACCTTCGGCTGGTGTCTTTTGAAGTTAGCTCGAATTTTCTTTGATAAAAACCCACCTGTTAAGGTATCGCACCCCTGTCCCCACGGTGGGGATAGTTCCCAAATTCGCCTCTTAATCTCCTTTAGCCGTCGGTCACAGCCGGTTTTCGATCCTTGGTTCAGCGGGCAACGAAATTGCTTGCCGCTCTTTTTGACGAGGGCATAATACCCACCCATGATTCAAGCCGATACATGGTTCTCTGCGACTTTGTGAAAGACAGGTTTTTCAGCCGGGTTGCAAGTATGGGTTACAAGCCTTTTTTCATTGAGAAAAATTGCGTGGTTGTATCTTAATTATTGGTTTTTGCGCGGTTAGCTCAGTGGTAGAGCATTACCTTCACACGGTAGGGGTCGCAGGTTCGAAACCTGCACCGCGCACCATTCCTCTCCAAGTTTGTTTTTGTTTTGCTGGGGATGAGTCGGAAGGAAAATTGCCGGTCGTGTGCCTTCGGGGTGGCAATCAACAGGGTGTCTAACGAACAATGCCGATGTTTCTCAACATCATTGAACTGGCCCAGTCGCTTGGCGCGGAAGAGAGCGAAGTGGAGGGCTGGATTCGCAATGATGGCCTGCCGCATGTGACTGACCGCGGACGGCTGCTCTTTGACCGAACACAGGTTGTGGCCTGGGCGGAATCGCACGGTCTAGCCGCCAAGGTCGGATTCCTCGCCCCGCAAACATCCCGGGTTCAAGGCGGCAAAAGGCTCGAAACCATGCTGCACACCGGCGGCATCTGGCGTGATGTTCCTGCCGCCAACGTTCTTAAATTGTTCGCGGACATCGTTGCAAGACTTCCCGGCGCACCGCCGAACGTTCGCCGGATGCTCCAGCAACGGCTGCGTGCGCCGAACGGGATTTCCTGGGCGCTCGTCGGCGGCGGCCTTGGGTTGCCGCATTTGCGCACGCCCATTGCGATCGGGCGTGACGCGGGTATTTTTGCCATTGTGCTGCTCCGCGACGCGCTCGCCGTCAACGAACCCGTGCCGGACCAGCAGCCCATTAGACGGCTGCTGTTTTTTGTCGCGCCATCGCCGCGCGCGCATTTGGAAATCCTCGCGCAATTGAGCGCGGCTTTGTCGCGCGGCAATCTGGGAAAGCTTATTGACGACGGCGCGCCCGACGAAGAAATTTTTGCCGCCGTGGCCGCTGCGGAAAATTCCGGCAAGAAAGCAGGCGACGCATGACTCCCGGCTGGCTGCTGTTAATCGCCGGCTGCGGAGTCGTTGCCGGAATTTGCAGTGCCTTCAAGTTGCCGCGCGTCTGGCTCGCCGCCACGCTTGCCGGGGCAATCGCAGCATTCGCAGCGGCGGCTTGGATGCTGGCAATTGGTGTGGTTTGGGACTGGCAGCCGGACTTTATTATCGGCGGCGAAAAGCTGCATCTGCAACTCGACGGCATCAGCGCATTCTTTCTAATTTTACTTTCCGTCTTGGGTGGCGCGGGAGCTTTGTATTCCAGCGAATACTGGTCCGACAAAGATCATCCAGTCTCTTCGCCACCGGGCCGCGCGTGGTGGAACGGGATGCTGCTTAATATGGGTTTCGTGCTGCTGTGCGCGAACGGCCTGCATTTCCTCATCGTCTGGGAAATCTTCACCGTCTGCGCCTATTTTCTCATCACCCGCGAACGCCAGCGTCCTGAAACTCGCGCCGCTGGCTGGCTTTACCTCGCCGCGTCGCATGTGGCGATGATTTTTCTGTTCGCCTTTTTCGCGCTGCTCGCTGCTCGCACCGGAAGCTGGGAACTCGGTCCGATGCGCGAGCACTCCGAACTCGCGCCGTTGTTTTGGCTCGCGCTCGTCGGCTTCGGCATCAAGGCGGGAATTTTTCCGCTGCACATCTGGCTGCCGTCCGCGCACGCCAACGCGCCCAGCCACGTCTCCGCGATTCTTTCCGGCATGGCGATCAAGATGGGCATTTACGGACTCGTTCGTTTCACCGGCTGGCTGCCCACGCCCGACACCGCCGGCTGGGTTGTGGCCGCGCTCGGTGTCGTCAGCGCGGTGCTGGGCGTTGCGTTCGCACTTGGCCAACATGATTTGAAACGTCTGCTTGCGTATCACAGCGTCGAAAACATCGGCATCATTCTCATCGGCCTCGGCTTCGCGATGATCGCCGCGGCGCACGGCAATGCCGTGTGGGGACAACTCGCGCTCGCCGGTGCGCTGCTGCATGTCTGGAACCACGGCTTGTTCAAAGCCCTTTTGTTTCTTGGTGCAGGTTCGGTTTTGCACGCCACGGGCACGCGCGAAATGAGCCGGCTCGGCGGACTCTGGCGCGCGATGCCATGGACCGCTAGCCTGTTCGCGCTCGGCGCCACCGCCATCGCCGGCCTGCCGCCGCTGAACGGTTTCGTCAGCGAATGGCTCGTCTATCTCGGTCTGTTCGACGCCGTATCGGCGCGCGGCCCGGCCGCGTTCGCCGCGATTCTGGCCGCCATTGCGCTTGGCATGACCGGCGCGCTGGCGCTGGCGTGCTTTGTAAAAGTCTGCGGCGTGGTTTTCCTCGGCCTGCCGCGCACGGAAATTGCGGAACACGTCCACGAATGTGGCTGGCGGATGCGCCTGCCGATGCTGGTGCTCGGCGCGGCGTGCGTGGCCATCGGCCTCGCGCCTATTTTATTTTGGCCTGCGCTTGTCGAGGCCACAACAGCCTGGCAACCGGGATTGGTAAACGCTTTGCCGTCCGCGCCGCTGGTCACGCTCGGCGCATTTCATCTGGCGCTGGCCGCGCTCGTGATTTTGGCAGCGATATTTTTATGGCGGCGCGTAAAGCAAAACGGCGTGAGCCGCGCGGGAACTTGGGACTGTGGTTACGCCGCGCCGACGCCGCGGATGCAATACACCGCCGGCTCGTTCGCCGGCATCATCACTGGCTGGTTCGATTGGATTCTGCGACCGCAACGACATGCGCATTTGCCCAAGGAAATTTTTCCCGCCCACGCTAATTTCACCGAGCACACGCCGGAAACGGTTTTGGAAAACATTGTTGAACCCGCCAGCTCGCTCGTGATGCGCATCTCGATGGCCGTGCGTCATCTGCAACATGGCCGGGTGCAATCCTATATTTTCTATCTGCTGCTCGGTTTGGCTGCGTTGGCGATTCTCGCCGTGATGGGAGGCGCAAAATGATGATCGCGCTCGACATTTTTCTGCGGCTGGCAGCGTGGCTGTTTCTCGCGCCGTTGTTGCCCGGCATCATCAACAAGGTCAAGGCTTGGGTTGCAGGCCGACGCGGGCCGCCAGTGCTTCAACTTTATTTCGACCTCGCCAAGCTCTGGCGCAAGGGCGTTGTCTTGAGCACGGCGGTTTCGCCCATGCACGTCATCGGCCCGGCGATGGCTTGGGTTGCGATTCTCGGCGCGGCGTTGTTGCTGCCGGTCGGCCCGGCGGGCGCGTCACTTTCATTTCGCGGCGACGCGCTGCTGTTTATTTATCTGCTGGCGCTCGCGCGTTTTTGCATCGCGCTCGCGTCGCTCGACACCGGCTCAGCGTTCGAAGGCATGGGAGTGGCGCGCGAAGTCAGCTACGCCGTCCTCTCCGAAGCCGCGATCATCACGGCGCTGCTGACACTTTGCGTGCAAACCGGCAGTGTGTCGCTGGCCACGATGCTCGCGCCGTCAGCGGGTGCGGGCGCGGCGCTGCTCGCGGCGGGCTTGTTCGGGGTGCTACTTGCAGAAAACTGCCGCGTGCCGTTCGACGATCCGAACACGCATCTCGAACTCACGATGATTCACGAAGTCATGGTGCTCGATCACAGCGGCCCGCCGCTCGCAGCCATCCTTCACGGCGCGTCGCTAAAACTTTTGCTCTTCGCCGTGCTACTGGCGGAAGCCGTTTTGCCACTCGGTAAATTATCTTTGCTCCAGGCCATCGGTGCGCTCATCGCTTCGGTGTTCGTCGTGGCAATTGCCATCGGTCTCGTTGAATCTTTGTTGGCGCGGCTGGCTTTTCGTCGCGTGCCGCTGTTGCTGACGACGGCGTTCTTGTTTTGCCTGTTCGCGCTGCTGGTCGCGTGGAAAGGCGGCACGCCATGAGCGGCGCGATGAATCTGCTCATCGGCCTCGCGATGGGCTTCAGCCTCCTCGCGCTGGCGAGCAGCCGGCTGCCGTCGGTGATCCGCGCTGCCGCATTTCAAGGTATGATTCTCGGCACGCTGCCGCTGTTGCTCGAAGAAAAATTTCACTGGCTCGTCGTCGCCGTCGCCATCGGCACGATCGCCGTGAAAGGTTTTATCATTCCAAATCTGCTGCGGCGGGCGTTGCGCGCGGCGAACATTGACCGCGAAGTCGAGCCGCTGCTCGGCTTTGTGCCGTCGCTACTGCTCGGCGCAGCGGCGACCATCGGCGCGGCGGCGCTTGCCAGCGAACTGCCGTTGCGGCCCGAACACGCCAAATCGCTGCTCGTGCCCGGCGCGTTCGCCACGGTCGTGTGCGGATTCATTCTGCTCATCGCGCGCACCAAGGCCATCTCGCAGGTCTGCGGCTATTTGATTTTGGAAAATGGCATTTACCTGTTTGGTCTGCTGCTCATCAACACCACGCCGCTGCTGGTCGAGGCGGGGATTTTGCTCGACCTTACCGTGGCGATCTTCGTCATCGGCATCATCGTGGACCGAATTCAACGCGAATTCGACACGCTGGACACGCGGAAACTGACCTCGCTGCGCGAATGAAAGAAATTCTGCTCATAGCCTTGCCACTGGTTTTCGCCGCCGCCGCGTTCGCATGGCCGAACGAACGGACGCGTCCGTGGCTGATGCCATTCGCTGGAGTTTTGCATTCAGCGCTGGCGTTGTGGCTGCTGATTGATCCGCCATTAACCGCAGCGAATGCGTGGTTCGGATTCGATCCGCTGGCGCGCGCGGTGCTGCCGATGGTATCGCTGCTGTTTCTAGTTTGTTCGATTTACGGCGTGGCGTATTTGCAAATTCGCGCCGAACGAAAAAACCGGATTTTCGTCACCGCGCTGCTCGTGATGCTGGGTTTGTTGAGCCTCGCGTTGCAGGCGCAAAACCTAGGCTTGCTCTGGGTCGCGGCGGAGGCGACCACGCTCGTGACCGTTCCGCTGCTGCATTTCAACGGCACCGCGCGCGCGTTCGAGGCGTCGTGGAAATATCTGCTCGTCGGCGGCACGGGCATTGCGCTGTCGCTTCTCGGTTCGTTTTGCCTCGGCTACGCGTCATTGGTAGGCGGCGGCAGCGGCGATCTCAACTTCACCGCGCTCGTCGCGCAAGGCGCGTCACTCACGCGCCCGTGGCTCATCACCGCGTGGGTTTTATTGCTGGCCGGCTATGGCACGAAAATGGGTCTCGCGCCGATGCACACTTGGAAACCGGACGCCTACGGCGAAGCGCCGGGCATGGTCGGTGCGCTGCTGGCCGGTGGCACGACGACGATGGCGTTCGTCGCCATCCTGCGGGTGAAACAAGTTGTGGACGCCGCCGGCGGCGGCGCGATGACCGAGCGCACATTGCTCGCGTTCGGATTATTTTCGATGCTTGTGGCCGCGCTGTTTCTGCTCACCACGCCTGACTTCAAACGGATGCTCGCGTATTCGAGCGTTGAGCACATGGGCATTCTCGCCGTCGGCGCGGCGCTCGGCAGCGCGGGCATCGCGGCGGCGCTGTTTCACGTCTGGACGAACGGCTTGACCAAAGGCGCGCTCTTCTTGAGCGCCGGCAACATCCGCCGTGCCGCCGGCGCGCAAACCGAGGACAAAGTTGCCGGCATGGCGTGGCGCTCGCCGGCGTCGGCGAAAATTCTGGTCGTGGGCATTCTGGCGGTGACGGCCTGTCCGCCATTCGGTGTTTTTTTTAGCGAGTTAAAAATCATTCTCGACGGCTTTCAGACGAACAATTTTTTTGCCGCCACCGTGTTTCTCGGCTGCCTGCTCTTTGCCTTTTTCGGAATGACGCGGCTCGTGTTTGCCATCGTGGACGGCCGGCCGCGCGCCGCCGCGCGCGCGACCGGCAAACAACTCCGCGAAACGCCCGGCGTCATCGTGCCGCCGCTGCTGTTCCTCGCGTTCTCGCTCTGGCTCGGACTCGCCACGCCGTCGTTGCTGCGTGATGCTTGGACCGCCGCCGCGAAAATTTTATTTCCGACGCCATGAATTCAACTTGCGAATTTCTCCTGTTGAGCAACGGCACCAGCCTGCCGTGGGCTGACGTGCCGGAGTGGCCGGCAGATGAATTTGTGGCTGCCACCGCCGCCGAAATCGAACGCGGCGGCCGGCTTTGCGCGTGGTTCGGCGTCCCGGAAAATTCTGGAACGCGTCTCATCGCGATAATTGCATTTGATTCGGAAGACACGCTCGCCGTCGGTCGGAGCGTGCCGTTGTCTAAAAGTTATCCGTCGCTCACGCTGCTGCATCCGCAGGCGCATCTGTTCGAGCGCGAAGTTTTGGAGCAGCACGGCCTGGTGCCCGAAGGTCATCCGTGGTTGAAACCGGTGCGCCGACAGAACGGTGGTCATCCGGCGAATGGAAAATATTTCCGCGTTGAGGGCGGCGAGATTCACGAAGTCTCGGTCGGGCCGGTTCACGCGGGCATCATCGAGCCGGGCCATTTTCGTTTCCAATGTAACGGCGAGGAAGTTTTGCATCTGGAAATCGCGCTCGGCTACCAGCATCGTGGAGTTGAAGAAGCCCTCAACGGCGGACCGCATCGCGCGACGATGAGCCAGATAGAAACCGTCGCCGGCGACACGACCATCGGCCACGCGACGGCTTATGCAACGATTCTCGAATCGCTCGCTGGCACGGAAGCGCCGCTGCGCGCGCAATGGCTGCGTGCCATCGCGCTTGAACTGGAGCGGCTCGCGAACCACACTGGTGACCTCGGCGCGCTGGCCGGTGACGTGGCGTTTTTGCCCACCGCCTCCGCGTGCGGAAAAATTCGCGGCGATTTTCTGAATCTCACCGCGCTGCTTTGCGGCAATCGTTTTGGACGCGGCCTCGTCCGCCCCGGCGGCTGCAAACATGATTTTGAAACGGAGCGAGCGTCGCAGTTGCTCGCAAAACTTCGCGTCGCGCTCACCGAAGTGGACGAGGCGGCTGAATGGCTTTGGGACTCGAATTCCGTGCGCGGCCGGTTTGAATTTGCCGGCACGATCTCGGCCGCGCTGGCCGCTGAAATCGGCTTGGTCGGCGTCGCGGCACGCGCTTCCGGGTTGGTGCGCGACGTGCGGTTTGATCATCCGGCGGGCTGGCATCGCTTTGCGCCGGTGCCGGTCGCGGTCTGGCCGGGCGGCGATGTGTTTGCCCGGGCGCGCGTTCGCTGGCTGGAAATTCAGCGCTCCGCCAAATTTATCGAGGAACAACTCGCCGCGCCCGCAGAAGGAGAAATTTTCTCCGCCACCGGCGAACTAGCCGGCGACACGCTGGCCGTGACGCTGGTGGAAGGCTGGCGCGGCGAGGTCTGTCACGTTGCGCTTACGGATGCCGCCGGAAAATTCCGCCGCTACAAAATCGTTGATGCATCCTTTCACAACTGGATGGGGCTGGCGCTCGCGCTGCGCGGCCAGGCGATCTCAGATTTTCCGATTTGCAATAAAAGTTTCAACCTCTCTTACTGCGGTTTTGACCTTTGACCATGTCTACCTTTGATCCCATCACTCATCGCCTGCGGCACGGCTGTCAAACCATGGCGTTTCCCGCCGGCGCGCCGCCCACGCTGCCCGACCGGCACGGCGGTTCACTCCGCGTCGAGGCGGCGAAATGCGCCGAAGGCTGCACCGCATGCGCACCGGTTTGTCCGACACAGGCGATCACGCGGGCGCCAGGAAATCCGGTGGTGCTAGATTTGGGCAAATGTATTTTCTGCGCCGCATGCGTCGAGGCGTGTCCGACCAAAGCGATTACGCAGACCAATAAACACGGCATGGCCGTTCGCAAGCGCGAAGATTTACTGCTTGGCAAAACCGGCGAAGAGGAATTGCGTCTTGCCGCCGCGCTGGACGAGAAATTAAAGAAGCTTTTTGGCCGGTCGCTGCGGCTACGACAGGTCAGCGCCGGCGGCTGCAATGCCTGCGAGGCGGACGTGAATGTGCTTGGCACCATCGGCTGGGATTTGAGCCGGTTTGGAATTCAATTCGTCGCGTCACCGCGCCATGCGGATGGTTTGCTCATCACCGGAGCCGTCAGCCGCAACATGGAACTGGCCTTGAAAAAAACTTACGCCGCCGTGCCATCACCGAAAATTGTCATCGCAGTCGGCGCGTGTGCGATTGCCGGCGGACCTTTCATCGGCCATTCGCAAATTTTGAACGGCGCAAGTTCCATCGTGCCGGTGGATTTGTTCATTCCCGGTTGCCCGCCGCACCCACTGACAATTTTGGACGGGCTGCTGCGGGTGCTTGGCAGGCTGGATTGAAATCCGGCCTATATCAGGGGCAAATTTGACCGTCCCCTCCTCCGGGACTTGAATTGGACTATGCGCGAAAATAAATACGCGTTGGTTTAAATGGTGCCGACGGAGGGGGTCGAACCCACACATCTGTGAAGATACTAGATTTTGAGTCTAGCGCGTCTGCCAATTCCGCCACATCGGCTACCTAAATATCAACAACTTACGACTAATTTTTGTGCTGTCTTGACTTTTGTTGCGACAGTTTTGCCGTATGAAACGCAACGCAACGCCGGGCAATCAATCTGGTTCAAGTTCAAGCTCACGACGCTATAGATACACCAAAGTCCTGGACAATCGCAAGCACGCAATTCGTGGACTGTGGCGGCGCAATGGCAAATTTGTGGCCCGGATCACCGTCGAGGACGATGCCGGGCGCAAAGCAGTCAAATGGGTGCCTTTGAAGGCTGAGACCGCCGCCGTCGCCCAAGAGGAATTTCGGACGGTGCTGGTGGAACGGGGTGAGGACCGGTTGCGTCATATTGGCCGGTGTCCGAAGTTCTCAGATTCCCCCGCTCACCGACCGCAGACCGAAGCCCTTTAAGAAAGATTTGACCCTGTTTTTGCATTGAGTAAATTAACTCAACGTATTGAGTAAATTGTATGACGCGCCAAACGCTCTATGACGAACTGATGAAACGGCTCAAGGAAAAACGCCGCTTCTTGCAAGTGCTGGCCGGCCCTCGTCAGGTCGGTAAAACCACTTTGGTCAGACAGGTCATCAAGGCGTCAAAGCTGCCAGCGCATTACGCCTCCGCCGATGAACCGTCTATGCGCGACCGCACTTGGATTGAACAGCAATGGGACGCGGCGCGATTGATGGCGCGCGACAGCAAAACAGGCGCATTGCTGGTGCTGGACGAAGTGCAGAAAGTTTCGGATTGGTCAACCGTGGTAAAATTGCTGTGGGACGCGGATACGCACGCCGGTTTGCCGCTGAAAGTTGTTTTGCTCGGTTCTGCGCCGTTGCTCATTCAGCGCGGTTTGACCGAGAGCCTTGCCGGTCGGTTCGAGGTGATTCCCGTGCCGCACTGGTCGTTCGCAGAAATGCGGGAAGCCTTCGGCTGGAACTTGGAGCAATACATTTTCTACGGCGCATATCCCGGTTCTGCCGACCTGATCCCTGAACCGGAACGCTGGCGGCGTTACGTTGCAGATTCCCTCATTGAGACCACGATCTCGCGCGATATTCTCCTGCTGAATCGCGTGGACAAGCCCGCGCTGTTGAGACAATTGTTCCATCTTGGTTGCGCCTATTCCGGCCAGATTCTTTCCTATCAGAAAATGCTTGGCCAACTCACAGACGCGGGCAATACCGTTACGCTCGCGCACTACTTGGAATTGCTCCAGGGGGCGGGCATGGTCGCGGGTCTTTCCAAATATGCCCACGGACTTGTTCGCCAACGCGGTTCGAGTCCCAAATTACAAGTATTGAACACAGCCTTAATGACCGCGCAAGACAACCGGACAGCGGCGGAAGCGCGGCAGGATGGCAATTATTGGGGGCGGTTGGTTGAATCCTGCGTTGGCGCGCATCTGCTCAACACCAGCTTCGGCACGAACATCGAACTGACGTATTGGCGGGAACGGAATCAAGAAGTGGATTTTGTCCTGCGCCAAGGCAAGACCACTGTTGCCATCGAAGTGAAAAGCGGACGCCGTGCTGAATCGCTGCCGGGGATGGAAGCTTTTGCCGCGCACTTCAAACCAAAGCGCAAATTGCTCGTGGGCGGACAAGGAATTGAACTGGCGGAATTTCTGACAAAGCCAGCCAGTTATTGGGTGCAATAACCTTTTCATGCGGCGGGCAAACCGTATTCTTGCAATATAATTTTTAAGGCTTATGCGACTGCTCGAAGAAGGCCAAGTCATTCGTGAAACCTATGAAGTTGAACGCTTCCTGGGCGAGGGCGCGTTCGCGGAAGTTTATCGCGTCCAACATCGCTTCCTAGGTCGTCAGGCCATGAAAGTTTTTAAGCGTGTCGGTATGAGTCTTGACGAGATTCACGAAATGCTTGGCGAGGCGATTCTTCTCTCCCGCATCAATCATCCAAACATCGTTCGCGTTTTTAATGCGGACGTGT